>RHMF01002493.1_pt1 | contig 11417 bp, 9 predicted proteins | sample 5365151 | NCBI WGS metagenome assembly RHMF01 (sample SAMN10266501, study PRJNA497801) | feces metagenome | isolation source: feces | host: Bos taurus | place: China: Prairie of Fairy Mountain | collected 2017-08-14 | reverse complement strand
TTTGAGGTCTTCGACTACCTATTCATTGAAATAAGAAAAGCCCACGATATTACTCGTGAGCGTTTTCTACTTATATAATCAATGAATTTGTTGAAAGTGTCGAAGTTTCAAAAACCAAATCTAAGCAAAAACGCTTTTATGTCGTATTAAAATTTACTCAGTCTAAATTATCTTTCTTTTTCTATTACCATAGGCATAATTTTTCGTTATTATTCTATTCAGCCCACAAAGTTATAATATTTTTCTTAAAGCACAAATGTTTTTTATTAAAAAGCTTTTAAGCTCAAATGCGAAGAAAAAAAATTACCTTCCTATGGTAATAGGATTACCTCGTTGTGGTAATTGGATTACCATAAAGAGGTAATGCTTCTACCTCTAAGGGGTAAAAAAATAAATCAAAGAAAAAAAGAAAAAAAGCGAAGAAAAAAAATAAAAAAGTAAAGAAAAAATTAAAAAAAGTAAAGAAAAAAAAGGAGCAACTCTTTGAAAAAGTTGCTCCTTTTTTATGTTAAAAAAACAATTATCTTCTTCCTGAATAACGTTTATTCTTTTGATCTGTTGGTATTCTGTAACTTAATCCTAATGAAGCGTTATAAGTCATTGCCCAACCTCCGTAATTGTAGTGATAATCTGGTGGGAAAGCATCGTTTGTTAAGGCAAGATTTGCTTCGATGTTAAGTAATAGGTTCTTTGTTAAGAAGAAAGAATTTATTAATCCTCCATTGATGGCAAAACCTGTGAATTGATCTTGTTCTCCCTCTGGTCTAAAAGAAATACTTCCTACTCCAAAAACTATTTGTGCGTCATAATATTTTCTTTTTGCTTTTGTCTTCCAAAAGTTTGTAAGACTTACTAACATATCTACGTGAGTTGCAATTATAGAGTTAGGTAACAATGTGTCAGATAATGCACTCATAGTATTTCCTCCTTGAACTACGAATCTTGCTCCTAATATTGGTGAGAATTGATAGCCAATTGCTACTTGAACCATTGGTTTTAATTCGTCTCCAAGCCTTTCTACTGGTGTTTCTTGTACAAGGTGTAATGCGTGAATACCACCTGCGATTGAAAATTCTACGCTATTGTTGAATACATCTATTGTTCTATAATTTCTTCTTTGAGCAGATAGATTGAACAATACGCCTATAAATAAAGTGAATAGTAATATCTTTTTCATAATACAAATATTTGAGGTTGCAAAGATATAACTATTTACTTTATTTTTAAAATAAAAAACAGTTTTTTTTGTCTTGTTTTATTGATTATCTTTTTTGATAGGGAATTTGTAGGTTATTCCTCCTGTTATGTCTGCGATTATAACCCACCCGCCAGAACTTATGTGAAAAGATCTAGGAAAGGCACTTGTTGTTAAAATTAATTGTGCTTCTAAATTAGCAAACCAATTTTTGTTAATAGGAAAAGAAATTATGCCTCCTCCATTATATGCAAATCTTAATAGGTTTTCTCTATTGTAATCTTCGCTATTGATGTTTGCTTCAAGGTTGTATGGCTTAAAAATAGTTGAACCTATTCCGAAAAGTAGTTTGAAATCAATTTTGTCAACATATTTTGTTTCTGCGTTGTTCTTATACCAAAAGTTTCTTAGGTTTATAACTACATCAAAGTGTGGATGCGACATCGAATTTTTTAGTTTTTTTTCATTTAAATAAGATGTGAATAATCCTTTTTGAAAAGTGAAACGAGCAGTTAATGTTGGCGATATATTATATCCGATATAGATTTTTTGTGAGGAGAAAAAAGAGTTTTCATCTCTCCAACAATCAAATTTTCCCCATGATTGAGGATGTGATTGTACTAATTCTAAGGAATTAAATCCTGTTGCAATACCAATTTCTATTTCGGGAATGAATTCATTTGGTTTTCTGTATCTTGATTCTTGTGCCGATAGTGTTAGTAATGTACAAATAAATAAAGTAAATGCTAAAATTTTCTTCATAATATCAATATTTTCAATCTGCGAAGATATAACTATTTGCTTTATTATTAAAATAAATAGTGTTTTTTTTGTACTTTTGCCACAAATAAAAAACAAAATTTATATGGAAAAAAAGAATTCAAACATTGCATTATGGATAGGCTGTGGGTTGTCTATCGTTTGTTCGATAATACTTTTTGTTATGGTATTATCTGATGGAAACAAAAAAGAAAAAGAAACAAAAGATGTTGCGAAAACAGAGAAAAAAAACAAAACTCTTTCTTATTCTGGTCTAAAAGTTGCTTATATCAATACTGATACTATAATGGCAAAGTATCAAATGGTACTTGACATGGAAGCAGAATTGCAGGCTTATCAAAAAAACTTACAAAACGAATTGGAATCAAAGGCAAGAAAATTCCAAAGTGATTATGAAAACTACTTAAAGAATGGAGCAAGTTTAACTTTGACTCAACAAAAGCAAACAGAGCAAGATTTAACAAAAAGACAACAAGAGTTACCTCAGCTTGAACAACAAATGATGATGAATTTACAAGAAAGACAAGCTTCTGATAACAAAAAAATGTTAGATGCTATTTATGCTTTTATAAAAGATTATAATAAGAAACATCAAAACTTCGATGTTATTTTCAGTAAATCTTATCTTGGTTCACCTGTTCTTTATATTGATGAAGGAATGGATATAACAGATGAGATTATTGAAGGATTGAACAAAGAATACGAAGAATATAAAAAGGAAAAATAAAAACTTAGTGTTGTGAAACTAAAAAAGCGGAAGAAAATTCTTCCGCTTTTTTTCTTAGTAGCGGGGGCAGGACTTGAACCTACGACCTTCGGGTTATGAGCCCGACGAGCTGAGCCCGACGAGCTACCTCTGCTCCACCCCGCATCTTGTTGTTTTGGATTGCAAAAATAATACTATTTCTGCAATCCACCAAATTTTTTTGCTTTTATTCTTCAAAAATTATTTCTCCTCTTGCTCGTGAGAAGGTAAATGTACCGAAATCAATTAGTCCATTTCTATTGACAATCATATCATATTTCATTCCTTTTCTTACAATTACCTCGTATTTGTCTGCAAAGTATTTTCCAATGTAAGCTGATTTGAATGTAAGTACTGAATTGTCTAAAATATTTCCTTCTTCATCAAAAGCTTTGTCCTTATCTTTGAAGTCATCTTTTGTTATTCTTCCTTCTAATAAGAATTTCATTGCTAAATCCCAATCTAATACTGCTGCATCTTTATGTTTTTCATCGTAAATACATGGAACAGCTTTTCCATTTAATATGATATATATTTGTGCTTTGTTACCATTTATCATGGAAACTTTAATATGGTTGTCTGTATAAACGATTGGAATTTCTGTGTCTGGCGGTGGCACTGTTCCTGATACCATATCTACTATTGGGGCATTTAATGCAGCATCTTTTAAACTATCTATTACCGCTTTTGGCACGTAGTCTGTTCTTAATATACGAAATTCTGTTCTTCTGTTTAGTTGGTGTGCTGCTTCTCTTTCGTTTTTGGTTCTTAATCTATTGATGTAGTCATCTGTAAGTGTTACTCCTTTTGCAAAAGAGTATTCTTTTCCTCCAAATTCTGATACACAATTTGTTTTTAGTGTACGAGGTATTCTGTCTCCATAGCCTTTTGGAACTAATCTATCTCTGTCAATTCCTCTCGCTACAAGAAAGTCTACTACTGATTCGGCTCTTCTTTGGCTTAATGTGTCATTTGTTACTCTAAGGAAAGGACGTGAGTCTGTGTGTGAGGCAAGTTCTATTACGTATGATGGGTTATTAACCAATATTACTAATAAGTCTGATAAAGAGTCTTGATATTGGTCTTTTAATTCCCATTTTGCTAAGTCATAACGTATTTCTGGTAATACGATTGGCTCTTTTGGTATTGGTTTTAATTTGAAGTCGTGAACTAATTCTGTGGTTGTAGTTAGTCCAACGGTTGATTCTTTTCCTTCATTGTTGAAGTATCCTATTTGCGATACTTGTATTTTATAATTAACGTTATATCTTAATTGTTCGGTTGTGAAGTTGTAATCTCCTTTTCTATCAGTTCTTGTTTCTATAGTTGAATTGTCATCTCCTATTAAACGAACTCTTGCTCCTTCTATGGCTTGCATAGATTTGTCATCGCGAATTTTTCCTTTTAAAGAGAATAATAATGGTGCTCTGTAAAAAGAATAAATGTCGTCTCCTCCTGTTCCTCCTTCTCTGTTAGAAGAGAAAAATCCGGATTCTTCTGCTGCTATGTTTTCTTCTGGGACTTTATTGTAGATGATACCTATTTCATCTGATGGACTATTGATAGGATACATTAAGTTTTGAGGTTCACTCCATTCTTCATTAACAAATTCTGTGTAGAATAAGTCCATACCTCCTAATCCTGGTAATCCGTCTGATGAATAGTATAGTCTTGTGTTGGAACGTAAGGTTGGGAATTGTTCGTTGCCTTCTGTGTTGACTAATTTACCTAAATTGACAACGTTTCCAAAAGGTTCTTCAATGCTATTTCTGGTTGCTTTCCATAAGTCGTATCCTCCTACTCCTCCTGGACGGTTAGAAGAGAAATAAAGTGTTAATTCGTCAGAAGAAATAGCTGGGTGGAAATAGTTAAATGCTGTATCTCCAAGGTCAATCATAACAAATGGAGATTGGTTTTCTTCACTTTCTTCTTTTTGTGCTTTTCTTTTGCTCTTTTTGTCTTTATCTACTGGTCTATTAGTGTAGATGGCACAATTTAATTGTTCTCTGTATTGAATAAGACAGCGAGAAAAATAAACATTTTGTGTGGTTGAGCCTTTTGCAAATACGAGTTCCCCTTCGTTTGCATCGGTATTTATTTGATCTATTGAGATTAAGTTTGGTTCACTCAACTCTCTTTGTTTTAATTTGGCACTTGTGTAAATGTTTGAGAAGTATTCTCCTGTCCACACGTCCACTTCTTCGCTATCTTCTTTTGGTCGAGAAGATGTAAATATAACTTCGTTTTCGTCTTCTGAGGCAGAAAAACGTGGACCCCAATCATTCCATTCTGTATTGACGTTTTTAACCTCTTCTACTTGGTGTCGAGTTGGATTATTCATCCATTTTTTTGCTAATTCTATCGACTGCAAACGTCTTTTTGCTAAGGCATCATCTGGAACGAGTTTTAAATATTCCTTATAGTTGTATTCGGCAGCGTCCCATTCACTATTGAACTTTTGAATGTCTGCCATATAAAGAAAAATCTTTGGCTGAACATCATAATATTTGGCTTTTACCAATCTTTGGTAAGTTTTTACTGCCATTTTTTGATCATTCATATAGCGATAACATTCTGCTTGTTGGAACATTATCCTGTTTTTTTCTTCTCTGTTACCTTTTATCTTAGTGTATGCTTCTTTATATAAATCTACTGCTGTGATATATTGTTTGTTTTCAAAAGCCTCATCGGCTAACTCGGTCAAACTTCTTTTTTGAGCAAATACATTTACACTTGCAACTATCAAAAAGAAAAAAATTACTTGTTTTAATTTCATATACTTAATAAATTTTTAGAAAAAGTTGAAAAGAAATACTTCTTTTACTGACTACAAAAATACAAATTTTCTATTAAACACTAAAAAAAACAATGTTTTTTTCATTTTAATGTTCTAAATCTTGGTGCGAAACATTGTTTTCTTGTTGTTTTATTACATATATATCTTCGTTTTCTGTCTTCATTGTATATTTCTCTCTACCATATTTTTCTTTTGCTTTAATATTTTTTTCTAAGTCTGCTTTTCTAATACTATCTTGTGCGATTTCGCTTAGAATAAAGTTTTTCTTTTGCTCTACTTCTTCGTATTGTTTCTTGACTTTAAAGTGATAGATAATATTGTTGTCAGGAGACAATAATAACAAAAAGGCAAAAAAAAGTATTGTTATAGAATATTTGTTTAGAAGTATTCTATAAAATTTGTTCTTTTTTAAATCAGATATATTCATTATATGATTTTTTTGCTATATAAGTCAATTAATGTTTCTCCATTAGTAAGCCAATAGGTGTTAAGACCTATTTGTTTTGCTCCTTCAAGATGTTGAGGAGAATCATCTATGAATAATGTTTCTTCTGCTTTTATTCCCGCATCGTCAAGTACGAATTGAAAAGATTCAGGGTGAGGTTTTCTTCTGTGAATTTCGTTTGAGAAATATGCTTTATTGAAAACACAAGTGAATAAATCAAATCCTAATTGTTTTTCAAAATCTTTCTTTAAGTATTCTATGTGTAATTCGTTAGTGTTTGAGAATAAATAAAGATTGTATTTTAATTTTAAAACGCCAAGCAATTGAATGATTTCTTTTGGTAGGTTAAGAATCATAGAAAACCAAGCTTTGTCAATTTGTTCATCAGTAATAGGGGTTTGTACTAACTCTCTAATTCCATTTCTAAACTCTTCAATAGTGCAATTTCCTTCTTCAAAAGTGTCAATTATAGGAACTTGTTTTGCTTGTGTATAAATTTTGTCAAAATTCTCTATTCCAAAACTTTTAAATGTTTCTACGACTTTGTGATAACTAACATCAAGTATCACACCTCCCATATCTAATAATAAATTTTTGATCATTGTTACTCGTTTTCTTTATTTTTATAATGATTCCAACCTTGTGCTTTCAATTCTATTGTGGTATTTTGTGGTGTTACTAATTGACAGCCTAATGATTTATCGGTTATGTGTCCTATGATATGTATGTTTTCGTTTTTTTGTATTTTTTCGTAGTCTTTTTGATTGATAGTAAATAGTAATTCATAGTCTTCGCCTCCGTTTAAGGCTCCTGTGTCAGCTAAAATCTTAAATTCTTCAAATGTTTTTGATGCTCTATAATCAATAGGAAGTTTTTCCAAATATATTTCACAGCCAACTTCTGATTGTGTGCAGATGTGCAAAGCCTCAGAGGCAAGTCCATCAGAAATATCTATCATTGAAGTTGGCAAAATACCTTCTTGTTCAAAAAAATCAATGATTTTCTTTTGTGCTTCTGGTTTTAATTGACGTCCAACTTCGTATTCGTAATCTTTTAATTGAGGTTGACTATTGGGATTTACCATAAAAGCAGCTTTTTCTCTTTGTAAGACTAATAAACCTGCGTATGCTGCTCCTAAATCTCCTGTTACGCATAATAAATCGTAAGGTTTTGCACCATTTCTTCTAACGATTTTTTCTTTTTCTGCTTCTCCTATAACGGTTATTGAAAGAAACATTCCGGCAGTTGAACTTGTTGTGTCTCCTCCAACAACATCTACTCCATATTTTTCGCAAGCAAGATAAATTCCTGCATACAATTCTTCTAATGCTTCAACACTATATCTATTGCTAACGGCTAATGAAATTGTAATTTGTTTAGGACGAGCATTCATTGCATAGATGTCTGAAAAATTAACTACGCAAGCTTTATATCCTAAATGTTTTAAAGGAGTGTAAACCATGTCAAAATGCACTCCTTCTGTCATTATATCTGTAGAAACTAAAACAACTTTGTCTTTATATTCTAAACAAGCTGCATCATCTCCAATAGATAATATTGTACTGCTATTTTTTATTTGTCTTTTATGCTCAGGGGTGAGTCTTTCTATTAAGCCAAACTCACCCAAACTTTCTAATTCTGTTCTTTCACTCATTTAACAAAATGTATTGCTTTTCAAATTGCAAATATATGAATAATTTACATTTTAAGAACAATACTTATCCAAAGGTCATTGCTTGATATATTAGGAAAATGGGCTTTTTCAGCAAAACCAGTAACGGTTGTGATTCCTTTATGTGCAATAAGATTGTAGTCAATGCTTATTCCGACAGCTCTTTCTCCGATGTGAGCTTGTTTATTTTTATAAATCCACCAAGTTAAGCCTATTGGAACAATGGCATTCATAGAAGTAAGTGCTAATTCAGGCTCAAATTCTTCTTCTTCGTTTTTTATTGTATGCAAGAAGTTGTTATATTGCCCTCCAAATCCGACAGAAAATTCAAAATCGTAATGTTTATATCTGTAAAATACATACGCGATTTCTAATTTGCTGCCATAGCTTCTTAATTCTGAGTATTGGTCTTCGTGAGCACTTACAGAAGGGGCAGAAGAGGCATAACTTTCTGTTAGAATAGAAAGTCTATCTTTAAAATAATATCCAAAACCAAGTGTGAAGCCGGTTTGTATGAAAGGATTGAATGCTTTATATTTAGGATAACTTGCTTTTATGCTCGTGTTTAAGTCTTTGAAGTTACTTAATACGCCCATAGTAAAGCTTGCAGTAGAAACAAAGCCTGAGGTTTTTACATTTTGTTGTGCAACTAAATTTAAATTAGTTGTTAAACAAATAATCGCTAAAATTAAAATTGATTTTTTCATGATACCATTGTGTTTTTGATTTTGCTTTAATAACATTTCTTTTTTACAATGGTTCAAAAAAAATAGGGAAATTCAAAAAAGAATTTCCCTATTTTGTGTTTTATAAATATTTATCTTATTTGTATTCTTTGCATTCTATTTCTTTGTTTAAGAACATAGTTGCATTCATTGCTAAGGCTCCCATTTCGTCTTCGCCTGCGTAGATTTCTACCGGTGCAATGAATTTTACTCTTTCTATTACTTCTTCATCGAAAGGTTTTCCGTAAGCTATTCCTCCTGTAAGTACGATTGCATCTACTTGTCCGTTCAATACGGTTGCCGCTGCACCAATTTCTTTTGCTACTTGATAAGCCATAGCTGATTGAATGAAGGCATGTTCTTCGCTTCCTTCTTTTGCTTTTACTTCAACTGTGTAAGCGTCATTTGTTCCTAAGTATGCTACGTATCCTCCGTTGCCTACTATCATTTTCTTTATTTGTTCTTTTGTGTATTCGCCGCTAAAACATGCGTTTACTATTTCATTTACTGGTAAAGAACCTGTTCTTTCTGGTGAGAAAGGACCTTCTCCGTCTAAGGCTTGGTTTACATCTATTACTAAGCCTTTTTTGTGAACTCCTACTGATACTCCACCTCCTAAGTGTACGATTATAAGGTTAAGGTCTTCGTATTTTTTGTTGTGATCTTTTGCATATTTTCTTGCAATGGCTTTTTGGTTCAATGCATGGAAGATTGAACGACGTGGAAACTTAGGATGTCCACTGATTCTTGCTAATGGTTCCATTTCATCTACAACAACAGGGTCTGCAATAATGGCTGGAACGTTGTTTAGGCTACTTGCTATGTCGTTTGCTATAAGTCCTCCTAAGTTACAAGCGTGTTCTCCTGATACTCCTTTCTTTAAGTCTTCAATCATGGCTGCATTTACTCCCCAAACACCAGAAGAAATAGGTTTTACTAAACCTCCACGACCTACTATCACTTTAAATTCGTTTAAGTCATAGCCTGCTGTTGCTATTTCTTCAAGTATGAGCGATTTTCTAAACTCATATTGGTCTGCTATACGATCATATTTTGCTATTTCTTCGGCTGAGTGTTTTATGTTTTTGACAAATAGTTGTGTTTCTCCGTCATAAACCGCTACCTTAGTTGATGTTGAACCTGGATTTATTGCTAAAATCAATTGTTTGTTACTCATATCTCTTTATTTTTTATTTTAATTATTTCTTCTTTTGTGCAAATATAAAAAGAAAGTTTTAAACGCAAAAATAAATCAAAGAAATAATTTAATATTTAAATTGTATAATTGTATTTTAATCAAGATAAACTGTTAGTACGAACAAGATAAAATATCAGTACGAACAAGATAAACTGTTAGTACGAACAAAATAAAATAATGACTTTTGATGATTTCTTTTATTTTTATCCTTAAAAAAAATTATCTTTGCAAAATATACATATTTTATATTTAGACTTATGGTTGTAAGACGTTTTATTTTTTTAGTTTTTGTTTTAATTTTAGTTTCTCAATCACTGTCTTTTGCTCAAAAGGAAGACAAATTATCTTTGAAAATAGGTTTTGAGGGGAGTTATATGAAAAGAAACGATAACTCAAACATTGCTTCAACGGCTTTAAATCAAGCAAAGGATACTCTTTTTTCTGAAACTCTCAGCACAAAGGGAGAAACAAAGGAGTATAGTGGAGGATTAAATCTGAATTTGATTTATAAGATTGATAAAAAGAATGTTTTTTCGTTTTCTTTCTCTCAGTTGCAGCTAAGTAATCAAAATAATCTTTTTACTAATCAAACAAGGATTGATTCATCTTTTGCAAATAGAACGCCGAGTGCTTATCGGGCAGAGGATTTTTATGAGTTTAAAAGTAGGGTTTCTAAGTTTGGGGCTTGTTATTCTTACAATACTAATGATAAGGGAGGAATTTTTGCTATTGGACTTGATGGTAGTTTTTCTAATTCTAAGAGTCGTGGCAATAATCTTAGAATTTATGATATGCCTTCTTCGGTTTATTGGAATTTTAATGGACTTGATTGTTTTGAGTCTTCGGAAAATACACTTGCTTTAAATACTTTTTATAATATTGTTTACGATGAGTCTTCTAAAATAAGTTTAGGACTAAGGTTAAATCACGATTGGAACGATAAAAACTCTAATTACAATTATTACGACTCGGTAAACTATATATATAATGTTAAAGATTCCGCTTTCTCCTATATGTATAGGTATAGAAATAGTGGTTTGAATTGTTTTTTTGATTGGAAACAGATTTTTAATCGCTTAACAATGAATGTGAAATTAGATTGGAATTTAAAAAATGAGGAGTTTAGTTATCAATCTCAATATTCTCCTGATGATACTTCTTATCTTAAGTTTACTATTGAGCCATTGGTTTATTTAACTTATAGAGCTAATTCAAATAATGTGTTTAATCTTTCTTACAATCTTAAAACAGCAACACCATCTTCAAATGATTTGACTATTCATAAGCTATATGGAGGAGATTTTTTCACAATTGGTAATCGTAATCTTAAATCTTCGCAAACTCATTCTTTGATTGCAGGTTGGCAGACATTGTTTTCTTCTTCTCAAACATTGTCGTTGAGTGCTTATTACAAACATAGCTCTAACGAAATAGACTATGCGACAGATTTTACGCTCGATGATTATTATGGATATATGATTGCTTATTCTATGCCTTACAATTTAAAAACCTCTTATAAGTATGGAATTGACGCAAACGCAAGTTTTAAAGTTGGAAACCTATTTTCTGCTTCTCTTTTTGCTAATATATATAGGTATTATTATGAAATAGATTACCCAAAAACAGGAATCTATTCCTCTGCTACTACTTCCTATTCATTTAATTTGAAGTTGTGGCGACAATTCTTTAAAAATACTGAACTTTACGCCTCATTTAACTATTCTTCTCCTATTTCAAGATTATTTTACGAACAAAAAGAAAATTATAGTATAGATTTAGGAGTAAAAACAGAGGTCTTTGATAAGAAATTATCCTTGTTTGTTGATTTTATAGATGTGTTTAATCTCAACAAACAAGGAT
>RHMF01001287.1_pt1 | contig 11419 bp, 8 predicted proteins | sample 5365151 | NCBI WGS metagenome assembly RHMF01 (sample SAMN10266501, study PRJNA497801) | feces metagenome | isolation source: feces | host: Bos taurus | place: China: Prairie of Fairy Mountain | collected 2017-08-14 | reverse complement strand
AGGGAAATTAGTTATTCGTGTTTCTTCACAACCAACTATTGCGATGTAAACTATTTCATTTGCTGGATATTCTGTTAAATAATATATTGGTATTTCAAATTGTTGAAATCCTTCTGTCTTTGCAAACACATCATCGCTGTAAAAAGCTCCTAATCCTACTATTGTTCTTATTCCTTCTACTTCTCCGAATAGTAATGCTGTCATTTCAAAATAGTCGTATGCAGTTTCGGTTTCTTCTTGATAATTAAATTTGTAATAACCATTTATTGTACTTGGTTGATTACTTTCTTCTATTTGTAATCCTCCTGTTATAAGATTTGTTAATAGATTCATATAATCCATTTCACCCATAGTAGTATCGCTTTGAGCTAATAATTCCAATAGAAGTTCAAAGTTTATTGTTCCATTTGTAAGAAAACCTGGTATAGCAAAAGCCTCTACTTGCATCATTGATGCAATAGCTGGGTTTAACATTTTAGGTGCTACTTTAACTGCATAATTACCTGAATTTACATCTGTAGTTTTTGCAACCTCACAAAGATTCATTCCCATAAACCCTAATGTTGACCAACCTTGTGGCATATTTGCTGCCCATGTTTCAAAACTTGGATTTGTAAATTGTTGTGCTTTTGCTGTAAAACACATTAGCGATACTGCTAATACTACTAATAATTTTTTCATAGTCGTTTAATTTTTAATTATTACTTCTATTTGTTCTCTACTTATTTTATTATTGATTGTTGCTTTACCTATTGAATTTAACAATACAAACTTATATTCATTATTAATTGTTTTCTTGTCGCTATTCATATAGTTAAATAGCTCTTGAATATCACTTACGTTTTGTATTTTGTAGTATTTAGAAATGTATTGCTTTATTTTATTAGTCGTTTCTTTTGGTAATTTATCACATAAGTCAAGTGTGTAATACATTCCACTCGCTACAGCTTCTCCATGAAGAAGGTCTTCTCCTTTTTTTATTGCAATGCTTTCTAAAGCATGTCCTATTGTATGACCAAAATTAAGTATATGACGATATTTTTTATCAAAAGGGTCTTGTTTTACTATGTCTTGTTTTAATCTTATAGCTCTATGTATTAGTTCTTCGTTATTTACTATTTCTAATGGTTCGCTTTTAAGTATTGTTTCAAATAGATTTGCATCTGATACCAAAGCTATCTTTAACATTTCAGCTAATCCATTAAGAACTTGTCTTTCAGAAAGTGTTTCTAAAAAGACTGGTTCTAAACATATTGTTGTTTTTTTAACGAAAGTACCTATTTGATTTTTTACTTCTCCGAAATTGATAGCGCATTTTCCTCCTATTGTTGCATCTATCATAGCAAGTAATGTAGTCGGAACTAAATATGTATCTATTCCTCTTTTGTATGTTGCACCTATAAACAAAGCTAAATCTGTTATCATTCCTCCACCCAAAGCTATTAATTGAGTGCTTTTATCAGAGCCTTGTTCTATAAGTGTTTGTATTATTGTTGTATAAGTTTCAAGACTTTTGTTTTCCTCTCCTGGATCTATTTCTATTATTTGTGCATCACAAAGGCTTTCAACCTCTCCTATTAGTGTTGCAAGACAATTATCATAGGTATTAGAATCTAATATTATTACTTTTTGAGAATTCTTTTTGCGTCTTAAGATATTATTTAAGCCTATAAAATCTATTATTCTTTCCATTCTTAGTGTCCGTATTTTGTTAGGAATTGAATACGCATTAATCTAACCTCTTCTCTTGAGTATTCTTCTTCTCCCAATTCTTCTAAAACCTCATCTATATCATCTGTTTCCATTTCTCTAAGAAGTTCACTTATTTCTTCTTGATGATAAGGGTCTATTGTTTCATTTATATAATAACTTATATCTATTTTTGTTCCAGAGGAAACAATACTTTCAATTTCAGTAAGCAATTCATCTAAATCTAAATTCTTTGATTGAGCAATATCTTCTAAAGGAAGTTTTTTATCAATATTGCGTATAATAAAGTATTTTAATCCCGATGATTTATTGATTAAAGACTTGATAACTAAATCTTGAGGACGTGTTATATCTTTTGCTTCAACATAAGCATTAATTGCTTGCAAGAAATCATTACCATATTTTTTTGCTTTTGAAGCCCCTACTCCTATTATATTCTTTAACTCTTCTTCTGTGATAGGATATTGCACACACATATCAATTAATGAACGGTCTTCAAATATAACATAAGGTGGCAGTTTCTCTTTCTCAGCTATCTTTTTTCTAATACTCTTTAATATATTGTATAGTTCAGGGTCTGTTGAAGTATCTGCAGAACTCATTGGAACAAACTCTTCTGCAAATTCACTTTCATCTTCAGAGAAATTTCTATCTCCTGCAACCTTTATTGAATATGGCTTTTCTTTATATTCAAGTCCTAATTGAGTTAGTTTCAACTCTCCATATCTTTCAATATCTTTTCGTAAAAAGTTATTGATTATACAATTCTTAGAAACAGCCTTCCAAAATGTTGCAGGTTTGTCTTTACCTATACCAAAACATTCTAACTTATGATGTTTATTTGTTTTAATATTAGGAGTTAATTCTCCCATTATAACATCTATTAAATAGTTAGATTTATATTGTTGCTTTGTTTGCTCTACAACTTCTAAGAAATCTACTATTTCAGAAGAAGCTTCTACTTGTGGTTTTGGATGCAAACAATTATCACAGTTACCACAATTATCTTGTTGGTAATCTTCCCCAAAATATTTTAGCAATAGCTTTCTTCTACATTGAGAGGTTTCAGCGTATGATATAGTTTCATCAATTAATTGCTGAGTAATCTCTCTTTCAGAAACAGGTTTGTCATTTAGGAATTTTTCTAATTTTTCCATATCCTTTTCTGAATAAAAGGCTATACATTGCCCCTCTCCTTCATCTCTTCCTGCTCTTCCTGTTTCTTGATAATAGCCTTCCAAACTTTTTGGCATATCGTAATGTATTACATATCTAACATCAGGTTTGTCAATTCCCATTCCAAATGCTATTGTCGCAACTATTACATCTATGTCTTCTTTAATAAACATATCTTGATTTGCAGCTCTTACAGAAGAATCTAATCCTGCATGATATGGTAAAGCTTTTATTCCATTTATAACTAAAGTCTCTGTTAGTTCCTCAACTTTCTTTCTGCTTAAACAATATATAATACCACTCTTTCCTCTATTTTGATTGATAAACTTTATGATTTCTTTATTCAAAAGTTTCTCATCTTTTGGTTTAAGTCTGATTTCATAGTAAAGATTAGTTCTATTGAAGCTACTAATAAATATCTTCGCTTCATTCATTTCTAAAGTTTTCAAAATATCTTGTTGCACTTTAGGAGTAGCAGTTGCTGTCAAAGCAATCAAAGGCACATTTGCCGATATAGTATCTATAATAGGACGTATTCTTCTATACTCAGGACGAAAATCATGTCCCCATTCACTTATACAGTGAGCCTCATCTATAGCATAGAAGCTTATTTTTATTGTTTTTAGTAAATCAATGTTTTCTTGTTTCGTTAGAGATTCAGGAGCTACATACAATAGTTTTGTTTTACCTGAAAGCAAGTCATCTTTTACTTGTTGAATTTCTTGTCTATTTAGAGTAGAATTAAGAAAATGAGCAACAGAATTATCTTGACTCATACTTTTAAGGAAATCCACTTGATTTTTCATCAAAGAAATCAAAGGAGAAATTACTATAGCAGTTCCCTCAGATATTAAAGCTGGTAATTGATAACAAAGACTCTTGCCACCACCTGTTGGCTTTATGACAAACACATCATTTCCTTCCAACAATTTTTCTATAATTTGTTGTTGATTTCCCTTAAATTTATCAAATCCGAACAAATCTTTTAATGCCGAATTTATCTTTTTTTGCATTTCATTACTTTCACAACTCTCCATATATCGAGTATTATTCAATAATAATGTGTAATTTTGCTGTCAAATTCAATCGTTTTATAACGTGCTTTTGAATATGTAAAGGTACTACCTTTTTTTTTATTGAACAAATGTTTTAAAAAAAATAAAATTGTGAAAAGTGATTTTGAAATTTTAGAGATAGCAAAAGACACTATCCAAAAAGAAAGTAAGTGTATAGAAAATCTATTAAATTACATTGATAATGATTTTGTTTGTGCAGTTAAAGAAATCTTTAATAGCAAGGGAAGAGTTGTTATAACCGGAATAGGTAAAAGTGCAATAATTGGAAATAAAATTGTTGCCACTCTTAATTCAACAGGAACTCCTTCTATATTTATGCACGCAGCAGAAGCTATACATGGAGACTTAGGAATTATTCAAGCAGACGATATAGTAATATGTATTTCTAAAAGTGGAAATACACCAGAAATAAAAGTACTTACACCACTTGTTAAAGCAAGAGGTAATAAATTGATAGCTATGGTTGGCAGTACAGATTCTTATTTAGCAAAATCTGCTGACTATATTTTGAATTGCACAGTTGATAAAGAAGCATGTCCAAACAATTTAGCGCCAACCTCAAGTACAACTGCTCAACTTGTAATGGGAGATGCTCTTGCAGTTGCTTTGCTTCATTGCAGAAATTTCACAGCAGAAGACTTTGCAAAATACCATCCAGGAGGAAGTTTAGGCAAACGCTTATATTTAAAAGTAAGTGATTTATACGTTAAAAACGAAAAACCTAATGTTTCTGCAAACACTCCTCTTACAGAAACCTTAATGGAAATCACAAGTAAGCGTTTAGGTTGCACAGTTGTTAGCGAAAATGATAATATATTAGGAATAATAACAGATGGTGATTTAAGAAGAATGCTAAACAACATAAGTGTTATTGACACAAAATCGCAAACAGCAGAACAAATAATGACAAAAAATCCAAAAACAATTACAGCAGATGCGTTTGCAGTTGAAGCATTTACAATAATGCAACAACATCATATAACACAATTAATAGTTACAGATACAGATAATAAGTATCTTGGAATAATACACATTCACGATTTAATAACAGAAGGCATAATTTAAAACAAATAGCAATGAGTCATAAAGCAGGTTTTGTAAATATAATAGGCAATCCAAACGTAGGAAAATCCACTTTGATGAATGCCTTAGTAGGAGAAAAAATAAGTATCATCACAAGAAAAAGCCAAACAACTCGCCATAGAATACTAGGAGTTGTAAGCGGAGATGATTTTCAAATAGTATTTTCTGACACTCCAGGTATTTTAAATCCACATTACAAACTACAACAATGTATGTTACAACAAGTAGAAGGAGCATTAACAGATGCAGACGTTTACTTATTAGTAACAGACTTAGGTGAAACATTAAAAAATAGCGACATATTAAATAAAATAAAACAAAGCAAAACACCAACCATTGTTGTAATCAATAAGGTAGATAACGCAACACAAGAAAAAGTAACAGAAATAATAAACTATTGGGAAGCAGAAATACCAAGAGCAAAAGTTATTCCTTGTTCAGCATTACACAAAATAGGAGTAGAAAGAGTAATGGAACTTGTTAAAGAAAATCTTCCAGACTCTCCTGCTTACTACGATAAAGATATGCTAACCGACAAAAGCATGCGTTTTTTAGTTAGCGAAATCATTAGAGAGAAAATACTTCTTCGTTACGAAAAAGAAATCCCTTACTCAACAGAAGTAATGGTAGAGGAATATCTTGAGGGAGAAAACCTAAATAGAATTAGAGCAGTCATTTTCACAGAAAGAGAAAGCCAAAAAAGAATAATCATAGGACACGGAGGCGAACAAATAAAGAAAATAGGAATAGAAGCCAGAAAAGACATTGAAGAGTTCACATCTAAAAAATGTTTCTTAGAACTATTTGTTAAAGTAAAGAAAGACTGGAGAAATAGCGAAAGAGAACTACAAAACTTTGGATATGAACAAAAGAAATAAATATGACGTCATTGTCATAGGAGCAGGAGCTGCAGGATTACTTGCAACTCTCTTGCTTCAATCAAAAAACAAAAAAGTCCTGCTGTTAGAAAAGAAAAAACAAGCAGGACTAAAGCTACGTCTTACAGGAAAAGGACGTTGCAACCTCACAAACACTCTTGAACTAAAAGAATTTATTTCTCATTGCAGTTCATTGAATTCAAATATCAATGAAATAATACCTGCATTAAAAACATTCTCTAACCAAGATACCATAGAGCTTTTTCAATCTCTTGGAGTAGAATTAATAGAAGAAAGAGGAAGAAGAATTTTCCCAAAAAGCGGTAAAAGCCTTGACATATTCCTTGCTTTAATCAATCAAATAGAAAACAATCCTTTAACAGAGATACGCTATTTTCAAAGCGTAAAAAAACTAATCACAGAAAACTCTTGCATAAAAGGAGTAAAAACAAACGAAGGAAAAGAATACTACTGCGACAAAGTTCTACTTGCCACAGGAGGGAAAACATATCCACAAACAGGTTCTGAAGGAGATAGCTTTAGACTTGCAAAAGATTGTGGACACAAAATAACAGCCCTTTACCCAGCCTTAGTAGGATTAAGAACAGAAAGAGGACATCACGAAAACCTACAAAACTATCTTATCAAAAACACAGAAGTACAAATACTACACAATGGCAAAGTCTTTGCAAAAGAAAGTGGAGATATAACAATAGATGAATACGGATTTAGTGGCCCTGCAATACTAAAACTAAGTCGTAAAACAACTAAACTACTATATAAAGACGAAAACCTACAAATCAAAATAGACATCAAACCCAAAATAAAACAAGATGTTCTATTAGAAGAAATCAACAAAACCATAGCTCAAAGACAAGGAATGAGCGTAGAAAATATCGTAAGAGCATGGCTACCAAAAGAACTCTGCTTTGACTTCAAACAATGGTATAGAGAAGAAAAGAAAAACAACAAAACACCTCTACCACAAGCCATTCTAAACTATCTCAAAAATTATACAGATACAATAATTGGAGATATGGGATGGGAAGAAGCCATAATCACACAAGGAGGAATTGACCTAAAAGATATCAACTGCAAAACCATGGAATCTAAAAAAATAAAAGGACTATATTTTGCAGGCGAAGCAATAGACATAGACGCAGATACAGGAGGCTTTAATCTTCAAATAGCCTTTTCAACAGCAGCACTTGCAAGCGAAAACATTTGTAATACAAAACGATGAAAAAGACATTAATACTTTTAATATTCATATTAACATCATTAATAGGCAAAAGCCAAGTTGCATACACCCCTTTGAGTGAACAAGACATTCAAAGAATAGGACGATTATTGCTACAAAACAAAATAAATAGCATATTCAACAATACTTACTTTACCATAGGTGCAGTAGATTTAGGCCCATGCGAACACTTCATTAGCTACAACCCTATTGAAGGAGCAAGATTTAGACTAAGTGGAAGAACAAACTCAACACTTAGCAAACGATTCTCTTTTGAATGGCTTTTAGCATACGGAACCCATGACAAAAAATTCAAATACGGAGCAAGCGTAGGATATAACTTCGCAAAAAAAGCATCTTCCCTATATTCATTTGAAGCAAAAACCCTAAGCCTCTCCTACTACGACAACACCTATATGCCATACCTTGCAGACTATGACAAAATTCAATATTCCCTAAGCCCTTGGGACAATTTCATACTCTCAAGTCTAAGACAAGCAACAATAAAATTCTTCTATGAATTTCCAACAGCAATAAGCATCACACCAGCTCTTCACTACAAAAACTACTATTCTCGTTTACACTATGTAGATAAAACGATTACCGAATCAATACACCAAGACATAGAATACATAATAGGAGAAGTAAACCTCGCCTTTCAACCCCAAAGAAAGAAAGCAAAAAAGACTCCAAGCAATTTTGCAGGTCGCTTAAACTCATTACCAACAAAAATTTCCCTAACCTACACTCACAACATACCATTAAGAGCAATAGACAGACAATACGACCAAATAAATATTGTAGCACAAGAAAGAGTCTTTCTAAGCAACATCTTAGCAATGGATTTTAGAGTAAACGCAGGTAAAATATTCGGTTCAACCAACCCTTATCTATACCTAACACCATCAATGTCTAATAGTTTTGTTGCCTCTATCTACGGACTAAATTTATTACAATATGGACCAACAACATATCACAAACAATACATACAAACCTTTGCTCAAATAAACTTTGGAGGAATAATATTTGACAACATCCCATCTACAAAACAATATAGAATGAACGAATTTATCTATCACAAATCCTTGTTTGGACAATATATGCCTTACCATGAAATAGGCATAGGAGTAGATAATATATTCGGCACATTAGGAGTAGAAGTCATACGTTCATTATCCTTTGAAAAAGAAACCTCTCCCGGAAAATGGGGAATAAGAATTAGACTAAAAATTTAGAGACAATTTCCTCTCTTTTATTTTGAAACAGATTATTTTCATCAAGAAACAGAGAAATGAAACCTTATTTTCAAATCGGTTTTTCTTGATGAAAATCTGTTTTCTCTTTAAGAAAATGAATTATCTCTTGAAGAAAACGGATTATCTCAAAGAAAAAACAAAAGAATTCTTTGAAAAACGGAAAGCATTACAAGGAAAAGAAATCTTTAAACACTATTTAAACAGTCTTTAAAGTGAGTTTAAAGATTTGTTTATTTCCCATATTGCAGAAATACTTGCAAGAATGCAAAGAGTGATTGCACTATATTCTATAGTGATAAAAGATAGTGTTAAAGGGAAAATAAAGAGTAGAAATCCACAAATTTTATTTAGTTTGTTGTGAGGGAGGATTATTGTCTTTTTTAAAACAAGAGCTACAATCTTAACAATAAAGATAAGTAAAATCCATAGCCAAATCCATGTTGGCAGATTGATTTCGGGAAGGAGTTTTATTGCAGAACATGTTAGAAAAACAACATCTGCAAGAGAGTCTAATTTAGAACCAAATTCGGAAACGGACTTTGTTTTTCTTGCAACAAAGCCATCAAGCATATCGCTTAAACCACAAAATAGATAAAGAAAGTAAAAAGGGAGAGAGAAAACCTCAAAAAACAATAAGCAAACGCCACATAAAATGCGTGAGATTGTTAGGGCGTTTGCTATATTTCTTTTCATTATTTTACAAAAGCATGCTTATAGCCTTTGATGTCTTGCCAATGTCCTCTTGTAAAGTCAGGAACTTCAACAGGAGCGTTGTTATTCTCAATAGAAATGCGAGAAAGTTCTATCACACTACACCATTCTGCAAGGTCATATACGTCCATATCTAATGGCAATCCGTTTTGAAGACAATAAATTAAACGCCAATCCATTATAAAATCCATTCCACCATGTCCACCCACTTGCTTAGCTATTGTTTCCAATTCTTTATGAATAGGGTGCTTATACTCTGTCATTAGCTTTGCTTTTATTTCATTGCTTACTGCACGATGCACGTTTAGGTCTTCGTGATTTGGAATAATGTTTGCATCAATATTCTTTGGTTGAAAGCAATATTGCTCTATTGGATATTTATTTGCGAAGCCTTCGGTGCCGGTTACTTGATACATTCTGCTGTAAGGACGTGGTGTCATTACATTATGTTGAATGTGCATCGTCTTTCCGTTTTCTGTTTGAATGAGAGTAAGAGTGTGGTCGCCGTTTTGAAAATCTATTTCCTTGTTTTTAACTCCTATTTTCTTTGCAAAGGCTTTTCCGTTTATAGATTTAGTGTCCATAGAGACTAAAGTCTTCATTCTATCTCCACGATGAATGTTTAATAACTGACAAATAGGTCCTATTCCGTGAGTTGGATAAACATCTCCTCTGTGCTCGTTGTTGTAATCTAAACGCCAATTATCATAATAGTAAGTCCAAAACTCTTCTAAGTAGTGAATGTAAGCTCCCTCTGCGTGAAGCAATTCTCCGAATAGGCCTTGTTGTGCCATATTTAGAGTAGTCATTTCAAAGTAATCATATACGCAGTTCTCTAATTGTATGCAATGTTTTCTTGTTCTTTCGCTTGTGTTTATAAGGTCCCATATTTCCTCTAAGGTCATTGCAGCAGGCACTTCTATTGCAACGTGTTTGCCATGCTCCATTGCATAAACACCTATGTTTGCATGGTTTTTCCAATCCGTTACTACATATACCAAATCAATATCCTCCCTTTCGCAAACCTTTTTCCATAAATCCTCACTTCCATGATATGAAGTAGGTTTTTCTTTACCTGCGTTCAACAACACCTTTTCTGCTCTCTCGGTAAGCTCTGGACGAATGTCGCAAAGGGCTTTTATTTCTACTCCCGGAATATGAATAAATCTTTCTACAGCACTTATGCCTCGCATTCCAAGTCCTACGATTCCAATTCTTACTGTATCTAATTTTGGAGTGGTTAAGCCAACAACGTGAGTTTGTCCTTTTGGTCGCTCAGGGGTTTTAGTTTTTATTACCTTTGATGTGGATTGACAAGATACAAATCCTATAAATAATAATGTGATTAAAAGATATTTCTTTATCATAATTCTATATTATAAAATTGTTAATTCGTTATACTATACGGAAAAAACTATTGATTGTTATGTTGTGAGCCGAAAAAATAAGTAATTTTGTGTTTTAATACATTACCTCTTTTATGAAAAAGCTATTTGTAATCATTATAGTTATCTTTCTTTTATCTGCTAATGCAATGGCTCAACAAATGCCTCTTATGGGTTGGAGCTCTTGGAATACTTATGGAATAGGAATAAATGATTCTTTGATAAAGGGTCAAGCAGATGCTATGTCAAGACTTGGCTTTGTGGAAAAAGGATATAAATACATAAATATAGATGATGGCTACTTTGGAGGCAGAGATAAGAATGGCAAACTCTTAATTCACCCTACAAGATTTCCAAATGGGTTGAAAGGCTTAGTAGATTATATTCATTCATTGGGATTGAAAGCAGGTATTTATACAGATGCGGGAGCAAATACCTGTGCTTCTTATTGGGGAAATCCAAAAGATACTATTGGAATAGGTGTAGGACTTTATCAACATGATGCAGAAGATTTAAGATTATTTTTTGATGAGCTTGATTTTGATTTTATAAAGATAGACTATTGTGGAGCAGATGCAAGAAACAATATTGATAGACTTGACCTTGATGAGAAAGAACGCTATACAGAAATAGCAAATCATATAAAAGAAGTAAAGAAAAAGGGAGTTTCTTGGAACGTTTGCCGATGGGCTTTTCCTGGTACTTGGGTTACGGAGATTGCAGACTCGTGGCGAACAACCGAAGATATATATTTGGGTTGGGAATCTATAAAAAGCATAATCAATCAAAGCCTTTACCTTTCTGCTTACACAACTTATGGACACTATAACGATATGGATATGCTTGAAGTTGGTAGAGGACTAAGCGAAGAGGAAGATAAAACTCATTTTGGTATGTGGTGCAT
>RHMF01001286.1_pt1 | contig 11423 bp, 6 predicted proteins | sample 5365151 | NCBI WGS metagenome assembly RHMF01 (sample SAMN10266501, study PRJNA497801) | feces metagenome | isolation source: feces | host: Bos taurus | place: China: Prairie of Fairy Mountain | collected 2017-08-14 | reverse complement strand
ATATATTATGTATAAATATTAGAATCTCCTTTTATATAACACTGAATAGAGGTTACGTTTTGGCAGAAAGAATTTTTCCCGTAGCCGTGGTTACCGACAAGGCAAAGCGCAGTCTTGACAAAGGACATCCGTGGGTATATGCAGATGAGGTCATTTCGGTTGACAGAGCATATGAAAACGGCACCCTCGTCGACGTACGCTCGGGCAAGGGCACCTATCTCGGTACGGGTTTTATCAACAACAATTCAAAAATCAGAATACGCATTATTTCAAAGAATGCCAACGACAAATTCGACGAAGCTTTTTGGCAAAGGCGCGTAAGATACGCCATAGACTACCGCAGAACCGTTATGGGCGAGGATTTTAATGCCTGCAGGCTCATTTTCGGAGAGGCAGACTGTTTCCCCGGTCTTACCCTTGACAGATTTGAAAACGTGCTTGTTGCAGAGGTTTTAAGCCTCGGCATTGAAAAAGTGAAGCACATTATCTTCAAAGCGGCTGTTGACATCATGCGTGAATACGGTCAGGAAATTGACGTACTATACGAGAGAAACGATGTGGCGGTACGCGGTCTTGAAGGCATGCAGGAATACAAGGATTTCTACATGCTTGAGGGGCTTCGCAACGACACCGACGGCAAGGTGATAATCACCGAAAACGGCATAAAATATACGGTTGACTATTTCAACGGGCAAAAAACAGGATTTTTCCTTGACCAGAAATACAACAGAAGAGCCGTGGCAAAAATTGCTAAGGGCAAAAAGGTTCTCGACTGCTTCACCCACACAGGTGCGTTTGCTCTCAACTGTGCATACGGCGGTGCTGAACACGTAACGGCAGTTGACGTTTCTCAACTTGCTATTGACAACGCGCAAAACAACGCAAAGATGAATGCTCTTGACGGCAAAATGAGTTTCCTTTGCACCAACGTCTTTGATCTGCTGACAGATATGTACAACGAGAAAAAGTGCGATTACGACTACATAATTCTCGACCCTCCGGCATTTACAAAGAGCAGAGCTACCGTAAGACAGGCACAAAAGGGCTACAAGGAAATCAACATGAAGGCCATGAGGCTTCTTCCCAGAGGCGGATACCTTGCCACCTGTTCTTGCAGTCATTTTATGCCCGACGAATTATTCAGACAGATGCTTCTCGACGCGGCAAGGGACGCAGGAGTAACCCTCAGACAGATCGAACAGCGACAGCAAAGCTGCGACCATCCCATCATTCCCAACATCCCTGAGACAGATTATCTCAAATTCTACATTTTCCAAGTAGTATAATTTTCACTTTTTACTGAAAGGAATTAAATATATGACATCAGTACCCGAAATATTTGCGGCCAACGTCTTCAATGACGACGTGATGCGCGACAAATTACCCAAAGACGTATATAAAACTCTCTGCAAGACAATAGAAGACGGCGCAGACCTCGACAAGAGTGTTGCCAATGTTGTTGCAGGCGCTATGAAGGATTGGGCGGTAGAACAAGGTGCTACCCACTTTACCCACTGGTTTCAGCCTCTTACGGGTATTACTGCCGAAAAGCATGACAGTTTCATCTCCCCCACCTCATCATGCCATGTTATCATGGAATTTTCGGGAAAAGAACTTATAAAGGGCGAAACTGATGCTTCCAGTTTCCCTTCGGGCGGTCTCAGAGCCACCTTCGAAGCAAGGGGCTATACCGCATGGGACCCTACAAGTTATGCCTTTGTAAAAGACGGTTCCCTTTACATCCCCACGGTATTTTGTTCTTACGGCGGAGAAGCTCTCGACAAAAAGACTCCTCTTCTCCACTCCATGGAAGTTGTCAGCGACCAGGCTATAAGAATACTTCGTCTCTTCGGCAACACAAGTGCAAAAAGAGTCATTCCTTCCGCAGGTGCCGAACAGGAATACTTCATCGTTGACAAGGATACTTTCTCTAAGAGAGAAGATCTTATTTTCTGCGGAAGAACGCTCTTCGGTGCTAATCCGCCTAAAGGTCAGGAAATGGACGACCACTATTTCGGCACAATAAAACCGAGAATTGCTGCGTTCATGAAGGAACTCGACGAAGAACTCTGGAAATTAGGTGTTCTGTCAAAAACCAAACACAACGAAGCGGCTCCCGCACAGCACGAGCTTGCTCCAATATACACAAGTGCCAACATCGCCACCGACCATAACCAACTTATTATGGAAATAATGAGAAAGGTCGCTGACAAGCACGGACTCGTTGCTTTGCTTCATGAAAAGCCTTTTGCCGGTGTTAACGGAAGCGGTAAGCACAACAACTGGTCTCTCGGTACAGACAAAGGTGAAAACCTTCTCAATCCCGGCAAGACACCCCATGACAACGCGCAGTTCCTTCTATTCCTTGTGGCAGTTATCAAGGCTGTTGACGAATATCAGGATCTTCTCAGAATTTCGGTGGCCTCCGCAGGTAACGACCACAGACTCGGTGCAGGTGAAGCCCCTCCCGCAATTGTTTCAATGTTTATCGGCGACGAGCTTGAAGCAATTCTTGCTGCCATTGAAAACGGTGAAAACTACCTTGCTGCACAGAAACAGCGAATGGAAACGGGTGTACATGTACTTCCCACCTTCACAAAAGACACAACCGACAGAAACAGAACCAGTCCTTTTGCTTTTACCGGCAACAAGTTCGAGTTCAGAATGCTCGGTTCCAGCCAGTCTATATCCGATCCCAACGTAGTCCTCAACACAATCGTTGCGGAAGAACTGAGACAGTTTGCAGATGAACTCGAAGGAGCAGCTGATTTCAACAAGGCTCTCAACGAGCTTCTGAAAAGAGAAGTGAAGAATCACAAGAGAATTATATACAACGGCAACTGTTACAGCGATGAATGGAAAGCGGAAGCGGCGAGAAGAGGTCTTCACAACTATGCTACAACCGTCGAGGCTCTTCCCCACTTTGTAGACGAAGAAAATGTAAAGCTCTTCACAAGCCACAAAGTCTTCTGTGAAGCCGAAATGCATTCCCGTCTTGAGATTCTTCTGGAAACGTATTCAAAAACAATCAATATTGAAGCCCGCACCTTCGTTGATATGATGAAAAAACAGATTATTCCCGCAATATGCGAATATTCTTCTCATCTTGCAAAGGATATTGCAGTGAAAAAGAAGGTGGGCGACTTCATTGACGCCACACCCGAAACGGAACTTCTCACAAAGATTTCAAATCTCAACAAAGAACTTTTCGAAAAAGGAAAGGTGCTTGAATACAATGTCAAGAATGTTCCTACCGATCTCGACGAACTCGGCAAGGCTCTCTATTTCCGAAAGGATATTTTTGAAATCATGCAGGAAATGAGAGTTATCATTGATGAAATTGAACCTCACATTCCAAAGACAATCTGGCCTGTTCCCACATACAGCGACCTTTTGTTCTTTTAATAACTGAACATAACTTCAAAGCACCGCGGAAATCCGCGGTGCTTTTTTATTCTCTATTTACTGTTCAAATCCCTGACTATATTAAGCACGTGCTCCGCCTGTAACGGTGTCAGTTTCATAAATTCCTTTGACAGCACATCAACATGCGACGGGCTAAGACAGTCGGCGTCGAAAAACTCTGCAGGGGTTATGTGCAGATATTCGCATATATAGAAAAAACCGGGCATAGACGGAAGTGCATGTTTATTTTCAATTTTATTGATATAACTTTCGCTTTGTCCCAATGACAAACTCATGTCTCTTGCAGAAACTCCTTTTTGTATACGAAGTTCGGAAATACGCTTATAGAAAAACTCAGTATAATCCATCTTTATGCCTCCGCTTTTTTATTATACTACTATTATAAATCCCCAGATATCTATTTATAGGGAATTTAAAGATAGATTTTTGTTGACAAATGGAATTAAAAGATATATAATCATCTTGCTATGGAATTTGATTCCATATTTTACAGTGGGAGGTTATATAATGAAATTAATGAAGCGCACATTTACATGCATTTTTCTCATTGCAACCGTATTCATATCATTTGGCGCATCGGCACAAATACTGGAAGTGGAAGAGAACACGTTTCTTTCGAGCGTCGATAAGGCAGTGTATTACGAAAGCATTAACATATTCAACAACTCTACCCTCACCTTCGGCAGAGGAAGTTACTTCATAGACCAAATTACAGGTGACGGTCACATTTCGGCATCGACATCGGCAAACATACTCATAGACAGCGACACACGTCCGCAAGGGTATGTAGAAATAGATATCGGAAGAAAAGAGTCTGAAGAAAACAAACGATATTTTGACATCAACGGAGAGGAATATTTCATTCACGAAAACGGCGACCGGTTGGGAATTATAACAGAAAAAAATCTCATAGTAAAAGTGTGTGAAAGAAACGAAAACGAAAATAAAACTATAAAATCAAACTATTATTATATTGATGCAAAAGAAGCATCTGCCGAAAAGCTTCCCCTTGACAGTTTTTTGATACCGTCCGGTTATCCTTCATTAAAAATTAAAGAGCCTTTCGGTATTCGTTTCCTGTCGAGTATAAAAAAAGACACCTTCATGAGACAACCCGAGTTTAAAGTTATAGAATTCGGCTGTATTATGGCAACCGAAAATGCACTTTTAAAAGAAAGAAAGCAGTTGAATTTCGATTTTGAAAGGTCTGTACACGGTATCGCATACAGCGAAAAGGATGACATACGCATATTCTTTGACACGAGCAACGACTTTGCAACACTGTTCTCTTGTGTGCTGATAAATATTCCCGAGCATGCGTACAATGAGAAAATCGTCTCCCGTTCATATTCTGTGATTTCAAACGGAAAAGAGGAGTTTACGGTTTACGGAGATACGAGTTCATTCAGTCTGTACGATGTTGCCGACCTAATTTTAAACAATAACAACATCCAACTTTCAAACGAAGACAGAAAAAAAGCAGAAAAAATCGTTGAGCTTTCCGTAAACAGCAAAAAAATCGTTGACGGCGGAAAATGCGGTGACAATTTGTTCTGGGAACTTGATTCGAACGGCACCCTTAGAATTTTCGGAAACGGGAGAATGTATGATTACGTCAAATATACGAAACCGTCTCCATGGTACAAATACAGATACGAACCTTATATCAGTGAAAACGGAAAAACAATTCTGAATCCGGACGGTACCGAGTATCTGCCGACAGATGAATATTTTGAAAACAATCCCGATCGACACATGATAAAAAACATAATTGTGGAAGAGGGTGTTACTTATCTTGGGAACTGGGCATTTTACAGAGTATGTGTTGATGAGTTAACCATTCCTGAAGGCGTGGTTTCCACAGGCCATTTCGCCATAAGATATTCGCCCACATTGAAAACGGTTACTCTTCCCGACTCTTTGATTGAACTCGGTGATTTCGGTATAAGCAGAAATCAAGTGCTTACCACCATCAATTTCGGCACAAAACTTGAAAAGGTCGGCACCGCCGCATTTGCTGCAAATGATTCCCTGACTGCCGCATTATTACCCGATTCACTTATATTGGCAAACTTACAGCTAAATGAGCCATACAGCTCAATAAACTACTCTGCGCAAGGATTGTTTTCAGGCTGTGCATCACTGACAGATGTAACATTGGGAAGTATTGATTACATCCCCGGAAGAACTTTCCTGGGATGCTCTTCTCTCAAGTCTGTTACTGTCACCAATCTGATAAAGCACATCGACGAATATGCTTTCGCAAACTGCACCGGACTGGAAAAAGTGCTTTTTGAAAAAGGTTCTGCATGTACCGATATAGGATATGCAGCATTTCTCGGTTGTTCTTCATTGAAACAATTTACAGGTTGCACTTCTCTTGAAACGGTTGAATACAATGCCTTCAACGCCACTAATGCTCTGGAAGAATTTGAATTTTCCGAAGCGAACAAAACATTCCCAAAATACATGTTCTACAAATCAAATATCAAAACCGCTTCTTTAGGAAGCAACTTCACTGTAATTCCCGAGGGTCTGTTCAACGGTTGCAAGGTCTTGGAAGAACTTTATATTTCTGCTTCAGTTACACAAATTGACATGTACGCCATTACAGCTTGTACTGACATCAAGAGCATTTACTACGGCTCCACCTACAACGACTGGCTGAACATCACAAAGCATGAAAACTGGGCACGCGGTTCTTCGCTCAACACCTGCACGGTTTATTTTTCGGATGGAGAAACACGTCTTTTAAAAGACTGCATATAACAAAAAAAAGCCGAAAGCTGACGCTTTCGGCTTTTAATTATTTCTTTTACTTGGAAATAAGTGAGAAAACAAAAGTGGGAATACACCAGAAAAGCTGGAATATTATAATGAAGAAAATTCCCACACCGTAAGACGCACCTGTAAAACAGAGCACTGCCGAAAGGATAAGTCCGACGATTGAACAGCACAAACTCAACACTTTGTTTATTCTGTACACGTTTCTGAGATTGTCAAGTCTTATAAAGTTCTTGAGGAAGCTATGTACTCCCGAAACAGAAATTACAGCACTGTCTACGCTCTCTTCAATTCCGATTACGCTTTCGCTCTGCTTATGGCTTCTGATAACAGCTATCGGATAGTTGGTGCCCTTGAGGTTTCCTGCTATAAGCGCATCGGTAACACAAGGATCAAGCGTCTTGATGCCGACACAGATACCGGCATCGTAGAATGAACGAAGGATAGGTTCGAAGCCTCTGTTTACCATATACTTAATGTAGAACTTTGCTGCAAGTTTTCCGTCAATCGCCATATACATAATGCTTCCGAGCGACTGGAGGAAGGATTCGTCTATATTATCAAGCGGAGCCTCAATATCATAAAGCTTCATGAATCCGTCGGTACCGATAAGAACATCCTTGTCATCAATCTTTGCACTTATGCCGTTGGAAAAATGCTCCACAACAACAGCTTCGACACCGCTGTCTTCAAAATTCTGGATGGAATTCGCAAACACATAGGAAAGCGGACCTTTAAGTTTATCAAACACTCTTGCCATATAAAAAATGACCTTATCAATGCGGTTATCTTCATATGTCTTTATGCTTGAAACCTTAACACTCTTGGGCGGAAATACCTCTGTGTCGTCAAAGGAAATAACGGCAGACGTATCATATTCGTCACAAGCAGCTTCACCGATATATGCACCGGAACTTCTCTTTGCCTTGAGCGATACGGCAAGGAACGGAAGTGCTGTTGAAATAAGCGCATTTACGGGAACGGATGCAAGGCTGAGAGTTGTAAAGGTACATATACCGAGATAAACATCGCGGTTTAAAATTCCGTTAACAACACCCGCTGCTACGGAAACAAGTGTAAAGATAGCAATAAGTTTGAACGTATCCTTTGAAACTGAGGGTATTGCATGGAACTTTTTAAAGAATCCGCTGACAAAATCACCTCTGTTTACCGAAAGAACCGTTGTGTTCTTGTCGAGATACTTGGCAAAGGCTTCGCCCTCGGGAGAATCCTTTGTCTTCTTAGAGCATGCGAGCTTCGGAGACCTGGATGCCGCAACACAGAACGCAATAAGCGATGTGTATGCCTTTACAAATGTATTTACCGAAAGGAACACCAGGGAAATACAACCAATTGAGCAGTATGTCTTGAGCTCGGAACTGTTATATGCAAAAATACAAGAAAGCACGGTATGTAATGCGCAAACAACAACGGACACTGCACTAAACGCTTCGGCAGAAGGTCTCGAAGGACGAAGGCCGAGGAATGCTCTCTTAAGGCCGTCCAGATTGAAAATTGCACAAACACACATAATCTGGAGCATTGCCATAGCAAAAGTAACCCCATATTTTCCGGGTTCAAAAATCGCAGGATGGGCGAGCTTTGTACCTGCCGCAGCTTCAAAGTATATGCAGAACACCGCCGCAACAACAGAAAGAATAACCGAAAGAGTCGCTTTTATTGCTTTGCTTCTCAGTTCGGCAAGTATCTTGCCGTTCTGTTCTTTGGATTCATATTCCACGTCAGGCTCGTCATTTCCAAACATTGATTCAAAGTCTTTACTTTTATCCTTGCTCTTTCCGAATGCCTTTATGAAAGGATCGTCTTCTTCGTCTTCTTCATCTTCGTCATCATCAGCTTCTGCATTTTCTTTACGCTCGTATTCGTCAGAAGCATTTTCATCTTCTTCATCAGAAATTACATCTTTGTCCTGATGGTCTTCAGCACCGGCTTCAATTTCTTCGTCTTCATCCTCATCCTCTTCAGGAGAAAGACCGGACAGAAGAAGCATATCATCATCGGAAATGACGCCTCGTTTTTTCTTGTTCTTTTTATCCTTTTTTTTCTTTGTCTTTTTTTCTTCCTCCACAGAATCAAACACAACAGTAGATTCTGAAGGTTCTTCATCCGCGAAGCCTTCATCGGCTCTCATTCTGAGTTCGCTGACCTTGTCTTCGATACTGTCGGAATGGGTTGCATTGAAATATTCTCTGGCAGAGCCTTCCATTCCTTCTGCAGAAAGTTCATCATGGCCGATTTCTGCTTTGTGCGAAGATTCTCCGACAAATGTAAACTCTGCCGTATCGCCGCCGACATCGTCTGAAGAAGCATCTGTGGAATTCACTGCAACTTCGCCTGTTTCGGCAACTATTGCATCGGTGAAAGTTTCTTCGTCAAACATACTTCTCTGATCTTCATAGACGGGTGTCTCGGAAGACAAATCCGAACCGCTGTTTGTGGAAACTCCCGGTATTTCTCTTGTTTTTTCAAACTGTTCATTGCCGTTGTTCTGCATTTTCAGACCTCCTTCTATTTAAGTCCCCTCTGTCTTATAACTTCATAAAGAAGCACTGCAGAGGCTGTGGAAACATTAAGCGAATTTACCTTTCCTCTCATGGGAAGCGAAACGATATAGTCGCAGTTTTTCTTGACAAGTGCCGAAACACCGTTTTCTTCACTGCCTACAACTATTGCGCAAGGAATGTCGAAGTCCACTTTCGTGTAATCTTCGCCGTCAGCTTCGGCTGCGAACACCCATACACCGTATTCCTTGAGTTTCTTTATAGTTTCACTTACATTGACACACTTTACTGCGGCAAGATGCTCAACAGCTCCCGCGCTTGCCTTTGCTACGGCAGGAGTTATACACGCACTGCGTCTCTTGGGTATTATAATTCCGTGGGCACCTGCGCCTTCGGCACATCTTATTATAGCACCGAGATTGTGTGGGTCGGAAACATTATCTGCAATAACTATAAGCGGCTTTTCGCCTCTTTCTTTCGCTATTTCAAGCAAATCTTCAATTTCTACATATTCCTTTTCGGAAGCAATTGCTACAATACCCTGATGCTGTTCATAGCCGCAAAGTTTGTCGAGTTTTGCTTTCTCAACTTCTATAAGCGGAATTCCTCTTGAAAGAGCTTCTGCTGCAAGGACTGTAATTGAACCTTCTCTTTCACCGGTCTGCACATAAATTTTTTCTATTGTTCTTCCCGACTTCAAAAGTTCTCTCACTGCATTTCTGCCGGGAACAGAACCGTTTTCAAGACCTTCTTCATAACCGTTACCGTCGTTATATGTTTTAGTCCTGTCTCTTTGCGGTCTTCTGTCGTCTCTATTGTTGCGAAAAGATCCTTTGGAAGAATTCTTTTTATAAGGTTTATCCTTTGAGTTTCTGTTATTCATAATAATCCTTTTTTCAGTACATCCTTTGTTTTACTGCCGTTAAACTATATTTTATCACAAAATAATACTCTTGTACAGTACAATTTGTCAAAAATTCATTCTTCAAACACTTCGTTAATCGCGTACACCTTCAAGATCGCGCTGTTTGAGGTATTCAATTGCCGCCTGAAGCTGATCGTCGTCTTCTTTTGTAAGGGTTGTGAAATTCATAATTTTGTCTTCCGAAAGAGGTACAATCTCTTCCGGAACCACACCTACACCGCCGAAATCATTGCCCGACGGAGGAGTGTACTTTGTTGTCGAAAGACACACCGCACCGCCCGATGTCAGAGGATAAACATTCTGTGTGCAGGATTTTCCGTAAGTCGAAACACCGATCAATTCGGCCGCATCAAAATCATTGAGTGCCGCAGCGAAGATTTCTGCTCCGCATACCGTACCCTTGTTTACAAGAACGCAAAGGGGATACGGTACGGAATTGGTGTCTGAGGTTATGGTATTTGTGGCTCCCGATTTATCTGTAACCGTATAAACCGTCCCCTCACTTAACAAAAAGTCAAGTATTCTTGTAATAACCTCGAAATTACCTCCGAAGTTGTTTCTTACGTCAAGCACGAACTTTTCGCAGCCTGATGTTATCAGTTTCTGGAGCGTTTCCTTAAAAAGTTCTTCGTCACCGGAAGCAAAGCCGCAAATCTTTATGAGACCGATTCTGTTTCCCAGTTTTTCTCCCGAAATGTTTACCGCATTTACGACGCTCCTTGTTATCGACTTGGACACACTTTTGCCGTCGGCTTTTTTGACCGAAACAACAACCTGGGTGTCAGCTTTACCGCCGCCAAGCTCCTGCATTACATTGTAAAAGCCCATCTTCACGGCAGGAACGCCGTTAACATGAGTAATAATATCTCCCGGAACAATACCGGAAAGTTCTGCAGGAGAACCTTTATATACATTTACCACGTATATGCCGTCAAGAGAAGAATCATAAATTGTATTGACGCCGATACCCGTCGAATTACTGCTGTTTCTGAAGACCAGAAAATTCTGGTATTCTTTCTCGTTCATATACATTGAAAAATTATCGGGAAGCGCGGATACAAGACCTTTCATCGCTCCGTCAGACATGACGTTGCTCTTTGCCTCAAACAGATAATTATCCGTCACGGTTTTTGTAAGAGCCGAGAGTCCCTCGTTTGTTTCGGTGCTGTCTGTGGCAAGCATTTCCGAAACTCTTTCCTTCCATCTGCTGTCTGTTTCTCTGTATGTTATCTGAAAGGTGATAAAGCACGCCGATACAAGAACAAGCAGTGCAATGGGCAGAAATTGAAACGGTTTACGCATATGCCCTCTCCTTTTTCATGTATTTTCCCTGTTGTGTATAAACAAACTCACGGCGGTATGAAAATCCCGCCGCTGTCTGTATCGTTTTGTCAGATTGAGCCCAGATACTGTCTGGGGTTTACTGCCGTACCAGCCTTATAAACGGTGAAATGCAGATGATTTCCCGTTGACCAGCCGGTAGTACCAACCTTGGCTATGAGTTCTCCCTTTTTGACAGTCTTTCCGTTGCTGACAAGTCTTGCGCTGCAATGTGCATAGAGCGTCACAACTCCGCCGCCGTGGTCTATCTGTATAACGTTGCCCCAGGAGCTGCTGTATCTGGAGTCGATAACGGTTCCGTCATCAGCAGCATATATGGGAGTACCCGCAGGTGCCGCAAAGTCTATGCCGTTATGGAGCTCTCTTTTGCCGCTTATGGGACTGTTTCGCCATTCAAATTCCGAGCTGATTCTGTAATTTTTGGT
>RHMF01001285.1_pt1 | contig 11426 bp, 2 predicted proteins | sample 5365151 | NCBI WGS metagenome assembly RHMF01 (sample SAMN10266501, study PRJNA497801) | feces metagenome | isolation source: feces | host: Bos taurus | place: China: Prairie of Fairy Mountain | collected 2017-08-14 | reverse complement strand
AAAATTTAGTTAAATCAAAGAGTTTATATTTTGAATTTGCTTATAATAATTATGATGTAGATGACTATGATTTTCTAACAAAAATAGAAGCAAAAAGAGATGAAATATTTAAAGAAATAGAAGCCTCTTTTAAAGGTAAGATAGGAATACCTATATCATTCATTACAAATGACTCACTAGGAACAATTTTAAATGAGGAAAATGACTTAACTACAGCACAAGATTTTACTAGACCAATTTTAAAGAATTAATAGCAACAGTTTGTTGCTTTTTTTATTTGAAAATAGACTAAATTTTGATATACTAATAATAGTATAATAGAATAAGAATAGAGTAGGTGTTTAGTATGGGACTTTCAATAAGCGGATTTAGAGGTAGAGAAATAGATACATCAGGACAAGTAAGCAGTGACCAAGTATCAACTGATACAACAACACAAAGTACAGATCTAGATCCTAGTCAACAAACAGAAACTTACAATTTTGATGATGATATAAGTGAAGCACAAGGAGACCCTACTACTACAGACACAACAACACAAGGGGTTGATGGTCCGGGACAACCAGGTGGTTCAGATTCATCAGGTTTTACTCCTACTTCAGGCGAAGGAGCAGGAGCTAGCGGTCCAGGACAATCGGGTGGACCAGGCTCTGGCCAAGCTGGAGGCACTGGCCCTCAAGGTGGAAATGTAACAGGTGCAGGTACAGAAATGAATTCTCCTGGTGGAATGAGTAGTGGCGGAAATAATGGTGGAAGCCCAACTCTTGATACAGGCGGTATGAGTGGAAATGGTGCTGACCGTAGTGGAGCAACCCCAAGCGCTGGGTCAGGAAACACTGGTTCACAAGGTGGGATGGGTTCTGGAACAGGAATGGAAATAAGAGTAACAGGAACAGACATTACTATGTATGCGGAAGGAGACGTTCCTGATGGAGAAACCTTCTTCCATGAAGGAAAAGCATATATAGTTACAGGCCACAATGTAGATGGTTCTCTAAATGCAGAAGATATGACAACTGATTTAGTTGATCAATTATCAAATGTCGGCATTTCTGAAATCGATATAAATAGAGTTTTAAGCGGAGAAATAACAATCCAAGATCTGTTTACAGAAATACAACAAGATGATCTAGATAGTGACCGTTATAGACAATTAATGGAAAATAGCATGATTCAAGCTATAAAAAACAGTAATACAGATGGTGATTATTCATTTTTTGTGTTCAATAACATGGATGAACTAAACGAATTCATAAATTCAAAAGAACACGAATTAGCAGAATTAATAAGACAAAGAAATGCGGCTGATAACCACGAGTTAGATGGTATAGCAATAATAATAAACAAATTAAATGAAGGATATAGTTTAGAACAAGCTCTAAACCAACCTGTCGCATGGTCATTTATTGATCCAGATACAGGAGAAAAAAAATACGTATATACAGATCCATATGCTAATATGGCTTATGAAGGAAATTATGGCAATGCCGTAATGTATACACCACAAACTTTTGAAGATATGTATCCTGATAGCGAATATCTAACTCAAATCAAAGACCATTGTTATGAATATACAATTAACCATTGGTTTCGTGAAGACGAAACTGCACATAAATGGGATCCTTATGATTCTGAGACACGAGAATTCTATTTTGGATTACTAGACCAAGTATATGAGCATCAGGAAAACAGAGCGGCACGATTAGCAGAAATAGATGCTAAAATTGAAGGATTGGTCAGTGAAATAGAATATAGTAAATGGGCAAAAGCATATGTAGAAAACGAATATGCTTACTATAATAACAACATCAGAAAATATACTAGAAATGATGATTTTATAGACAATTGTTCATATGATCCAAATATTACAAATGATGTATATAATAATTTACCTCCAGGAAATTCATATAGTTATGATGGTACTACAATAGCAACATTTAATGACAAAGAAGACATTGTTAAATTTATAGTAGCAATGGCAAACGGAGAAATCCCTACTTCAAACTACATGTTCCAAAATGGTCAAGTTTACCAAATAACTTCAAGCGATCCATTGCTTCAACATTATGTAGATTGGTTATCAAAGAGGGATGGAGAAGGAAATATACCACTTTCAGCAGAAGAAATAGCTGTAATTAATTACATATATAATACTTCTGATCATCCTATAGATGAATTATATGAATACTTAAATTTCATTAATGACACAGATGTTTCATTAGCTGATAAATTGGACGAGAGATGGTTGTATCGTCAGCAAGAAATAGATAAAGCATTTGCTGATGCACATCCATGGCTTGCTTCAATCTGGTCAGTAATTGCAACGCCATTTGAAGGAATTAGTGCTGCCATTAATTCATATAGTGCAGTAAGTCAGGGCTTTAAAATTGCTAGATGCGATGTTTATAGTTCTGGTGACACAATGAGATCTCAAGTAAGTTATAACATAGGTCAAAAATATGGGGAAACATGGCAGTTTGTATATGATACAGGTATGTCTATGGCAGACTCTGTAGCATTAATAGCTGTTACTTATTTCACAGGTGGAGCAGGATTTGCTGTTACTTCTTTATTAAGTGCAACTTTAATGGGTTCAAGAGCATATGTTTCCACTTTAAATGAAGGACTTGATAGGGGTCTAACTGATGCTCAATCAGTTCTATTAGCAACAACTTCTGCTCTAGTTGAAACTGCAATGGAAGCATTTTCAGTTGGTCACTTAATGAACCTAGAAGGAGCATTAGGTGCTGTCACTGAAGGATTATCAAGCAGAGTAGGTAATCTATTTACAAATGAAGCTGCACAAGCGTTTATGACAAATTTGACTTATTGCGTTGCAGGTTCAATTAGTCAAGGAATTGCAGAAGGTGAAGAAGAATTCTGTACAGAATTATTAAATACAGTCTTTGATTTACTTATTGCTAAAGATAAAAGTAAAATTGAACAATCTGCTGCATATTATCAAAAATTAGGATTAACTGATGCAGAAATAAGCGATAGATTAATGATGGATTTTTCTAGTCAATTATTCCAGGCATTTAAAGGTGGTTTCTTATCTGGATTGGTATTCGGAGGATTCGGTAGTGCAAAAACCACAGCCCTTACATCTCACGGTATAGCAAATGGAATGTATGATGGAAATATAAATCTAGATGCTTCTACAGCTGATCAAATTGTAGAAGCAATTCAATATAATAAACAACAGCAAGAAGCTTTAGAAAATGTTAATAGTAGATATTCTTTAAAAGATGTAATGAAGCAATTACAATCTGGAGCAACACTACGAGAAGCTTATAAATCATTACAACATGGAGCTGTATATAATGACGCAGTAATACAATTAGAAAACGGTGGAACTTTAACAGAACAGCAAATGAAAGTGTTAGAGGATTATAAACTAATTGAAGGCGGACTTATAGAACAAAATGTAAAATCATTAAGTAAAGAGGAAATAGGTAGAAGAATAAGAGCTATTTTAGGCGGATATAAGGCACCATCACTAACTGAAGTTGTAAAAGAAACACAAGCTGCAGATTTAGCAGTATCACTTTATTCAGGACAATTTCAAGCACCTGAAAACTTATCAGCTATAACTAGAGAACAACAAGCATATAGTGATGCATTTTTTGCAATGCAAAAAACTGCTGAAAGATTAGAATTAACAAGAGTAGGAGCTCTTGGACAATTACGAGGCTTCGTAGAAGGACAAAGTAATTTAATCACATCTAGATTTAATGCTAGGTCTATTTTGAAACAATATACACCTGGCGAATTGAGAAATGCATATCAAGCAATATACCAAAATGTAATTAATGACATGAATGTAGATATACAAAATGCAATAGATGGTGTTGCACAAGTATGTAAGATTAATCCTTACGATGCTTCAAGACTAGTAGAAGCCTATATTAATGGTCAACAATTATCAGATTTAAGATTCCCTTCAAATTTCGATTATTCATCACTCGAAGCAATAAAAATTAATTATAATAAATTTTTGCCATCGGCTGGACAATTTGATTATTCATTCGTGTATAGTGGAATAGCCTCTTACAATAGAGTGATAGAATTACAGGATAGAATGTCTCAAGTGGTAGGACAATTACAAGGTACTGATAGATTTCAAACTAAAGAAGATGTTTTATCATATCTAACACATATTGGTAGAACAGGAGACTTTATAGATTTAGCTAGTACAATAGCTGATTCAACTTTATATCATGCAGACCGCTTTGAATTTGCCAGAGCAATAGAAAGATTAAATAATTCATACTTCGAAGAAAAAGCAATCACAGATGTATTATTTACTGATTTCGAGAATGCTTTAAATTCAGGAGTAAAAAGTGATCATAAAGCAGCATCTTTGTTATATCAAACTCTTTCAATATCACATAGTAGAGGGAATCCATTTGCAGCTCAAGTTATAAAAACAATAATGAAAATTAAACAGTATGATCCAAACTTCCATTTAACTTCAGAAACATATAGTGAGTGTTACTTCAGTGATAGACAGTCAAGAATAGAAATTGGTAAAAATCATACTGCTATGCTAGATCAAGGAACTATTATGCATGAATTAGGTCATGCGTTATGGAAATATGTATCAAGGGAAACTCTTCCAGTATCATGGAATCAAGAGGCTCAATATGCAAGAGGAAGAGCAAGTAATAACAGTCAAGCACTTAGTGCACTTAATCAATTAGAACACGATTTAGAAAATATTAGCAGATATTGTTATAATGAAGCAATAGCTCAATTTGAAAATCAAATAATACAAACTAAAGGAAAAACGTTAGCTCAATACCAACAGTCACTAGCTAGGTCACTATCTTTAAAAGCAACATTATTTAAAAATCATACATTAGCTAATTTTAAAGAAACATTAACAAAACTTGGATATAGTACTAAAGAAATGAACAAATTATTAGATGAGTTTAAAAACAATGGGTTTGACGCAAATAAAGCTGCCGCTACAATAATTCAAGCTAATATTGGAAAGCTTAGAGATGAAATAGGAAGAACACAATATCCTGATTATTGTGCATTATCTGATATTGTAAGTGCAATGTTCTATGGTAGAGATCAAAACGGTATACAAAGAGATTTAAATGGAAGAGAAATATATGTAACTTATACTCACGATAATGAATATTATACAAATAAAAATAGAAATACTAGCATACAAACAGAGATAAGTGTTTTTCATGAAGTAATTGCCAACTATACTCAATTGATGATGACAGGACCAAATAATACTATATATTATCTAAACCATATATTTGGTCAAAATTTTGTAGATATGTTATATGGATCATTTACTTCAAATATTCAATTAAATAAATATGTTCAGTATGCTTCTAATATAAATTTTGTAAAAGTTGATGAGGCAATAAGAATTATAGATGAAGTAAATAATATGACTGCAAGAGAATTACCTCTAAGATATTCAAATGTAGATTTCTTCCACGAATGGTTTATTGGAGAATTAATAAACAAAGGAGTATTAGATACAAATGTCGACCCTAGAATCATGCAAAAAATACTTGAAAACAGAACATTTAGTGAATTTTTATTAAAAACACAAACAGCTTTTTTTGATAGACAATTAGAAGCTGCAATCAATTCAAAATTAAGACATCAATCAGTATTTGGAAACTTGACACCAACAGAATTCTATACATATTTCAATAATAGTACTAGAGCATCAGGTATATTAGATAATATTACACCAACTCAGCTGGGAAATTTGCTTACAAACATGGGTACAAATACACTTAGCTGGATATATAATCCTGTTATTAGAGATACAATAACAAACTTTAATGCTCAACAAATGAATGAATTCTTAAATAACTGTGAGGATTTAAGACTTGATATTATATCACATCCACGTTTGGCCCAAAGTCAATGGGCAGATATAGTAAATAATTTCTATGGAGAAATAAAAACAAATTTTGCAAATTTTGATTTTCTAAGTAAAAATCCAGATATGGCATACAAACTTAGAAGATTAATACCATCATTCTCAAGTATAGAGAATTGTCGTAACGCATTTGATGTAGTTGATAGTTTTCAAACTATGTATATGAAAATACAAGCATTAAGACCAGGCTCAGAAAATATTAGTTCAAATTTAAATATAATAAATGATGTTATTAAAACAACATCTATACCTTTAGGTTTTGATTCAATAGAAAGTTATAAAAGGTGTTTTTTAGAAACACTAATAAACTCACAGTATTACGCTTATGTTGAAAATAACGCAACAAATGCATTGATAAGTGATCCGCTATTTTTAAATATGTTAGCCGGATCAGAAAAGATAGATAGATTACTAACACGTAACTTAGAAAATGACGCAGCCGCTAGAATGATATTACCTTCATTAGCTAAAGGAACTCAGGAATCTTTTGATAAGGTATTTAATACTTCAACAATGAATCAGTACATTCATAATTTAAATCCTGCTGGATTAGCAACTATAATAAAAAGAATGAATGATTCAAATAACTGGTGGATAGCAAACGAAACAATTGTTTCAAAAATTACAACATTTAATGCTAATGAAATGTCCATATTTATAAATGCCTTAGGATACATGGACATAAAAAATAGCATAATTGCTAACAGTAACAGTATAGCTGTCTCAGCCTTCTTTGATAAACTAATACAATTGTCAAACATTAGTGATATCGAGGCTAATCCACAACTATATAACTCATTAAATGAAATTTATAAGAGAATTGAGAATATTTCACCAGTAGGAAATCTTTATTTAGAAAGTAAAATAAATTCATTTATAAATAATATGAATGGTATAAAAGGTGAGATTGCAAATAGAATAGCTTCTATAGTTCCAACAAATTTAGCCGGCAATATGACAATAGATTCAGATTCAAATGTCAAATTAGAAGTAGATGAAAACTATACTTATCATAATGTTACTGTAGAAGTGGACGGAAAAATAAAAACTTTATTAGCGACTGCTAATAGTAGTTTTATTGGCGCAACAACAATCAATCTTTCAGCATGCCTAGATAATAGTGAATTTCATGAAGCTCTATTAAAAGGTACATTAAAAATTGTTGATATTAGTCCAAATATAGTTAAGGAAGAATTAGTGATAAATGCCCAACAGGGAGATGGGTTATATCAGGCTACATTTGTAGTAGACGGAATAGAATATAAAGAAATAAGATATAGTAAATATGGAATAATAGATTTTGGAAGCAGACATCAAACAGGACAAACAGCCGAATTAAAGTCAGTTGATTTCCTAGGTAACTATGAAATAAATACCCCAATTGATAATAGTAGATTATATAAAATTTCTTTCAAAGAAAATGGAATAGAAAAGGTTTATTACACAACGTCAACAGGAGGAATAATAGATTTAAATAGATTTATTTCGGATTTAAATACTAACTATATGGATTTCTCATCATTATCTGTAGATCCAGTAACTAATCCACAAGAACTTTTAGCAGGAATAAAAGGTCTAACAGACGGAATATTTGCTGGAGATGATTATGGTGGAAATCAAAGTAATCCAACATCATATATGAAATCATTCTTTGATGCATCAGGTTCTTTATTTGAAATGGATATGGGAAGTCGTATTAGTGATATGATGGAGGATTTCTTCCCTGAATTAAAAACAATGTCTGAATCCAGAGCAAAAGCATTAAAAATTAGATTAGCTAGGTTATATGCTAAGTCAGGATGTGGATACATGGCTTATGCCAATGCAGTAACACAATATCTATCATCTATAGAGAATGGTGCACAAATTTACGAACAAGCATTTGGAATTCCTATACAAATAGATGGAAAATATACAGAAGAATTCCTTGCTATATCATTCTGTATGTCAGGAATAGCAAATGAAGTTAATGGTGAAATATCACAATTAAATGCTAGAGTTATAGATGATTTAGGCTTTCAACAAAGAATAATAGACTATACAACAAATTATCTATCTCAAAGAGGAATACAAATAACTACAGAAAGATTTAGTCCGTCACCTTATGTAAGAAGCTCTTTATTATCACATATTGCTTCTACTCCAACTTCATTCCATATCCTTTTAGCTGCACAATTCGACTTAGAAAAACTTAGTACTACAACTTCAGTTGGAGAAAACCTTGATTCAGCTTTAGCAAATTCAACATTATCAGGTGACATAAGAGAAAAAGTTGGTGGACATGCAATGCTAGTAACTGAAGTCACTCCAGCAGGAGAAATAATAGTATCATCATGGAGACAAAAATTTAGATTCATTCCAGAAAGTTTAAGTAAATACTCTAATAGTTTTAGTAGTATGTGGAAAGTAGATATATCATTATCACAAACACAAGCAACACAATCTTTAGCAGCAATGGAAGATAGTATAAGAACAACATCAAGTGAATTCACAATTGGCTCTACAAACTCATTAGAAAGTGCAGATATATCAACTTCAAATCCTATTCAAAGCACTGATAGTAGAATTTCAGATATGATAAGTCAAGTAACAACAATGGATATAGAGGATTTTGATTTAGAAATAAGCGATTTATTATCTAGCACAGACTCAATTTCAATGACAAATCTAAAAGCATTAGCAGAAATATATAAGACAACAAGAACAGAGTTTACAGAAGATATCAATTTACAAATTAATATACGCATGATAAAGAATATGCTTGAAGAAGGCGATATAACAGGAGTCAAAAAAATAGTAAAAAAACTATCTGAGTCACAAAGAATAGATTTAATTAGTGATTTATTATTAAATGGAAAAATATTATCAGGCAAAGAGTTTAGTACAATAATATCAGATAATAGCAATTCAAAAATTGTGATTAACAATTTAAATACAATTCAGAATTTAATGCAACAAGTATTTAACTTAGAAGGTCTATCAAACGTTGATAAAGCAAATATAATAGAAATTATCACAGAAATAAGTAAACAAATTTCAGTAGAAAATCAAGATTTTCTTCAAGAGTTAATAACTAGTTATTGCAAATCAATAAATTATAAAACATTTACGAAGGAAATCGATGATATGACACTATCGGTGTTTAATGTTAGAGTATTCAAAAAAATATCTAGCATGAATTTCATCGAAGAATTAAAAGAAGAATTACCAGAAAGCAGAGCAAGACAGATTGAAGAGGATATAGAAAAAATGGCAGATCTTGTTGAACAGAGTTTGATAGATGAAGTTGAAAAAAGCATGAAGTATGATATAACAAAAAGAGAAACATATCCATTTATAGCATTAAAGAATATGCCATTAGGAATAGTTGGTCTTTTAAAGGAAGGTTTTAATGGTATTAAAATAGACAATCATGCATACTACATGTTTAGTGCATACACAGACTCTAGCGGAATTAAAAAATTGATTATATTACAATCTGCTAAAGGAAAAAGTTTTGGAGCAACAAACCATTGGTATGATATAAGTCAAATAGGAACAGGTAACTCAAATTATGATGAAAGAGTTGATAGTCGTGGAAGAGTAATAGATTCTATTGATGTTGTTAATATTAAGAATACTATAAAACAAAGAATATTAGATGCAGCTAATACAGGTTTAAGAGTGGGAACAGCTACAAACGAAGATTTTAAAAATGCAGCTGACAAATTGTTTAATCATGCACTATCTGAATTTACAAAAGGACATTTTGTAGAAATAAGTGGAGAAGAAGCAAATTATCCAGAAACATCAAATAGAGATTACCCAGGAAAAAGAATTTATAGGTGTTATGTAGATGCTTCCGAAGTACCAGGAGTGCATTTCTATGTAGAAATAATGTATGCTACTGATGTCATGCTTAATTCAATTACTGCCACTCATATATACCACATAACACCATTAAGTAAAGATAATTATAGTCCGGGAGAACTTGGAGTTTTGTATTATCAAATTAGAGGTGGCAATGTAATAATCGACGAAAACGAGGGACTAATAGTTAAAGATGGTAGAGGAAACAAAATAAACCCATAAAGGAGGTTCTATGATAGATAATTATATGTTTGAAATAATAAATGATAGTATATTTACATATACCAACTTAGATAAAAATGACGAAATAAGCGATATAATTCATTTGTATAACGAAGATAACTCAATAAATTTACAATTTGGAACCGACGGAATAGTAAAAGACATTGAGGTAATTCTAAAAAATGGTAATATTAATTTGGATAGTATTAAAATAGAAAAAGACAATATAAGAAAAAATGAAACTTTAGATGAGGTACAAATTCCTAGAAGTAAAAATAGTCTACTAAATTATTCAAATGGTCACCTAAACATAGTGTTACCAGTAGAAGACAACAAAATTAGTTCTTTTTATGAAAATGGTAGCATGACATACTATTTAAACGATGGTAATGAATTAGTAATGTTAGGGAAAACACTTGGTAAAGAGGAAAAAGGTTTCTTTGATTATATATTATCTCCTTTACCAATTGATGATCCAACAAAAGTAATAGAAGAAATATCAAAACGAGAAGGAATTGATATCCTAGAAGCATCATTTTTAGGTGATGAATCATGGGAAGAAAAAATGGTTAACTCTTATTATCATTTGAGATTTATATATGATGACAAAGAAAAGCCAAATGAAATAACATATCCATATGAAATGAACGTGGATATTAAAGGTATTGGTGTTAGAGAATTATTCAAAAGATTAGAAAAAGACGATACAGAAGCTTATGAAATGTTATTTTCCGGAAACATATTATTAAAAAATGATTATGTTTCAGAAATAAGAAGTTTTGCAAGAAATAATATTCATTATAATAAGATCATAATGAAATATTTAGAAATGCAGCAAAGAATTCTTAAAGATACAAAAGAAGGAGATGTTGTTCCGACAGGATTTTTTCTAGATTTTATAAGAAGAGAACAATTAATTAGAATTATAAGATTTCACCATAAATATGAAACTATTACATATGACAATATTTTTGAAGAATACTATCCTTATATAGGTGATTTAACACGTTTAAAGAATTCCATACTAGAGTATAGAAATAATAATCCGTTAGTTGAAATTGATGCAAACAAATTGAAATTAATGAAACTTCTTGCAAAACATATTATTCCTAAAGATGATGATGAACCTTATGACCTAGCAGCAAGAGATGAATTATTAGCTAAAGCTGATGATTTGAAAAAAAGTCCTTCAAAAAAAATATAACAATTATGGAATTTTATCCATAATTGTTTTTTATATGAAAACATTTATGATATAATCATAATAGGTAAATAGAGGGTGTTGCTATGAAAATATATTTGTTCCTAATCAATCAAATCGTATCATTTAATCTACCAAGTGAAGTGTTTGGTAGTTTTAGTTTTGATGAAAATGAAAATGCTGATACAAAATTAATAAATATAGAAGCTAGAGATGGAAGATGGGTTTTAT
>RHMF01001284.1_pt1 | contig 11428 bp, 36 predicted proteins | sample 5365151 | NCBI WGS metagenome assembly RHMF01 (sample SAMN10266501, study PRJNA497801) | feces metagenome | isolation source: feces | host: Bos taurus | place: China: Prairie of Fairy Mountain | collected 2017-08-14 | reverse complement strand
ACCAGTTTCCTCTAGCATAGCCTTTGGAAGTGTTATAAGCTTGTTTTTATTCGAGCCTATATAAACTTTTACTACTTTTTTCATATTACTTTTCCTTTCATCTGCTATTATACACATAAAAAAAATAATGTCAATACAATTTTATAAAAAAAATTATAAAAAAAATTATAAAAAAATTAAAAAAAGTTGTTGACATTTAATTTTTATCTGTTAATATTAAGTAAAGTTAAACAGCAAGGAGTAATTGAAATGAATTTTATCAAAGGTTTAATAATGGTTATATATCTAACAGTAGCTTTTAGATTTTTAGGAGTTAATAACGCTATTTATTTAAGTATGATTGTTGGATGTCCTTTTTTATTTTTAGCATTGTTTTGGAAACAAATTTAAGGAGTAATTGAAATGAGTTGTTATGAGCAAGCTATCTATGATAACAAAGTTAAGATTGATTATCTTAAAAAACTTTTAGAAGTTTGGGATTGGGAATTAGAAAATGGATATGCAAAAAAAGTTTTGCAAGGTCAATTAGAAGGTTTAATTGAAATTAACAATAATTTACAAAGGAGTAATTGAAATGACTAAAGAGGAAATTTTACAAGCAATAGAAAAACAAGAAGAATATATGTTTATAAAAGAAATGTCTGATGATATGTATTATACTTGTGGAACTTATCCAGAAGATAAAAGAAAATTAAATCAATTAAAAGATATGCTAAAGGAGATTGAATAATGGAAGAAGTTTGGAAAGCATCTTGGGAGTGTGTAAAAGCACTCCTAGAGAAAAAAACAAAGGAATATGAAGATATTATTGAAAAGAAAAACCAAGAAATTAGACAATTAGTAGCAATTATTGAGAAAGGTAGAAAATGATTAAAAGCCAAGATGATTTAAACACCTGTAATAGTGGAGAGAGAAGTGTTGATGTATTAATTTACACTATTGAGAAATGTGAAAAGTTGCAAAAGCAGTTAGATAAAGCAGAGCGTATTCTAAATGAGCTTGCAATAGGTCATCAATCAAGAAACAAATACGATGAATTGATAAGAATGGGAAAAGCTTATTTTAAGGAGCTAACAATGACAAAGCAAATTGATAACACATTCACAATAAGAGAAAAGGTTATAATAGCATTATTACACTTTCTTATAAACTTTATAGGCAAAAAAGTAGATGGATATTATGGACATCAATTAGATACTTGCTTGCACGAAATATTTTATCCTAAGTTGGAGAACGAAGATGAGTAGAAAAGAAATAATAAATGCTTTTTGGGACGGTGTTCCTGATAATGCTACTTGGGAAGATTTAAACAAAGGTATGGATATAAATTTTACATACAAAGGTCAAAATTATACAGTCAATACAAAACTAGGAAACTATTGGAGTATGGGTATTGATGGTTATAAAAAATGGATTGAACAAAAAGCTATTGATGTCGTGGAGAACAAAGATGAGTAAAGATACATTAAAACTTGTATTAACCGACCATTGGTTTGAAGAAATTAAATCAGGTAGAAAAACACACGAATACAGAAAAGCGACACCTTTTTGGTTATCAAGAATATTAAGAATACCACAAAAAATTACTGAAAAACTTACCCCTAAAATAGGCATTCTTTATGCTGGAACACCAAACTATGTAGAGTTTCAAAAAGCATATCGCAAAAACCCCGAAAGAATGAAGTTCAGACTTTTATCTGTGATGACGGTTGATGGTAAAAACACAGACCTTAAATGTGATGGTGTTGTTTTTGATATAGAGCTAGGAGATAGAATAGATGAGTAAAGATATGACTTGGGAAGAACTTTGCAAAAAAGCTAAAGAGCTTGATTGTGATGAGTTTTATGATTTTATAGAGGGTGAATATCTTAGATTCTTTAAAGACGGAGAAGTTTTACTACTAGATTTGGAAAGAGATATTTTTGTACAAGTTGCTAAAAATCGCACACCAGACCAAATGTATCAGATTATGGAGGCTTTAAGATGAGTAAAGATATAGAAGTTGGAGATGTGTGGAAAAGAAAAAAAGATAATAGATTGATACGAATAACATCAATTAGCTATGCCTTTGGTGTAGAGCCTGTATATGCTTATATTTGGAACAATGGATATTTAGATTATTCCCACATTTTACAGACAAAACTTAAAAGAGAATACACCTATCTAGGAAAATCCAAGTGCAAAGTGGAAGATTTATTTAAGACGGAGAACGAGTAGATGGGATTTTGGATATTCTTTTTTGTAATGGTTTTGTTTTTTATTGTTTTTGGTGTTGAGTAAAGGAGAGAAGTGATGTACAAGTCTAAATATAAGGATGATATAGAGTTCTTATCATCAAAAGGGACTATGACAGCTCGTGAAATTGCAGAAGAAATAGGTTGCTCTATTGGTGCAGTTTACCTACACACTCCTAAAGGTTGTTTTGAACATTTACATTCAGAAATAAGAATGGTTAATGGTATGTTGTGGTGTAGGAAATGTAAACAATACTATCCCACAGAAAACTTTAATAAAGATAAAAGTAAAAAATATGGCTACCAAGAAATTTGTAAAGAGTGCAACAAAAAACAAGCAAAAAATTACAGATTAAAAATTAAAGGAGCAACAAGATGATTAGAAAGCTTATGTGTTGGTTAGGTTGGCACGAGTGGGAAGAATATCATCATATCAAACTTTCAAAATATAATTGGTGGTATGACCGAAAATGTAAATGTTGCGGTAAATGGGATAGAGATTATTGGGAAGATGAAGAACAAAAAATAAAATGGGAAAATGCAAACATTGTGGAAAGGTAAAGAGATGAGGTTTGAAGATGCTTTAAAATGTATGAGAGAGGGTAAGAAAGTTGTAAACGAGTTCGGCTTACATACAGATTGGGTTGATGTTTTTTATATTGAAGATGGAGAATTAACTTCTGATAGATATGAAGATGGATACCTTGTAGATAAAAATATTCCTGTAATGTTGCCTAGTGTAGAAATAATGTCAGAGGATTGGGAGGTAGTAGATGTTAAATAAAACCGAAAATTTTAACATATCAGAGGAAAATGTTAAATCAGATAACATAAGACCACGTTTTAGAAAATGTAAAGAGCTTGGTTGCGATAAAATGTATAATTGTAACGAAAAAATAGAAACACACTTTACAAATGGTGGTTGGACTATGGATTATTTTTGCAAAAGAAAAAACACTTTTGTTTATTGGGAGTAGTAAAGAGATGAGATTTGAGGAAGCTTTAAAATGTATGAGAGAGGGGAAGAAAGTTCGCTCTAAATCAGATTCTCATAATCCCAATAATTATATAATGATTGGCTACAAACAAGAATGGAGAGAAAATATTAAGACAATTATAGATAGATATAATGATGAAAGAAACATAACAAGGTCTTTATTTTTAGAAGATTGGGAGGTAGTAGATGACAACAAATAACACTTTTAGCAACCAAAAACGAGAGGGAAACAACACTTTTTGCAACTTAACAGAACAATGGAAACGTGGAGAGCTACCTGATGGTTTTTATTATGCAGATGATGATGGTGGAGAGTTAATAATACTCATACGAGGAAAAAAAGGAAGTGTCTTCGGAGATGACTTTGACCTCAAAGCTACTGATTGGATTAAACCTATCGCACCTGTACCCTCTTGGGAACAATGGCAACAGATGAAAGCTTTTTGTGAAGGATTTAATGCTCTTGATGTTGCCAAAGAAAACCAAAAGCTAAAGGAGTTGCTTAAAGAGTGTAGAGATGATGTTTACAACTATCATTATATTTGTCTTGGCACTTTAACCAAAATAGACGAGGTGTTAAATGTACCAAATGAGTGAATACGTTGAGCAATGTTTAGATTTAAAAGGCGAAATATGTAAACTTCGTGTTTTGCTTAAAAAGTGTTATGAAATGTTAGCTCAATATCAGGTTGAAAATAGCGAGCCAAGTCTTAATGAGAATATGCAGTTATTAACCAAAATCGATGAGGTTTTAAAATGAACATATACATAGCAAGCAGTAATAGATTATTAGGTGTTGTAGTGACAGATGATAACAACCATATCTTTTATCAAAAAGCAATTATATCCCCAAATCAGTCTAAAGGATTAGCAGTCCAACAAGGTATATTATTTATGCGAGGTAATAGAGTTCCACACACCAAACAAGTTAATGTGTATGCGGATGAGCCTGTTGAGTTAAATCCTGAATTTGTTAGGAGGTATGGCTATGAAATTGTAAACAAGACACCTCAAACAGAGGTAGAGAAACAACGTATGTTAACAGCTCAGACTGAAATACTTATGGAAACAAGAAGATTTAAAGGATTATCCAGATGATAAATAATGAGCATTACTATCGAGCATTAAACGTTATGGATAGAATTGATGAAATTAGGGAAGAAAAAGGTATTATTAAGACAGAGTTTGGTAAACAACTTGGACACACTATGCCCTATTATCACGTTACCTACAACGGTTTTAGAATTATCAAATTTTCAACACTTGTAAATTTTGCAAAAGTTTTAGATATATCTGTTGAATATTTATTAACTGGTAGAAATAAAGATGTGTTTAAACCTGTTAAATTAGATTTAGACCTAATATCAACAACAAAAGGGAAAAGATTTCCAAATTATTTAAGAGTTATTAAACATTATATCAAACAAGGAAGAACTAAAGACATTAATCTAAAAACTTTATTTGAGTTTGAGCATTATTTAAATATTCCAGTAACAAATCTATTAAGGGGAGAATAAATGTATTTTGAAAAAGAACTAGAGATTCACAAAGAGATATTTCCACAAGCAACACCACAAGACCAGTTATGGCACTTGTGCGAAGAATTAAATGAGATACAACAAGCAAAAGATGATACTTATTGGAGTGAGTGGGCAGATGCTTTATTTGTAGCAATATCGCTTCAAAGATTTGAACACACCAAACCACTAGCAGACATAATGTTAAATTATCTATATTTTAGCTTCTCCGAACAAGCTCAATCAGTTTTAGACAATCATCTTGCTAAAGCAATAGAAAAAGTTAAATCAAGAAAATATTATTTTATCAACGGACATTATGAAAGGGAGAAAAATGTTTAAAAGATTTAGAATTAGATTAGGTATTTCACAAACAAGATTTGCTAAATTGTTAGGATTACCAAGAACAACTTACCAATGTTATGAGTATGGCAGTCGCAAGCCATCACCTGAAAAAGAAAAAGAAATAAGACGTAAAATTAAAGAAATTGAAAGACGTCTTAATAAACTTGACAAACATACCGATAATTATCTAATATATCTACTAGATTTATTGATGTTGTTAGGTGTTTTGTATTTAATTTGGGGGATTTAATGGAAGATTTTTATAAAATATACATTGGAGATTTCCATAAAAAAGAGGGATTGCCAGCAAGTTATACAATTAATGGTGTAGTTCCTAAAAACGGATTAAAAAAACGTATTAACGAGCTTAAATCTCAAATACATCAAGGTTTAGATATTTATATATTAACACCTAAAGGAGAAATAAAAGCATATTATCGTGATAACCTTGCAAAAATATTTGACAAATAATAAAAACTAAGTATTATTATAAATGTTCAATTACTCTTGCCCGACCACCTCCTTGTCGGGCATTCTTTTTATCTTTCATAAAATTTAGCTAAACCATCTCTAGCAGATAAATCAGCCATTCTATTACCCAAACCATCTCTTCTAAAATTATTAGTATGACCTTTAGTTTTTGAGAATGTACAATTTGTAAATTTTCTTATCTTGCAAGCCCAAAATTCACAACGTTTATGTCTTATATATTGCTCTTGCGTTCTTGGTTTATCTTTTACCAACTTGTTAATGTATGATAAAGCAGATTGACTATCAGTAATTATTTCACATTCAGAGCCACCAGCTAATATACAAGCTTCGTATATTGCAAATAACTCTACCTCATTAACACTTTCAAACCTATCATAATTAGATATAGGTTTACCCCATTGACCATTATGCTCTTTAATTAAACCCCAACCACCTACTTTTCTTTTGTCATCGTAACTAGCATCTGTAAATATTCTCATCTCTCTCCCCATAAAAAAAAAGACAATGTTTCCATTGTCTAGTATTTAATTGAATATTCGTTTAAGCATTCAAGCATATCTGTCGGAGTATCTAAAGTATCTATACAAGTTATAGGTTCTCTTGGTACTTCAACGTAAACTATTTCTGTCTTTGTGCATCCGTTTAAGAGTAACAACAGGAACAGAGCTACCAAGACTTGTATCCCAATTAAAACAATCTGTTTTATCTCTTGCAACCGCTTGTCGTAATTCTTCATTTGTCCTATCGGTTTCCATTTTTTCATTATACACCTCTTTCATCTTTGTTAGTAAAAGCTGATTATTTGCATTAGAAACAATATATCTGTTTTTTTGGTATAATGATTCTTTATAAAAGAAATAAGCCACTCCAATGCAAAAAAAACACACTACAAATAGAATCTTGTTCATAGGAAAAAACCCAAGTAAGCACCAAAAATCCATTCACCCCAGTTCCAACCACACTTGCCTAGTGGATATAACTTCTCTAAAAGTGAGCCTAACCAGTAACAAACACCCATACCAATACCAACAAAACCAAACCCAAAATCGCCCATAGCTATACCCATTAGATAAGTTAGCATTAAGCCTGTTATTGTAGTTCCACAAAAACCAAATAATCTAGGATAGTCGTTTAAGTAGTAAACCTTACCTTTCCAAGTAATTCTACAAGGGTCAAGCAAGCTATCAATTAGCTCACACTCTTTGCTTTCTTTATCTAAAACACCACCAACTAAAGCTCCGATATATCTCCCCCAACCATATAACTGATAAGCAACAAAGGTAGCAATACCTGAGTTAATTGACATCTCTAACCCTAGTTCATTTACATAGCAAAGCACACCGATAAATATTGCATACCATATTTTATTTACTGGCAATTTTTTACCATTAATTCTCAAGCCACCACGAATACGCCATAACAAACTTGATAAAACAACAGACCACATTCTTAACCTCTTCTATAACAACGACAATGGCAAATACCACTTTCTTGAATTTCTTTTAAGCATTTCTCACTTATGCAACCTCTTTCTTTATCTTCTGGAGCACAAGGGCAAACTTCAATACCTATATTCATAATTCCCCTAGCTTTTGCAATTTTAGGTAAATTCTCTGTTGGCTCAACATTGTTAAGTTTTGCCAACTCTCTCATTTGTTCTTCCATCATACTAACTTAATTCCTTTCATTATAACATCATCTGTATATGGATTTTCTCCGTTTTCGTGTTTAATTATTGCTTTAATAAGTTTGAGTAAAGTCTTTTTATTTTCAACGTCAATTATCTCATCTGCATCAGTTTTCATTTCTTGGCAAACGTGTTTAATATATGCTACTGTATTATTTTCGGACGGCGGAGCAAATCTATGAATAATACCACCTATTGTGGTTAAACCATATAATTTTTTATAATTGATTAAAATTTTAGCCAAAGCTCTTAAACCGTATATTGGAGATATAAACACGCAAAAATCTTTATCTTGCTCTTTGCCATCAACCTTTAAACCTTGCCAAGTACAACCCCACCTAATATTACCTGGATTATTGTTTCTTATTCCCCTTGACATCCTACTTCCTTATCTTGTTTAATATTTCTTCAGGCTTATTTTTTGCTCTATTTAATATTGTTTCTATAACTTCGCTTATCTTAACAGCATAGTAACCACAAACGCCTGATACACCAAACTTAACTGATTCAGGAATTTCCCAATACTGAATTATCAAACCACATAGCAAGGAAAAAGTAAAGACTAAAACACTATCCTTTATTGTTTTACGCCAACAAATAAAAGGTTTGATAATTGCTGTTAATATTGCCATTGTACCCCCTATGATTGAATAATCAATCAATATTTCTTTTATGTCTTTTAACACATCGACAAACTCCGAAAAAGTGGTTACCTCATATAATTAAGATAACCACTTATTATTAGTTTGTCAACATAGCCTTGTAATAACGTTTAGCTTTATCTTCTGGAGCATCTTTATCTTCCAAGAAGTCATAAGCTAACTCTATATAAGTATCATCACTTCTGCCAGATTTATAATAATCCGAATATATCATATTTAACACATAATACCAATCGCAATAGTTAAAATCATAGCCTTTTGCCTCTAATACTCTATCAGTTGTTTCTTTATTCCAATGCTCTCCAGTTGTGCCATCTTTGTTTTTAAGCTTTAATACAGCATATTTAGATGATTCTTTTGAGAAATGTGGATTTAACAAAAGATCAACTTTTATTAAAAAATGCTCTACCATTTCAGGATGTTTTTCCCTAACCTCTTCAACAAAGTGATCAACTTTATGAGTTAGATGCTCCATAGTTTCAACATCGCCATCACGACCATATTTATCAATCAACTGTTGAAATGTCATCATCTTTTTTCTCCTTTGTAAAAATTTGCCCTAGAGGAGTTTTTTTAAACTCATCTTCAATAATACAAGAGGTTTGGCAAATCTTACGGATTACCCAATCCCTAGCCTGTTTATTGCCGATTATGTAACCTATAATTAAGCCAAATCCTCTCATATTATCTTCTCCTAGCAACAAGGTGTATTATAAATAATCATATGATTACTAGTTATACTTCCCATATACCCTAAATAATCAACACCCCTTTTTAGAGTATTTGAATATACAACATTTGCATATTTATCTAACAAAGGTATTTGAGTGACTGTTCCAGCGACATCCATATTTACAACAACAGGTAATACAGCTGTTGATGTGTTTACAATATTAGGACATATTTCAAAACAGAATTTGCGAGTATTTGAGAACGTAGGAGTATTGCTAAAGGTTAGCACAAGATTTTCACCATCTACAACTGAGCTAATTGCACAATATTTTCTTGCCATAGTATTACCCTTTCACAAATTAAAGTGTTCCACAGCCACAACAGTTATTTAAGCCTGTAAGACCCAAACCATTTATGATACCAGCATTAGGGCATACAGCACCTACACCAGTAACATCTGGTCTGCGTAACATATTACATCTAATGCTAGACAATTCTGATGTAATAGGAGCTAACTCATCTTTAATAAACAATTTGTTTTGTAAGATTAAGTTTTCTCTTTGAGATTCAGCAAGTTTATCTCTCAAATCTTGATAAGCATAGAAATCAATCTTTGCTTGAGTTGTATTAGCTGTTGATTGTACTAGCTCACGAGTAGCTGAAGCTTGCTGTTCTACTTTGTATTGAGTATTAGCTGTGTTTATAATTTCAGCCTTTTCGGCATCAGATATTGCTTTATAGTTTTGAAAACCATAACCCATACCATAAGGATTACCATAAGGCATTTCATTATGACCCCAACCAAAACCATTACCACGACCAAAGAAAGCTAAAATCAAAAGAATGAAGATTGCTAAAAAGCCAATTCCACCCCAACTAAAATTTTCTTTATCCATATTTTTTCTCCCAAAATAAACCCTACCTACTTGAGTGTTGCAAGTGTTCTTTGCAACTGCTCCAACTCACTAACTGGGGTTTGTTCAGTTTGTGAGCTAAAAAGACTTTCAGCTTTATTTAACCCCTCTAAAACAGATTGTTTCTTATCGCCTAAAAGTAGGCTAGCCATTGGATTGTTTAAAAGCTGTTTAGCCTTTTCAACGTCTTGTCTAGTAACGCCAGCTTTTTCTAAAGCTTCTTTAGGATTACTAGTCATATCTGTTATCTTGTTCGCCATATCATAAGCTTGACTCAACAACTGCATTTTTTCTTGTGGTAGAAAGCGACTTGCCATTGTCATTACTGTTTGCTTGTTTAACATTTTTATTCTCCTCTAACTTGTTAATTTTGGCATTAAGTGATACTATGGTGTTAGACATCTCCAACATCATTGTTTGAGTTTGCTTTAATGTTTCTTGAATTTCTGCGTTAATTTCTTCAGGTGTTTTAGGTTTTGTTATAATACCAGCCTCAATTAGTTTTTGTTGAAAACCTTTAGCTGTTTCAATAGCTTTATTATATTCTTCTGTTACAACTCCTATTTGTTGATTAAGGTAGTTGTATATTCTACCATTCTGAATATAGCAGATTTGGTTTGTTTGGTTATATAAGTTTTCCATTTTTATACTCCTCTAAAAGTTTTTCAAGGAGTAACATTTGTAAAGTTTGTATATAAAACATATTGCCCCTCACTTTTAATTTGTAAGGGTAGCGATAATTGAATCCGATTATATCTCTGAAAGGAGGTTGAGAATGCTACCCTCATCTACTAAAATAGCAAGTCTAAATTAAATGTCTTGGCAAAGAATTGTAATTATTTTGGCATAAAAAAAACACCCAACTATCCAGTTGAGTGTTCCCATTAATGAAAGAAAATATATAATACCATTTAATATATTACACAAAACATTATTAAAGTCAATAAAAAAAACACCAAGTTTTTACACTTGGTGCTCAAACAGAAATATTTGTCTTGATAAATGCAAGTATTAATATAAGTTATATTTTGCAAAAGTCAATATGTGATTTGTAAAATATACACAACGCTTCTTTTAATTTTCTCACATAAGTCCAATAACCAATATAAATATGATATTCTTTTTCCAATTTGCTAATCGCTTCAAAATCTTTTAATTTCAAAATACAACAAACAATTAGAATTTCTTTATATGGAGATGGTATTCTATATTTATCTATTAACTCATAAGCTTTAATAGGTGCAAGACTCTTTAAGTAAAGTTTGGTTGCTCTATTATTTATATTCAAGCTTTTTTGATCCTTATTTTAGTATTTCTATTGACAGATAACTTAACAGACTTTTTACCAACACCACTTTGTGTTATGGTTTTATTTGCTCTTAACTTACCCCTAACTTTTGTTATATTAGCCATTTACCTAACCCACCTCATTAATATTATAATCCGAATTATCATAATCTTGTTCAACGATAATATCAACTTCTTGAGTAGCTAAATAAATGTTACCCAAAACAGATATAAGCAATAGCAAAGCTAATATATAAGTTGCTATCTTATAAGGTTTAGCTAACACCTTCGCTAATTCTATTATCTTTTCTAAATCCATAAATACAAGTCCTAATTTTCGTTTCCTGATAACTAAAATTTAGCACAATTTCATTGATTAGTCAATAGTTTCTTCTGTTATTTCTTCCTTTGGATATTTAGCTTTAATATCTGCAATAGTTTCTTGCCAGTTATTAGTACCATTTACTGTATCCCAATAAAGCATATCTAATTGGTCTTGAATACTTGGATATTCTAAAGCTCGCTTTTCAGAGTAACTCTTTTCAGGCTCAACTGGAGCAAAGCCCTCAATATACCAAGAACCATCATAAGCTTGCTCAACTTCCAACTCTGTCATTCCC
>RHMF01003554.1_pt1 | contig 11430 bp, 12 predicted proteins | sample 5365151 | NCBI WGS metagenome assembly RHMF01 (sample SAMN10266501, study PRJNA497801) | feces metagenome | isolation source: feces | host: Bos taurus | place: China: Prairie of Fairy Mountain | collected 2017-08-14 | reverse complement strand
AGCTTCCGGTGGTGGTACGGGTCGTACCCTGCACCCAGATAACATGGCCGCTGGTCCCGCTTCTTACGGTATGACCGACACCATGGGTCGCATGCACAGCGACGCTCAGTTCGCAGGTTCTTCTTCTGTTCCTGCTCACGTAGAGATGATGGGCTTCCTCGGTATTGGTAACAACCCAATGGTTGGTGCTACCGTAGCTATCGCCGTAGCCATCGACCTGGCGCTGAACAAGAAGTAAACACCTCTCCCCTATTATAAAAAGAGCTGTGGCACCATCGTCACAGCTCTTTTTTTCATCCTCATTGCATGAGCATATAGTTTATTTAATGATAAACTCATCAGTGGTTACGGTGTTGTTCGCAGGGATTTCCAGCGTAATGTTGCTCAGGTCGATGTCTGCCGTCAGCTTGATGTTGGCGTTGTCAGCGATAGCATTACGCAACTCAGCGACATGCCCCGCCACTACTGGAAATATATAACAGAGAAAAATTGAGAATTACGGCTGGTAGGTGTACGGGCTGGTAATGATACCGTCCGAATACTTTACACCACCAATAGTTACTGTGCCGCAAGAGGCTCCGTAACCCTTACCGATACTGCATGTTGCAGTACTCTTCCTGGCAGTAACGCGGGTCACACCACTGGTGATGGTGATGGCGCCACAAGAAGTACCAGAGTCGCTTCCGCTACCGATGCCTGCACCAGAGGTGCTCTCTGCTTCGACAGTGCCACCAGTAATGCTAATACCAGTGCAACTACTGCTCTTCCCGCTACCGATGCCTGCACCCAAACCTGTTGAGGTAGCCGTAACGGTTCCACCACTGATACTGATGGTACCACATGATGAATTGTTGTATCCGCTACCGATAGCCGCTGCACTTTGATCAGCTTTGCTTGAAGTGGCGGTGACGGTACCACCACTAATATTGATAGCACTGCAAGAGCCTGTTTCACCGCTACCAATAGCCGCGCCTGTACCAGTAGTACTGGCTATGACGGTGCCCCCCGAGATGCTAATACCAGCGCAGCTTTTGCTCTTACCACTACCGATGGCCGCACTTGACGCGCCAGCCGTGGCAGTGATATGACCACCCTCGATGACAATATTTCCGCAGTTATACATTTCGCCTCCGCCGATGCCTGCACCGCAATTGGTGCCATCAGCCTCAAGCGATCCGTGGCCACGAATGGTGAGCGTGCTGCCAGAGGGGATATAGATGGCTGGCTTATACTCAGCTCCACCCTTTACCTTATTCGTACCGCTGAGCACGATGGTGGCATCGCCCTGACAATCAATGCCGGCATACTGTAAGCCGCTACTGGTATTAACGGAGGAAATCTCCACGTTATGCAGTACCACGGTGGCGCCAGCAGCGATTGTCACGTTGCCGGTATTCGCCGCACCGCCGCCGAGTTTGCCCGTCAACATCTGTCCATTCTGGGCTGTATGGGAAGTAACCTCTGCGAGGTTTATGGGCACAAGAAAATCAGGGGCAAGCCAATAGCGCATCACGTTATAAATTTTAGCCGTGAAGTCGCGTGTGCCCAGGTCGATGTCGCCAACGGGTGTCGTGCCATCGCTCTGCAGGATGTTGAGCGTACGTGTATGACTGCCATAAGTAGCGACGAAGGCAACCGTACCTACACCACCTGCGTCCGTGGTGAAGTTGTAGGTGGCAACGGGACTGCTGTCGCTATTAAACTTCACCTTGTAAGAGGTGGAAGCGGCAAGTCCACTGAGTGTGCAAGAAAGGATGGCATCCGTACTGCCGAGCGAGAATTTCTTGGTGGAACCATTATAATCACCTTTCACCTCCAGTGCCGTCGTCATCAGTGTCTCCACGTCGGAGGCAAAGGCTTGAGCGGTATTGTAAACAAGGGTATGATTCGCCAGAGTGGTGTAGATGCCCGCCTTCATATCTTTATGGAAGAGATGGGCGTTAGCACTCGTGCAGTCGGCCAACGGGTCGGACGGATGCGGGAAGACATAAGTGCTGGTGACATCTTCGTTGGATGCGTTATACACCTTGATGGCTCCTGAGAAATCAGCACTCTTACCGCTGGGGCTGATCTTCGAAGCGTCAATGTCGAGGGTGCCCACCAGGTAATAACTCTCTGGGAGGATGCCATAGACATAGAGCTGGTCGCCGGCTGTGAAGTGAAGCGCCCGTTTGCCGTCCTCGATAGCGACGACTGAGCGACCTGATGTCACATCATCGGCGATACCCGCACCTACGGTGATACGGATTTTATCCGGGGTGGGTACTGGAGGCTGTGGCGACTGCCCGGCGTCATCACTGGTGCAGGCAGTATTTACTGCCAGGAGTGCCACCGCTATCGCCAGCGCACTCAGTATCGTCTTCCACTGCTTCACCTTAGATATCCAACTCCTCATAGATTACGTTCATATCACCGCCACTACCGGCACTCGCTGTCAGCAACCGGGTTTCGCACCGGATTACCACAACGAGTATGACTGGCCGTTCGTAGTGTCGCTTTGCCATGTTATCTTACGGATTTACCAGCACTGACCGCTACTGTTGAAGTAGTAGGTGTAGGCATTATTGGCATTGTTGATGGCCAGGGCTACCTCCCATGAGGAAACGTATTTGTCGTCGCCATCGCTGAGACGAACCTTCCAATGACCTTTGTCGAAGAAGTAGAACTTGGTCGTGTTGCTCCAATAATACCTGTTGAGGTCGCTGAAGAGACCAGCTTGTTTCAGTCGGGCACTGACTTTGTCGACACCCACTTTCTTCACCTGCCCGGCCATCGCCTTCAAAGTCTCTTTGCAGGTATTGGCACGCCAGTCTTGGTAGCCACTCTCATAGCTGGTAGGACAGATAATCATGCCCATAGTGCCGTTGCTCCATTCACGGATGCAGATACCTCTTGGTCTGCCTTCCCTGTCGCTGGGCACTGTGACAATGTCAAAAAGCTTATAAGGCGAAGGAGTGGCACCCAACATAGGCCATTTGTCCAAATAGCGCAACTGAGTGATGCCCGGAAGGGTGAATCCTTCGTAGGTCATCGTGGCAACCTGGCCAGCGTCGGTTTTCTTGAAATATACCTTACCCTGTTCCTTGCCTTCGGCATCGTGCAGAACGACAGTGATGTCGTCGCCCGAGGTAGAGATGTCGGTGAATCCGTCAACCAGTTCCATAAACATGCTCTTGGCTTCTTCAAAGTTTTCTACTTTAACGCTAAAGACGCCGGGAGCCGCTTGACTGTTGAGCTCCTCTCCGATATTCACACCTTCCAGATTGCCCTCATCGTCGACAGTGATGAGGCGGTCGGTGAATATATCAAGATCGTGAACGCGTTCTTCTTCCGGAATTTGACTGTTGTTATTGTCATCATCATTGCTGCAGGCCATGAAACACATGGCAGAGAGTAGCATGCTTGCAAATAAAAAAGTCTTCTTCATCATTGTATATGCTTTAGATGGTTATGTAATACTTATTTTCCTGCCAGTTCCAACATTTTCAGTGCACGGGCTTTCAGCCAGCTTGTGTCGATGTAGTCGGCACTCGCCGTACCCTTGCAAGTCTTCACCGTGGTGGGGTTGTAACTGCTGATGCGGCTCTTGATGTCGCTGATCTCGTCACTCTTGAAAGTACGTATATTGGGCAGATAGTGCTTCGAGATAATTTGCATCGAATTGTCGCTCTTGGTGAGTCGCGCAACGACGGTCACGTAGAGCGGTCCTAAGTGGCTCTTATTATAAATAAGGTGGTCCTTGTTGGTGGGGACATAGATGATGGGGTCAACAATGACCTTCCTGTTGCCGTTAAAGAATTCAGCAGTGAGTCCGTAGTAACGATAGGTGAATCCGCTCGCAGAAACTTCCTCGCTCTTGTCGATACAAGGCAGTTCCGACATCTTGTAGTCCACTTTGTAGGTGGCTGCTAAGTCGGCATCGTCACCTTTCACGACAGTGGGAATATCGCTGTTGGGACACGACACGAGCGTCACTGACTTTGTATCGCCATAACTCGTCAGCACTGTCGTGCGTCGTGAGCTGTATCTGCTCGTTTTGCAGCTGATAGTAGCCGAAATAGGGAGTCGGAGCTACATACAGGTCGTAAGGACCGGCATTGGCAGTCAGACTGACACTGATCTCGGCATGCTCGAAGTCGTAGCCCATCATCTCCTTGTTGAAGAACATCTCCACGCTCGAGGGGTCGAGGAAGGAGATGAAGCGGAACTCCTCATCGTCGCCTGATTCGCAACTAATCAGCTCGTTGCCTGATCTCATCTCATAGATAGGCGTCATCTCTGCCGGCGTATAAAGCAAGTGGTCGGCCGAGACATATACCACAGGAGAGCTGACGGTGTTCATCAGTCCGAAAGTAGGTTGTGTATCGTCAGTAGCCCATTTGGTCGGGTTGTCCGACATTAGGGTGTTCCAGTTGTATTTGAACGCAACAGGCGAGAAGGTGACGCCTGGCAGTCCGTTGATAGTGTTAAACTCTATCTTACCTGTGACGGAACCATTGGTATCGAAGTCAACCTTGGCAGAACCCTCGAAATTTTGTTCAGAATCCAAAGCAACATCAATAGTACTCAGGATTGTACCTACAAACGTACTGATGCCACCTGCTGCCTGGATAAAACCACCGACCTTGCCTGCCTCGCCTTGACCACAACTTGCAACACCTGAACCGACCTGATAGGCAGCATTGCCTAAACCATTGAAGAAGGTGGCGGCTGCGGCAAGATCATCACCTTCCTTGAATAAAGTCACTCCCGACATATCGATACTGCCTGTGGTTTTGAGGCTGACAGCCAAATCAACATTGGCTGTGAGGGTGGTCACTAGTCGTACGGTGAGTTTCGTTGCTGGGTCTTCGAAAGCCTCTTTGGTGGCGTCGGTATAACCATGGTCGGCATCCATGTCGAAGCATGCCCAACCAGAGGTGATGCTACGGTCGCTGCCCGTACCTATCGGCATCATATAGTAGGTTTGCGTCGTCCCGGAGTTTAACTTTCCGCTGTTCTGCAAATCGTCGGGCACCTCCAGCATTTGATTACTATTGAGCGCATGCGACATCTTTCCCTTGGGATTATACACATCCACGGCGAACACAGCCGACGAGCCCATGGTGATGTAGCCCGCAGGGATAAAATAGAAGAAACGTAGCTTGCTCAGTTTACTGTTGAAGAGCGTGAAGAAGTTGGCTCCACTGGTCGACTCCAGTCCTAAGGTACTGTACACCAGCTTCCAGTCGTCTTTATGATTCCTGATTTCTTCAGCAACGTCAGCCGGCACGGAGCCCAGAGCATTCTCTCTCCAAGGCAGGTTGCGGCTCATCCATGTCTGCTTGTTATTCGTCTCGGTGATATACACCTTACCGTCGGAACCTTCGAACCAGTTGTCGTAGAATGACTTGTTCAGTGCCGTCACCTCAGGAATAAGCTCTCCGTCGCTCGACAAGGATAGCTTATTCTGCTTGATGGAAATGGTGACTTGCTGGTTGGTCGACGATTTGAACGTCACTTTGGCCGTACGCTCATTCTTGTCTGTTCCTGTGAGCGTAAGTTGGAGGATGGGGTGTTGCTCACCGTCCTGTCCGTCTTGCGCTGCTGAAAGCCAGTCGGCATCGCTGGCTATGTCCTTCACGTTGCCCGTAATGCTGTCGATGACTATCACATAAGAATTGGAGCTGTGGGGTATGCGGAGAGCATAATCGAAGTATGCCTTCTCTGGCAGACCGCCCTGGTTGCCGTTGGAGAGATCATCGTCCGTACAACTGCAGAATGATAGCAACAGCAGGGCAAAACCTACACTCGAAATAAGGCGTTTCATCATCTTTGTCTTCATGTTTGTTTGTGTCTTAGGTTTTTTTAAACTATTCCACTGCAAAGATAAATAATCCCCCTGAAACTACCAAGGAATTGGCCCGAAAAGATTGCGACAATATTATTCCGCGTTATTTGATAGTTATTGTTTGTTAGCATACCAGTTGACAATCTTCTCTCCTACGCTGGGGGCATAGAAGGCGGAGAAGTCAGAATACTCCACATCGTCGCCGTCGTCATCCTTCTCCGTCACCGTTTTCACTTCAAGGGCAATGTGAGGCTCTACGCCACTATCGATGTTCTGGCCTGCCTGGTTAACGAGTCGTGCACGCGATGAGGACAGAATATAGCAGAAGCCCTCTGCTGTACACATGCGCTGGATACTGCAGGAACCACCGCCCGACTTCTCACCGATAATCAGATAGCCGTAGTCCTTCATCAGCGAAGGCAGCAGGTTGCCGCATGAGTAAGCATAGTGACTGGTCATGATGGCAACGTTGAGCTTAGGATAGCGTGGAGCGTTGTCCTTGTCGTCGAAGACACGGTCGAAATTGCCATCCACCAGCATATTTTCCACAACGCGCTGTTTGGTCAGGATGTTATCGTAAGTAAAAGTGCTTTTCCCTGCCAACAGGTTGGTGATAGTCACCAGCATAGAAGCATCGCCGCCATTATTACACGTGAGGTCGAGCACGAAATTCTTCACCTCAGGGTCGGCAGCAACTGCGGATTGGGATCAGGTGAAGGAGGATTTGTAGAATCATCATCAGTACACGAATATAACACAATACTGAAGCATGCCATACACATTAGGGTCGGTTCCGCTGTGTAATTCTTGCTTGTTCATGTTCTTTTAATTTTTAATCTTTAATCTTTAATGTTATGAATACGTTCAACATAGGCGTGAGCCAGATGAGCCACTGCCGTTAATAATGCGAATGTGAAAAATGCACCGTTCATAATTTTACGTTTTTGAGTTAATACTTTGCTAATTTTTTTGCAAAATTAAAAACGGAGTGTACCATAAGCCGGTACACTCCGAAAGAATTTTTATTAAATAATGTTAATCGTTTTCTAGTGGCGCTTCAGAATAGCCAGGATTTTTTCCTTCATTTTCTGTCGCACCGATTCAGGTTCCAGCACTTCTACGCCATTGGCATGCGACAGCAGTTGGCCCAGGAAATCGGCTGTGGGGCGGATGTCGAATGAGAAGTCCACATAATCCTCTCCCCCTTCCATCTCACGCTGCGAGTGGTGCAGCGGCAGCGTGCGCAGATAGTCGGCCGTCCTGCCATAGGCACGGATGACGACATGCTCCATCGGAGTGCCGTCGGTCAGCACACCGAAATACTCCGCGAAATAGTCCTGCGGCGAGAAATCCTGCGGCATCTCGAAATGCTCCTCCGTCAGCTGTGCCATCGTCATGCGGTCCAAAGCATAGACGCGCATCGCGTCCTCGTCGTTAAGCGCCAGAAGATACCAGCGCTGGTGAAACAGTTTCAGCGCATAGGGGCTCACGGTGCGCTCATAGCCCTCTGTGCCAAACTTCTGATAGCCCAGCCTGATTTTCCGCTTGCCCTTGAGGGCACGGATAATGGTATGCAGATACTCCAGTCCGGAAGGAACTTCCTCAAGCATGATGCGGTCTTTCAGCGACATGCTGTCGGTCAGCACATCGCTCACCGTCAGTGTCGACAACATCCACCGCTCTATCGAGTCGTCGCCCACCGAGTTCGGATTAGCAATGTAGTAGCGGTTCAGTCTGTCGCAGTCAATCACCAGTCCGAACATATCGAGAATGGCATCGCGGTGGCGGTTGAATGTAGTGCGTGACAGCGGATTGCCCTGAGCCACCTCCTCGTCCATCCACATACGGTCCATCTCGGCCAGCGTCAGCCGTCCGTGCTGCTGCAGTTTGCTCACAATCCAAATATACTGCTTATAGAGTCTTGCCAGTTTCATAAAAAATCAATCTTTACATTTCATTAAAATTAGGGTTGTGTTCTTTGCTGTGTACTTAGTTGTCGTTTTTTGTCGTTATTACGTTATTTCGTTATTACGTTATTTCGTTATGCCGTTATTTCGTTAGAACGCCGTTAAACATTCATCGTTCCATTACAATTGGGATAATCGCTGCAACTCCAGAACTCCTTTCCAGAATTGATGCCTTTTTTAGCCACACGCTTGATCATCGGCTTACCACATAGTGGACAGGCGGGAGCATCCGCATGAGTGCTTTGCTCTTTACGGTAGGCAAGGCGTTCTGCCGTCAATCCCTCCGTAAATCCACCCTCAACCTTGAATACTTCCAGTTGGCGTTCTATCTGACGGCCAATCATCATGATAAGACGGTTGCAAAGCACCAACAGGCAGTTGGCGACGACAAGCGAATCTTCACTCGTGAGCCACTGATCAAATTTATGCTTTTGAGCAAGGATGTGAATACTACTCTTGTGTAGCACATCATCGTTATATTCTGGCCTGTCCAAGCGGATATTGCTGACGGTCTTATACTCTGCGGAATTAACCGACCATGGAATATTCTCCTGACGCAGCAGCCAATTGAGGTAGTCGTTAGCCAATTCTGAAAGCGTTGCGCGGGCTACATCCGTCAGTTTCATCTCCGTCTCTTTCGAAGTGGAGTGACGCGAGTTTCCTTCTGCGATATTTGCAGGCGCCGACCGCGCTGCCTGAGTCATCTGGTCATATTGGCGGCCACACGGATCGTTGGTATGGTTCAGAAACCGCGCACAGAAATCCTGCGTTGCCAGCTGAATAACATTCGCCATGATCCACGTATCCAGCCAATAATATCCGAATTTGTTAATTTCCATATTTGTTTTTTTTAATGTCGTTATTTCGTTTTGACGTTATTGCGTTATAACGTCAATTGTTTAAGGCTCTCTGTCTTCATTGGTCTGATTTGTTATTTTCTTTTGATATGACAGGAATCTAGTACTTGTCATTCATAAGTGTGGGTTTTTAAGTTATGTATCTGCAAAGATACGGAAAGTTTGTCAAATCGCCAAACTTTCAACATAACTTTTTCTGAACTCTGTGTGAATCGGCTATTTTGCCGAATCCTTTATGCGCTTCAAGCTCACATGGGGACAACCCCCCTGTGAGCTTGGAACTACCGATTGGTCGAAAGACGTAGGGGCAAACGTCGAAGGTGATTTTTTCCGAGGGCGGAATCTTCATACCTTTGCAGTGTCAAAAGATGACAAACATAGTATTAACAATTAAAATAAAAAAAAGGTATGAAAAAGATGATGATCGCCCTCGTGGCAATGTTCGTAATGACAATGAGTGTTAATGCACAGAGTTACAACAACAGCAATGTGACGTTCGACAACGTAGCCAGCTATCTGGAACTGTCGGTAAGTCAGTGGGAACCCGTCAAGACGGCTATGACACAATTCGGAAGTTCGATGGAAGCCTTAACTCAGGTAAAGGACTCTGCAAAGCTGGCAGAAGCCTGGGATAAAATCAGAAGCCGTCACATGGACAAGATGAAGAGCCTGCTTAGCGAGGAGCAGTTTGAGAAGTACACAGAGACTTTCGAGAACACCGTCCAGCACAGAACTGAGGCCATCATGGATATGGCCCAGAACAAGCAATAGATTCTATCCCTCAAGATGATTGGAGAATTGAGAGTGAAGAGTGAAGAAAAAAGTCTGGCAGAGGTGCCAGGCTTTTTTCTTGTTGTCAGGTAGGATCGTATTAGATCTCGAAGTCGAGACAGGAACGCTGGACGGTATAGGGGCGTACCTTGCCATTGGCGACGGCGACATGCTCGGGATGCACGGCATAGCCCTTCAGCGCCTCTTCGCTCTCGAGCGTGCTGTCGAGCATTACATCGGCATTGGAGGATGCCAGGCGGCCGTCGATGTGCACCTTGACATCGAGGAGTCCGGGAACCTTGCCTACCAGCGATTCTAAACCTTGTTTGATACCTGCCTTAACGGCCTTCTTCTCTTCTTCTGAGAGTTCTGGATTCAATGTCCAGAGGATAATGTGTTTAACCATAATCTTAATTTACGATTTGACGATTTACTATTTACTATTTATTTACGATTTGACGATTTAACAATTGAAGGGGGGAGGAGATTCGAGATGCATTTCACGGCCGGTGACGGGATGGCGGAACCAGAGGTCGGAGGCGTGGAGCATGAGGCGCTCGCCTTTCGTGCCGTAGAGCTCGTCGCCCACGATGGGCATGCCCAGTCCGTCGGGATGAGCACAGTGGATGCGCAACTGATGGGTGCGACCGGTCTGGGGATAGAGGGCGACCAAGATAGAGTGAAGAGTGAAGAGTGAAGAGTGAAGAACTCGTAGTCGGTGACGGCACGCTTGCCATGCTCCATGTCGACCACCTGGCGCGGCCGGTTCATAGGATCGGGACGGAGAGGCAAAGAAATGCGACCAGACCTTTCTCTCACCTCTAACATCTTACCTCTCACCTCTAACATCGCCATATACTTCTTCTTCACCTGATGCTTGATGAACTGCTCTTGCAGGGCACGATAGACATCGGGGGTCTTGGCGACGATGAGGAGGCCACTGGTGCCCATATCGAGGCGATGGGCCACCTTGCTTTCGGGATAGCGCTGGCGCATCACCGTATCTACCGAATACTGCTCGATGCGACCTGGTACCGACAGCATGCCGCTGGGCTTATCGACCACCACGATGGCATCGTCTTCATACACCACAGGGAGCTCCATACGCTCGAATCCTTGCAGTTCTGGGTCTGGGTCGACATCCAGTCCCTGTAGCATCCACGTGAGGATGGGTTTACACTTCCCTCGGCAGGCGGGATAGTAGCTGAGATGCTGACGCAGTTCCTCTTTCGTGGACTGTCCCCACCAGAACTCGGCCATGCAGACGGGGTGCAAGCCCTGCTGGTAGGCATACTGCAGGAGCTTGGGGGCGCAGCAGTCGCCCGTTCCGCCGGGAGGTAGTGGGAACTTCTTGCGCAGCTTCGGTCGGTCGTAATAGTCCTGCCAGATATCCACCAAATCCTTCGTCTCACCGCGGGCATTCAACAGCTGGTATTGATGGAAGAGCCAGGTCTGCAGTTGTTGGGACAACTGTTTAGAGGTAAGGGGTGAGAGGTGAGAGGTGAGAGATATCTCGCGTTCCTTGGTCTTGAAATGGCCGTCGGGCTGCTGGGCATCGTAGACGGGAGGAACGAAGAACGGCCAATCGTTGCGACCAGCCAGCAGACCGCTATAGGCGGCGAGGAAGGAAAGCCCACCCGTAGCCTTTCCCGAAGGGAGGGGCTTAGTGCTTACCACCAACACCCCGAACATCTTGCCGCGGTCGGCATCCTGCCGGATCTCCTCGTGGGCGGCAATATAGGCCTGCACTTCCTTGGCCGCCAACTGACACAGCGGATGCGGCTCGTAGCAGAAAGGATAGGTAAACCTCTCTGGCTTCTCGATGTCGGTATGTAGGGGATGTAATTGCACCATTTGCTTGCAAAGTTACAAAAAACGAATGAAAAGCCAAATTTATTTATGCTTTTCTGAGTGCCAAGTAAGTTCGGTGAAGCCAAAGTTACAAAAATAATTTAAATCTTTCGTCTTTGTTCTCGCTTATTCGTATCTTTGCAGATGAAAAACG
>RHMF01001283.1_pt1 | contig 11434 bp, 6 predicted proteins | sample 5365151 | NCBI WGS metagenome assembly RHMF01 (sample SAMN10266501, study PRJNA497801) | feces metagenome | isolation source: feces | host: Bos taurus | place: China: Prairie of Fairy Mountain | collected 2017-08-14 | reverse complement strand
TACACAAAAGAAGAGTTTGAAGAGTTCTCAAGAAACGACGAGAATTCTGGAATTCACCCTGATGATATTCATATTTTAAAAGATAGTATTGAAGAGTGCTTCAAAGGTAAATCCAGTGATACATTAACCTTCAGAGTTCAACAGAAAAAGGGCGGATATAAATATGTTTGCCTTAATACTGCGGTTGTTGGTAAAACTGATAATAAACTGACACTTTATGGATTGTACAGTGATGTTGACAAGCATATTCGTCTTACTAATAAATTAGCTTACGTCAATGCCGAAATGGATAATATGATTGCATCAATTCCTGGTGGTATTTCTAAATATGTTTTAACAGATGAGGGTAAATTAAAGCGTCTTTACAGTTCACCCGGTATGGCAGAGCTTGTTGGTAAAACTCAGGAAGAGTATGAGCGTGATTTCGACAAGGACTGGAAAGAAAATATTTATTATGCTGATTTCCCGATTGTTCAGAAGAAAATTGTTGAATGTATTAAGACTTTGAAATCTACTGAATTTACATACAGACTTATCCATAAAAATGGCAGTCTTGTGTGGGTTACCTGTCTTGTGCGTGTTATCGGTGAAAAAGACGGCAGACCATTAGCACACGCCGTTTTCCATGCTATGGCAAAGAGTGAAATTCTTTACCAGACACTTCTTGATAACATTGATACAGTAACTATTGTCCGTGATACAACAAATAATGAAATCCTTTATGCAAACAAAGCGGCTGGTTTATTTGTAGGTGATGATGAAAAACACCTTATAGGCAAAAACAGTCACGATGTAATGGGTGTCAGAATTCCAAATTACGAAGCACTTGAAGAAGAGTTGAAAAATGGCAAGGCTGAAGAAGTATTTATAGGCGATAAGTGCTATAACATCACTTCTGAAAAACTTGTATGGAATGACAGAGATTCTATTGCTTGTTTCTTTACAGATGTTACAGATTCCTGGAAAGCAAGGCAAGAGCTTCAGGATGATAAGGAAAAACTTGATGACATTGTCAGTAAAATTCCGTTAGGTGTTGTTGTATTCAACCTTACAGCGGATGATGAGGTTCAGGTTACTCTTTGTAATGATACAATTTGTGATATTATTAAAATTAAAAAAGATGAAATTAAATATGGTGATTACAAAAATTTGTCTTTACCATTCAAGTTTTATCCAGACGATATTCCTGCAATTCTCAATATTTTTGAGATTGCAAAAGTGCAGACAACACCATTTTCTATCAATTTCAGAATAGTAGAAAAGGATGATAAATTAACCTGGTTTACTGCGAGCTTCCAGAGTGTTCCGCAGGATGATGGCAGTTACCTTATTTATGCTGGTCTCATAAATATTACTCAACAAAAAGAACTTGAAGAAAAATTGGTTCTCAATGCAAAAGAATTAAGGGAATCTGTTGTTAAATTACAAGAAAATAAAGAACGACTTAATGCTGTTTCAAAACGTGCAGATTTATTCTATTGGGAAATTGCTCTTGATACGGGTGATGTTACAGCTTCTTTTGCAAGTGATGAATCCCCGAGCCTTAATCTTGAAAATGATGGCTTTGCAACTGATTTTATTGTTCCGGACGATATCGAGTATTTTAAGGCTATGACTAGTATTGCCGCATCTGGTAAGGAGTCACACGTTACATTTGATATTCGCGTAGGTTTAACTGATGAAAAATCAGAGTGGTTCAGAATTACATACGATATAATTCGTGATGATGAAAGCAACCCAGTAAGCCTTTTAGGTCTTGCACAGAATATAAATGAATTAAAACTCGAGCAAAGACGACTTGATGAAGAAATCGAAAATATCGAATCTGCAACACAAAGAAGAGATGTTCTCTGCACATTAAGAGTTAATATTACTGATAACTGTATTGAAGGCTATAGCAGTAAGCCAGAAACACAGCTTGAGATAAATGCAGGTGATAAATACACAACTGCACTTGAAATGATTGCTCAACATACTATTTCAAAGTCACAGAAGAATGAACTTTTAAAGCAATTGAGTGTTGAAAATCTTATTCATAGTTTTGAAAATGGTGAAAAGTCACTTTCATTTGATTATCAGATTGAAACTTATGATAATGCTGACTGCTGGGTTAACACATCAGTCCGTCTTTACAGAAACCCATCAACCAAAAAATTGATGTGCTTTATGTATTGTTATAATATCAATGATATCCACATTACAAAAGAGATTATCAATAAGGTAGTTGAGGATGGTTATGAGCAAATTAGCGTTATCAATGTTAAAAGTAGAAAAATCGAGCTTTCCATTGGTAATGGAGAAAATGATTATAATCTCGAAACAAATGATGTTTTCGACCGTTCTTTGATGAACACACTTTCAACTCTTACTGCTATTGATTCGGCAGAAAGTAATTTTGAAAATTGCTGTCTTTCAAATGTAATAGAAGAGCTTGAGGACAGAGATGAATATGTATATCCGTTTAATATAAATGAAAACGGGCGAAAAGAGCGTAAGCTTTTCACATACACCTGGTTTGATGAAGCAAAGACAAAAATTCTTTTGCTCATAACGGATATTACAGATATTTATCAACAGGAAATCAAGCGTTCTGAAGAACTTGCAAAGGCACTTGAAGCTGCCGTTTTAGCAAATAAATCAAAAACAGATTTCTTGTCAAGAATGAGTCACGAAATACGTACTCCTATGAATGCTATATTAGGAATGTCAAGACTTGGCGAAGATGTAGCAAAGGACGAAGATGTTATTGAATACTTTAAAGATATAAATAATTCTGGTAACTATCTTTTAGGTCTTATTAACGATATTCTTGATATGAGCCGTATTGAGCAGGGGAAGATGGATATCAGCAATAAGTATGAAGATAAGGATGAAATAATCCGTTCTATTGAAGTCGTTATAAAACCATTGGCGGAAGCTAAAGGGATTGACTTTAATATTACCACAAAAGGCGATTCGCCACAGTGGGTATATCTCGATAAGCTTCGTACACAACAGGTTTATATCAATATTCTCAATAATGCAATTAAGTTTACTGAAGCTGGCGGTAAGGTTGATTGGATAATAGAGAGTGAAATGTTAAGTGCAAATAAGGTTAAATTCCTTATGACAATCAGCGATACTGGATGCGGTATGAGTGAGGAATTTTTAGAGCATATCTTTGAGCCTTTTGCACAGGAGCAAAACAGTCTTGTAAATGCTCGTCAGGGTACGGGACTTGGTCTTGCTATTGCAAAGAGTATAGTTGAAAAAATGGGTGGTACAATTTCTGTTGTAAGTAAAATTGGTTTAGGTACTACATTTACTATTGAGTTTACAAGAGATTGTAAATCTGTTAATAATACTGTTGCATTCGCACAGGAAGCAGATGATGCTAAAAATATTCTTGCGGGTAAAAAGGTATTGCTTTGTGAAGACCATCCGCTTAATACTCTTGTTGCAACCAGACTTTTAGAAAAAGTTGGTATGGTGGTAGAAACTGCTGAAAATGGTCTTATAGGTGTTAATAAATTCTCTCAGTCAGAAGAGAATGAATTTAATGTTGTTCTTATGGATATAAGAATGCCAGTTATGGACGGGCTTGAAGCAACTACAAAAATCAGAGCATTGAACAGACAGGATGCGAAGTCCGTGCCGATTATTGCGATGACAGCGAACGCGTTTGCTGAAGACAGAAGTCTTTCAAAATCAGCAGGTATGAATGAGCATCTTTCAAAGCCGATAGAGCCTAATATTCTTTATAAAACACTTTCAGATTATATAAAATAATAATTAGAGCAAGCGGGTTGATGATTTTTAGAATTGTCAACCCGCTATTTTTCCGTATTATAATTACATACAAGAAAAATAATCACGAACAATGCTCAAAAAAAGAATTGTTTTTTGTGAATATGTACTATTTTTACTTACAATTGCAAAATTTTTTGTGCTTTTCCTTGCATTTTGACTTAAAAGTGGTATAATTGTTATTATAAGAAAAATGCGTCATTGTGTCGTGGCGGTATTTTTAATAATTATAGGGGGCTTTTTTGTGTCTAATAAGGATATCGTTCTTGTTATTGATGACGATAGGGTTGACAGAGAAATATTAAAAACAATTCTCTCAAAAGATTACTATGTTGTTGATTATCAGGATGCGCAAGAAGGTTTTGATTTTCTCGCAAGACATGAGTTTGAGATAAAATGCGTTGTTGTTGATATCTACATGCCTGGTATGGATGGCTATGCGTTCTTGAAAAAGGTAAATGAAAGTGGTCTCAAAATTCCGATAATTGTTACAACAAGCGATACTGGAGAAGAAACACAGATCAAGGTATTGGCGGAAGGTGCATGGGATTTTATAGTAAAGCCATTTAATGCTGAAATCGTTAAATTAAGAGTTCAGAATGCCATTATGCGTACTGAATTTTTTGCTTTCAAAAAATTAAAATACATAGCTGAGTATGATACACTTACCGGTATATTTAATAAAGATAAGTTCTTGAAGAAAACAAGAATAATGCTTGATAATAATCCAGATAAGAAATTTGCTTTTATCCGTTTTGACATTGATCGTTTCCAGTTAGTAAACTCTTTCTATGGTTCATCTGAAGGCGACAGAATTATCAAATTCCTTGCAATGGGGCTGGAGAATTTAGCGAATCAAAGACCGAACCTTACTTATGGTAGAATTGAAGCTGAAGTTTTCGCTCTTTGCGGTGAATATGAAACTGAAGAAGAAGTTTACGGGCTTATTGAAAAGCATATTGAGATTATCAAAGGCTATAACAGAAACTTTGACCTTGTTCCCAATTTCGGTGTTTACTTCCTTGATGACTTAACACTTTCCCCTGGTGTTATGCTTGACAGGGCAACACTTGCTGCAAAAGAATGCAAAGGCAATTATATTGATACTGTTGGTGTGTTCAAGACTGAAATGAGTATCAGACTTGAAAAAGAGCAGGAAATCGTTAACGAAATGGTACAAGCCTTGCAGGATGAACAATTTATTGTTTACCTGCAACCAAAATATTCTCTTGAAACAAATGCACCTGCAGGAGCAGAAGCACTTGTAAGATGGATGCATCCTGAAAAGGGTATGATTTCCCCAGGACTTTTCATTCCAGTATTTGAAAAGAATGGTTTTATTGAAAGATTAGACCATTATGTATGGGAAGTTATTTGTAAATATTTAAAGAAGTGGATTGAAGAAGGTCTTAAACCTAATCCTATTTCTGTAAATATTTCCCGAGTTGATTTGTATAACCCGAAAATTGTAGATTTCATCATAGGACTTGTGGATAAATACAATGTTCCACACGAGTTATTTCAGCTTGAACTTACAGAAACTGCTTACATGGATAACCCACAGGTCATGAAGCAGGTTGTTTCAGGCTTAAAAGAAAACGGCTTTACTGTTATGATGGATGACTTCGGTAGTGGTTATTCCTCACTCAGTATTTTAAAAGAAGTAGAAGTTGACGTTCTTAAAATAGATATGCGCTTCTTTGATAGTAGCGGAAATGATGGTAGAAGTGAAAACATTATTGCTTCTGTTGTGCGTATGGCTAAATGGCTTGGTATGCCTGCTGTTGCTGAAGGTGTTGAAAAAGCAGAACAGGTTAACTTCCTTGGTAGTGTTGGTTGTGAATATGTACAGGGTTTCTATTTTGCAAGACCAATGCCAATTGACGAATATGAAAAGCTTGCAAAAGAGAATAAAGAAAAAACTATTTCAAAAACTGTGGATTTATCAGGTGCTCTTACAATGGATAAACTCTGGTCATCTGCTCCGGAAATGGAAATTCTTTTCTCGAATTCTGCACAACCAAGTGCTATATGTGAATTTGATGGTAATAAGTTTACATATTTAAGAACCAATAATGCTTATAAAGATTTATTTGGTGCTGATGGTGTTTCTGAAGGTAATCCGATGGATTACATTTTCTATGAGTACAAAAACGATGTGCTTGATGCATTCAATAATGCTATTAAAGAAGATGGAATAACAGAATGTCAGTATAAGCGTCGTGTTCAGCAGGGTAAGGCACTCTGGGTTTCAATGAAACTTCAGTATATTGGTCGTGTTGGTGGCGAAAAATCTATTTTTATCGCAAATCTCTCTGATATTACTGTTCAAAAGGATGTTGAAACAGAACTTAAAAAGCTTAAAAAGGTTATGAATAGCAATAAGGATAAACCTAAAAAACTTCTTGTTGTTGATGACTCTGAACTTAGCAGCAGAATTATCAAAGATATTTTTGATAGCAGTTATGAGGTAATTCTTGCTAAAAATGGTCAGGAAGGTCTTAACCTTTTAAGAGAATTTAAAAATGAAGTAGCAATCGTCTTACTTGATATGGTTATGCCAGTTATGGATGGTAGAGAATTCTTGACACATAAGAATGCGGATGAGGATACTGTTGATATTCCGGTAATAGTAATTTCAAGTGAAAGTGATGAAGGGCTTCAGGTTGATATGCTCCAGATGGGCGTAAACGACTATATCACAAAACCGTTTGTTGCAGAAATTATTGAACGCCGTGTTAAGAATGTTATTGATTATAACGAGCGTTTCAGAAAAATGGTTAAAGAATATCAGAATATGTCGAAGGATTGATTGGCATATAAAAGTTTACTAGAGGGAAGAGATTTTTGTGGACAAAGAAGTTTTAGAGTCCGTAGGAATTGATTATGACGAAGCTGTTGACCGCTTTGCAGGATCAATGGAGGTCTTTGAAAAATTCCTTAAAGAGATGGCTATAACAAAAGTTATTGAGCCATTACAACAAGCCTTGATAAAAGGCGAAACAGATGTTGCTTTTAAGTTAGCGCATACTTTAAAAGGTAATTTTGGTAATTTAAGCGTTAAGCCGTTATATTCGATTGTTTCACCACTTGTGGAAGAGTTAAGGGGTGGAAATCTTGTTGAAGCTCAGAAGCTTTATATTGAGCTTGAAAGCCAATATGATAGAGTTACAGATGGTATAAAGAAGGCAATGTAATAATAAAAGTAGTAAAACGCGGTAGTTTAGATAACTACCGCGTTTTATTATAAAATTACACCCGTTAAGATTTCAATCTAACGGGTGTTGAATAATTATCTCTTAATTGCACCAAAAATAAGGTCAAGAAGAAGATCAATATATGTCATAATATCGTGGAGGAACTGATATTCACCAAATTCAACATCGTAGCCTGCAGAACCATTGATTTCTCTTTTGATTTCGTGGTTACAAACTAAGCAGAAGTTTGATTCAGTGTTATCTCTTGCGAATGTGCTTTCGTCGTTAGGAGTCCAAGCAGCATCATCGTAAGTGTGTTCTTCCATTGATTCCGGTACAACATAACCGCAACCGAAGCATTTTGTACCGTGCTTTGTGCTACCAAGGCTTGTTTTTTCTTCAAGCTTGTGGTTAACAGTAACAGGAACATTTGCTACAAACTGACCGTCGAGTGTTACGCTGATTTCAGTAACATCTACTGAAAGAACGCTTGATGCTCTTGGTGAGAATGTAAAGCGGTAAGCAATATCGTCTGAATAAGAAACAGTTTCAACAGTTGTACCAGTTGAATCTTTGATTGTGACTGTTATACCTGATGGGTCGAATCTTTCATAATCGTAGTACTCTGTTTTAGTTGGTGCAGAAGTAAGTTCAAAAGTGTATTTTGCTACTGATGTTTCACCTTCTGCGAAAACTACTACTGAAAATACTGAAAGAAGCATTATAACAGATAAAACTGTTGCTAATAATCTTTTAGTTTTCATTATTAAATTCCTCCGCTTATCAGATTAAAGCAAAGCCTTGAACGATCATAGTAACAAGACCTAAAATTGTAGCAAGAAGATCATAATCTGCGAAGATAGTAAGATATGTAGCAGTGCCTTCGATATAACGAGAAACTGTATCGCCACAAACGGTGCAAGTACCTGTTTCTGTTTCACTTGTTACAAGACTAGCATCACCGTTTGGTACCCAGTAAGGAACAGTGTGTTCTGTGTTGTAACAAATAACGCCACAAGCTGAACAAATCTGACCATGACCGTGGTTATTTACAGGAACGATTTCGCCACCAGCGTGTGTAACTGTTACAGGAACAAAGCCACAAGACTCACCCTTGTAGAATACTTCGATTTCAGTCATATAAATTGTGAGTGGTTGGTCTGCTTCAACACTGAATGTGAAATATTGATAATCAGTGTCATAAGCAATGTTTGTTGTGCCGTCGCTGATAACAAGACCTGCTGGGTCGAAACAATCAGCATCAGTATAAGGATCGTCTGCTGTTGGTTTTGTTGGCATAGTACTAATTGAATAAACAGAAGTTGGTCTTTCTTCTTCTGCAGCTGCTACAACTGTCATAGAAACAGCAAGAAGTGCTATTGCCATAACAAGAGCGAGAATTTTACGAGTTTTCATAACAATTCCTCCAAAATGTTATTTTTTTACTACTGCATTATAACATACTTTTTCTGAAATGTAAATACACAAAATAAAGTATATTTGTTGTATTATTTCACTAAATAAGCGATTTGCCTATAAAAACTGTAGATTTTCGGTTGACTTAATGCAAAATACAATATATAATTTAATAAAATTTAATGAAAATCAAACAAAAAAGAGGCGAATTATTTTGTTGATTAAAGGGTTTCAGAAGCTGACTCTGTTAGATTACCCGGGTAAAACTGCGTGTACTGTGTTTACCGGCGGTTGTAATTACAGGTGTCCGTTTTGTCACAATGCAGGTTTAGTTACCAGGTTAGATACTGGTATAATTGAAGAAAGCGAAGTTTTTGAACATTTAAAAAAGCGTCAGGGTATTTTAGATGGTATTGCAATCAGCGGGGGTGAGCCGTTATTGCAAAGCGGAATCGAAGATTTTCTTGCAAAAATCAAAGAACTAGGCTATGAAATAAAGCTTGATACAAATGGTAGTTTTCCAAAAGAACTTAAAAGCATAATAGATAAAGGTCTTTGCGATTTTGTTGCGATGGATATTAAAAACTCAAAAGAAAGATATCCTGAAACAGTCGGAATTTCTACATTTGATATTTCTGCGGTAGAAGAATGTGTAAATATTCTTATGAATGGTACTGTCGATTTTGAGTTCCGCACAACAGTAACCAAAAATTTCCATACAATAGAAGGTATTGAAAATATCGGTAAATGGATTAAGGGCGTAGAAAAATATTATCTTCAGAATTTTGTTGATTCGGGTAATTTAATTGACAGTAATGTTACAGGTGTTTCAAAGGAAGAGATGAAAGAAATGCTTGAGGTAGTTAAAAAGTATGTGCCAACGGCGGAAATCAGGGGACTATAAGAATGCAGAATGCTGAGTGCAGAATGCAGAATTTCGGAAACGCTTTGCGTTTGATTATAGATTTGCTTGTTGTGTAGGTTTATTTATTGTTCGGTTTGAAAAATACTCAATTAAAACAAATTTAAAAATGAAACAATAAATTAATCTATACGATATTATAATAGCGGCGCAGCCCCGAAATTCATCATTCATCATTCATCACTATAATGGGGTATAGGGGAATTTAAGTTGGAGAGAATTTTAGAATTAAAAAATGAAATTGAAAAGGCGCAGAAAATCTGTGTGTTCACGGGTGCTGGTATCAGTTGTCCGTCGGGCATACCTGATTTCAGGTCGGCAGATGGTCTTTATAATGAAAAGGGTGATTATGAATATTCACCTGAAGAGATGATTTCATCAACCTTTTTCGTAAATAACACAAAGTTATTTTATGATTTTTATAAATCTAAAATGATTTATGAAAATGCAAAGCCGAATAAAGCTCATCTGTATTTCAGTGAACTGGAGAAGCAGGGCAAGGATGTAACGATTGTTACACAAAATATAGATTCACTTCATACTATGGCAGGGAATAAAAAGGTATTTGAAATTCACGGCAGTGTTAAAAGAAATTATTGTATATGCTGTAAAGAGTTTTATGATGAAAAGTTTATTTTGTCCTGTGAAGATGTTCCGCTTTGCGAAAAATGTGGTGCTGTTGTAAAGCCGGATGTTGTTCTTTATGAAGAGGGGCTGGACCAGAAAACAGTCAATGGCGCTATAGATGCAATAAAAAATGCAGACTTTCTTATTATAATAGGTACTTCGCTTGAGGTGTATCCAGCGGCATCGTTTGTTACATATTTTAAAGGCAGAAAAATGGCGCTTATAAACAAAAGTAAGACTAATTACGACGGAAGAGCAGATATTGTTATATATGACGATATTGTGAATGTAATAGAAAAATTAGTGGGCTGAACACAAGATATTGTGTTCGGTTTTTTCTTTGAAAATTCAATTTTGCAAAATTTGTCGTAAAATGACCAAAAGTAAATGTAAATATATGTGCATATTGCATATAAAAATCAATATCTTGTGATTTTGACCTAAAAAAAGTTGAATTTAACCACAATATCTTGTGATTTTTCTATTGACAAGTGCAAATATATCTGCTATTATCCTTATGCTAACGAAAAAGAGATAAATAACTAAAGGAGAAAGAAAAATGTATCAGGTTATCAAAAGAGATGGTAAAGTTTCAGGTTTTGATATAATCAAAATCGCAGACGCAATTAAAAAGGCATTTGAAGCATGTGGAAAACAATACAATGATAATATCATTGATTTTCTTGCTTTAAAGGTTACAGCAAACTTTGAACCAAAAATCAGTAACAATCTTGTTGCTGTTGAAGATGTTCAGGACAGTGTTGAATCTGTTCTTGTTCAGGCAGGTTATGCAGATGTAGCAAAAGCTTATATTCTTTACAGAAAGCAACGCGAAAAAATCCGTAATATGAAATCAACAATTCTTGACTATAAAGATCTTGTTGACAGTTACGTTAAGGTTACAGACTGGCGCGTTAAAGAAAACTCAACAGTTACATATTCTGTTGGTGGTCTTATTCTTTCTAACTCAGGTGCTATTACTGCTAACTACTGGCTTTCAGAAATTTATGATGAAGAAATCGCTAACGCACACCGTTCAGGCGATGTTCACATCCACGACCTTTCAATGCTTACAGGTTACTGTGCAGGCTGGTCACTTAGACAGCTTATTAAAGAAGGTTTAGGCGGTGTTCCTGGTAAAATTACATCAGCACCTGCAAGCCACCTTGCAACTCTTTGCAACCAGATGGTTAACTTCTTAGGTATTATGCAGAATGAATGGGCTGGTGCTCAGGCTTTCTCATCATTTGATACTTATTTAGCACCATTCGTAAAAGTTGATAACCTTGATTATAAACAAGTTAAAAAATGCATTGAGTCATTCATTTTCGGTGTAAATACACCATCTCGTTGGGGTACACAGGCACCTTTCTCAAACATCACATTAGACTGGACTGTTCCTGCTGACCTTAAAGATATGCCTGCTATTGTAGGTGGTAAAGAGATGGACTTCACCTATGGTGATTGTAAAAAAGAAATGGATATG
>RHMF01001282.1_pt1 | contig 11435 bp, 8 predicted proteins | sample 5365151 | NCBI WGS metagenome assembly RHMF01 (sample SAMN10266501, study PRJNA497801) | feces metagenome | isolation source: feces | host: Bos taurus | place: China: Prairie of Fairy Mountain | collected 2017-08-14 | reverse complement strand
ATTGTGACAGGATAGAAATATGTATCCTCTCCCAAAGTAGCTTCAACCACAAAACGTGTAGAACGTGGAGACCATTCTGCCTCCGAACTGTCTGACGATGGATTCGGATAACAATAGAAATCGTGGACTGCAGCATATGGGGTTCCTTCCTCTACCACAACTGCCGGATCAAGTCTGTCGCATATGAGCGGCACATCACCTCCTGCTTCCACCTTCATCCTGTTATACCATACGGTCGGAGCCACATCTGCGAGATACTTCTTCTCTCCCGCGACATTGACGAGATATACACCAGTTATCGAAAATTTCAGCTGATTGTAATGTTCTGCTTCAAAATCAAGAGTGACGGTACCCAACGATATTTTGGTCGCAAGACGGCGGACCTCTATCGTGGCTGTATGCATCTCCTTGCTGCCGTCAACCGTAAGAGAGGCCTTACCCTCCATGACAAGCCTTCCCGGCTGGTTGTCGCCGACAAGGTCGGAACTGATTGCAACTACATCTGAATACGAGGTAACAGTCTGCATCGAAGGGGCATTTACCAGAGCAACCACATTCTTGTCACCTTTTGTACATTTGAAGGAATGGGAATTGCCGGGGCCCGCCTCATAAGCCTCAAGAAGCCCGTCTTCATCAAAGACAAGGATCTGAAGATCCTCAATAGCGGAATCATCCGCACCAAGCATACTTTTCGTGGCCGGAGCCGGAACTGTGACCCTCAGCGTATAAAGTCCATCATCCTCTGATGCTACAGGTTCTGCAAGACTCCTGCTGCATCCCGCAAAAGTCAGGGCGGCCAAGGCCGCAAAAAGAAATCTTCTAATCATAATCGTTTGTATTTATTGTTTTTGTCTGTCTTATCCTTACCAGTCGGGACATTTCCGGATCAAGATTGGCCCTATGTTCAAGATACGGGTCATACATCAGGCTGAGTTCGAAATACTTCATCGCCTCCTCATGCTGTTCCAGGCGAGACAACACCATGGCTTTAAGATAGCACACCCTCGGATCGCTGTCGTCAAGACGTCCAAGAACATCAAGCGCAGAGTGATTGTAATCTGCTGACATGAACGCAAGCGCTGCATTGTAGTCGTCGTATGGTCTTAAAATACCTACCGCCTTTTTATAATCTAGCCCTCTAAGAGCATCCAGACCGCTCATATAGACCGTATCAAGTTCGGTTGTATGTACGGTATCCTTGACCATACCGACCCTATGAAGATGGAAGTCAAAGCGGACGCTTCTTAGCTTCGGATAGATCTTCTCCCTCATATAACGGTATTCATTCATCTGAGCCATCTTCCTTTCCACGTCGTCAGGATTCTTCATGTTTTCTGTCATGGACAGTATCTTTTTCCTGACAGCGGGAGAAATAACGGTATCATTAGATACCAAGAGCCTGAACTGTCCCCAGTTTTCCGGAAGTTGGGAGGCCCTGAGGCTGTCACGCCATTCCTGAGGCACATATTCCCACAGATACTGCCGGATTGATTCCGACCTTGCTGCAGACAGGCGCTGATTCAGGGCATAGGACCCTTCCGGAGAGCAGGAGGCCACTATGACCAGCGAGTCAAGGGCATACTCACTTCTGGCCACAACATCCTCGATGCATTTCCTGATTCTTTCAAGTTCGGAAGCATTATTCCCGAGAGCAGTATCTACGAGTGAACTTCCCTGACTGAAATCAATAAGGGCTTTCGTATTGTCAAATACCTTTCTCTCCAGTATTATCATCCGATATTTGGGAGTCGGATCGAGAAGAGTGGAAAGAGAGCTGATATAGAAAGTCAGTTCGTCCGGGAAAGGAAGTTCGTATATGCATTCTCCCCTTTCATAAAGACTGCCGTCCAGGGTCACCATGACCTTCTTCAGCTTGGGACGACTTCTGAAGGTATGTACATACCGGTAAATAAAATCCCCCTCAGAAGAAGTCAGGACCGTATCCAGACGGATACCTTCAGTCACAATAGGATCCTTGACATATTTACGGTACATCCTTTCCCTCATGCCCTTCCTCCTTTCATTCCGCCATACCTTCAGATGTCTTGTATAATGGGTCAATGCCTCTCTCTGGGTCACCCCGAACAGATTGGCAGCTGCAGGATCGGACACTAATGACGAATCGGTCTTCATCGCATATGTCTCCGGGAAGTGACGTTCCAGGAATATCTCAAGCTGTCCCATACGTATAAGGTCTGTCGTATCGGTTATGATGGATGCAAGAAAAGCCCTGTACCTCTGATACCCTTTCAGCTGAGCATCCCTGTAACCTTTGCCGGCTATATATACCGGATCCAGACCGAGAGTATCTTCCTGAATCATCATCCGAGGTCTGATCTTCAGCTGCCACTCCGAATCCGACATGGCAGCCGGGACGGTGACATCGAATCCGATGGACACATATCCGGCCCTTTCTGCCACGTTCCTGAATCTGGCGACTACTTTCGAGGCTGTTATGACGTCGGTCGCTACCATTTCTCCAGTCTCGGAGTCACGGATGGCATTCATTATGATCGGCCCGTCAGAAAGAGTCCCTCGTATGCTGTCGATCTGCACTTCCTTATCCTCAGGCTCATCCTTGACATCATCCCCTGGGACAGAAAGCCCGACCTCGACCTCTCCGGAACGGATCTTCTGCATCTTCCGGTACGATGTACAAGAAGCCATCGACCAAAGCAGAATCAGCAATATGTAACCCGTTCTAGAACACATAGACCAATGATATCATGAAATCATCCGGCAGCAGAAAGCCCTTTTTCCCCTCATCTATCGTTATCCCACATGTGGGACATGAGTATCTTCTGTACACATCCATACCTCCCCACAAGCCAAGACCGAACTCTATGTTGAAGTGCGGGGAAAGCATATGGGTATAACCGGAGTACAGACCGGCGCCAAAGCGGTCACCTTCCTGGGTTTCTCTTGAAACCAGTCCTCCATGGTTATACTCCTGATATCGGAGTTTCGTCGCAAACCACCATCCAGACAATGTATGCCAAGGCCATAGGCGGGCTCCCAGATAATACGACTGCTGCCTGTACTGGAACTGTTTCTGAGGCTCCCCCTCCCTGAATGTAAAAGGATTATATCTGGCTCCGGCTGTCAAGCTCCATCTTCTTGAGACTGCATAGGAGCCGTCAAGATTCAGTGTCCCCAGAGCGGCATAGCCCAGAAGATCTGTCGAGATGCTGAATTTTCCGGCTGACAATGGCTCGCTCAGCAAGAGCAGCAGAGCTGATACCCATAAAGCGATTCTCTTCATGTCAATATCTGCTGAATACCTGTTCGATTATTGTCTTCTTGGAAGGAAATTCAGCCAGCAGGGCTGCTCTGAGCGCATCGCGACCTGCGACTTCCGCATCCAGCACAGAAAAAAGCTGTGCAGGCTTCAGGCCACGTTCATCCAGATATCTGAAAATCTGAGGGTAGAACCAGAAAGATGTTCCGAAAGTCGGGAATCCTCCGCCATACCTGTCCTTGTACATTCTGCTTTCAAGATAATATGCCCACATTTCGCCCACCTCGCAATATCCGGCATCAGCAGCCTGTCCGTCGCCATAGGTCATGCCTCCGGTACTGATGAAGGTTGATATGATATAGGCTATATATCTGTCCCAGAAAGACTTTCCTGCCTTGGTGAAATGGCTCGCATGCGCGAGTTCGTGACATACGGTGGAATATATGGACCTATAATCATTCTTACCGTTCGTACCTATCGTAAGGTCCGGCAACAGAAATTTGATCAGACGGGCATATTCTCCGAGAAACGAAGAAATGAGCTGATTGTCAAGCAGGGCTCCGTTATGCAACATCACTGCACTGCTTGCCTTCATGGCATTGAATATCCAGATTCTGAGATCTGACGGAGGAGAGGCAATCCCGAGATCTCCTTCGGCACATCTTGAATAATAATCATATGCCGCATTGTTGACTACGCACCTTCTGTAAAGCTTTGCCTCAGAGTCCTTTGTAACGGTCATATTGACGCCTTCCGGGCCTGCCTTGCCAAGAGTAGAGACGGATGCAGGCACAAGGATAAGATTGACTCCCAAAGCAAAGCCTTTCTCATTCTGGAACACCAGTCTGTATCTGAGATCAGCCGAGAAACTTTTCGACATGGAATAATAACCATCCCTGTCGGTGTAACACGAAGAAAATTTTACAAATGAATTGCATGACACCTTGACGCCAGCCACCCCGAACGGCTTGCCTCCGTTAGCATGTTCATCCACTATGGTGATCCTGCCGCTTGGAGTCTTCTTCGCACCAGCCTTTGTCTGCGGGTCAGGAAGTCTGGATGCATTTCCAGTCAGGATATATGCCTCTCTTTCGACAGCATCCCAATCTATCCCATCTGCCTTGGTTGTGGTGGAATTGGCCGCAATATAACATCTGTCGACCAGTTCATATCTGATATCCGGGAAGACGAAGTCTGCCGGTACTACCGCATACTGCCATGTCACATTCTCTTCAGGAATCGCAGGATCATGATACCAGTCTCCCTCTACCACAATATCATAATCCAACGGATGGTCAAGCATATCGATCCCCAATCCTTTAAGAAGTTCATACTCCCCCTTATCAGCAGGCAGGAAACGCACATAAAGATCCGTTGCTTTCACCTCCACCCTGTCCGCCTTCGTAGGATAGAGAGATTGCAAGGCCTTAGTGATATTCTCTGTCTTGTAAGGATTCTCAAGACGGTCTCCCAAGACAATCTTTTCATGAGACAGCCCTCTGCCATAAGCATAGTCGATCCCATGCTCTGTCTCCATGCCGTCTTTGCTGCAAGACACGATCAAAAGTGCCATTGCCAGCAGGTGGAATTTTACTCTCATAACGTCAGTTTTTAAATTACGGGAGCAAAGTTCCGGACATTTAGCCGTGTACCGAAAATGTAAACGGCTAATTAAAAAAATCGCCCTCAGAGATATCTCTAAGGGCGATTAAAATCTATTGATTTGTCTGATAATGCTACATTTTCAGACAAAAAGGGCAATATAGACCTAGAAGAATGTTATTGTTTTCTGCTCAACAGCAGACAATATGCTGTTGGCAACACGGCTGACTCCGAAACGGAAGAGTTCCTTGTTAAGCCAATCCTTGCCAAGGATAGCTGAAACGATGGAATAGTAGCACAATGCATCCGCAGCCGATGATATTCCGCCCGCAGGCTTGAAACCGATCTTACGGCCGGTAACAGCATGGAACTTCGAGATGCACTCGCACATCACATAAGCAGCTGCAGGAGTAGCGTTAACGTCCACCTTACCGGTTGAGGTCTTGATGAAGTCAGCACCTGCCTCCATAGCAAGGAAAGATGCCTGAGCTATCTTTTCAGGAGTTCTGAGAAGGCCTGTCTCAAGAATGACCTTCAGATGAACTGTTCTGTTCTGTCTTGCTGCGACTGTATCGATGCAAGAGCGTACCTGACGTATTTCCTCTGCCGCAGACTCATAGTCTCCTGCCAGGAAAGCATTGAGAGCCAAAACGATATCCACTTCATCCGCTCCGTTTTCCACAGCAAGTTCGCACTCTTTCAGCTTGACTTCAAGAAAGCTCTGAGAAGACGGGAAACAAGCAGACACGACAGTAATGTTCACATCACATTTTCTCTCCTTGGCTACAACAGAAGCAAAATTCGGATATACGCAAAGAGATGCAGGAAGAGGCCATTCAGGATATGACTCCCTGAAAGTATTGACCTTATCTACAAGCTTCGCCACAGAAGACGGGGTATCATCCGTCTTCAATGTCGTAAGATCCATCATCGAGAAGCAGTCCTTATAGACCTGTTCAGAAGCGACATTGTCCAGATTTGACGCTATCATTTCCAAGGCACGTCCCATTCCTTCGAGGTCAGGGGTATAACCATATTTGCTTAAATAATCCATAATATATTAAAATTTCAATTTTGAATCTACTATTATTGTGACCGGTCCGTCATTGACAAGACCTACTTTCATATCGGCCCCAAATATTCCCCTTGCCACAGGTTTCTCGAGCTGAGTTTCCATTATCTCAAGAAATCTTTCATAAAGAGGAATCGCCACATCCGGCTTCGCAGCCTTTATGTACGACGGTCTGTTTCCCTTTACAGTCGATGCATACAATGTAAACTGACTTACTGCCATCACTTCTCCGCCGACATCCTTGACTGAAAGGTTCATGACTCCGTCCGCATCGTCAAAGATACGCATTGCCGCAATTTTTCTTGCAGTCCACTGCAGGTCTTCTTCCGTATCCTCATCTATGAATGCGACAAGAACCAGAAGTCCTTTCCCTATTTCTGCCCTATAACCTTCGGAAGCGACAGAAACAGATGCCTCACTCACTCTTTGTACTACAGTCCTCATTATCCTCTTATCTGAATTTTAAATCCTTCCTCAATCAATGGCTGCATCATGACCGTCATCTCCTCTACAGTATATTTCATCAGAGACTTATCCGGAGTCTCACGGTCGATCGTATATACCATCACTTCTCTCGGCCTGAGCCGTCTTACTATGTCCATCCAGGCTGAAAGAGCCTCCGGTGATGCCGTATCAAAATCAGGAGACTTCAGAAACATTGTCTGAAGTATGAAGTTACCTTCGAATGATTCCAGATCGTCAATTACTTTTTCGAGACAGTAAGAACCCACCGGTCTGTTGATCATCCCCACCAATCCGTCATCCGATGCATCTATCTTCAAAATAGGATTATCAACCTTCTTCAAAGCCTCTGCCACATCCTGACGTCCTATCAGGGTTGCATTGGACAGCACAGACACCTTTGCAGCAGGGAAATATCTGTCCCTGAGACGTAACGTCACATCTATGATACCGGAAAAATCCGGATTCATGGTCGGCTCTCCGTTACCGGAAAATGTTATCGAATCGACAGGAACACCATCTTTTACGGCTCCTGACAGTTTAGCCTCCAAAGCAGCCTCCACCTCTGCAAGGGTCGGGAACCTTCTTTCTGCGATTCCGTCCTTATTCCAACCGCACTCGCAATATACGCAGTCAAAATTACATAGCTTCCCTTTTGAAGGCAATATATTGACCCCAAGAGAAGATCCAAGCCTGCGGCTGAAGATCGGTCCGAATGCTATGTCATCAAAATGCAGCATTATATTATTCTTTTCGAAGTACTGTCAGATGTTACACATCCATTTTCGTCCACTAAGTTCACAAGCACTATACCTGGACGCTTGCCCGGGGTCAGACTTCCAAGAGTCTCTTCCTTGGACAGGAAACGGGCTCCGTTCAGCGATGCCCACGAGAAAATCTCTCCCATCGGCACTTCCGGAAAATTCTCATGCAGGCAGGCGATTTCCTTTATCATGTTCAGGTCATCGTTGCTTGACAGAGAATCCGTTCCGACAGTGATGGCAAGGCCATTGTCACGCATAAGCTTTATCGGTGGCAATGCGTTATGAATGAAGATGTTGGATAATGGACATACAGCCCAATAGACATTGTCCATAACCTTCATTGCGGCATCAATATCGTCCTGTTTGAGACAGACATTATGTACCAGAAGTATATTCTGTCCATATGGAGCCTCAACGGCATCGGCAAGACGGTCGATAAAGTACTTCAAGGATGATTCGCCTGTCACTGGAGGCGTGCTCATTCCTGAGCGCTTCCTGTTTTCATACATTGCACCAGAACCGCTGATGAGAAGGTCCTCCTCTTCCTGGCTCTCCTGCGAATGATATGAGAGATAGCCCGATTCAAGGCCTGCTGCAGCTGATGCGCTCAGCAGCTGAGGGCTCATGGTATAGCATGAATGAGGAGTCGGAGCGGCATCAATACCACAGGTATCTGCAATCTTCTTCAATGCCTTTACCTCCGTCATTACCCCTTCGCACATATGCGGCTCACTTCCGAACACTTCCAGGAATGTCCTGGTATACATCGGATGTGACTTCTTTACCTCAAACGAAGAATCATCGTTACTGATGTCAGCCATTGCAGAGACTCCACGCTCCCACATGACATCCATCCATTTTCTGACAAGTCCGGTCTTCACATCACGACCGGCCCAGTCACGAAGAGCGTTGATCTGGTCAATGAAACCTGCCATTCCTGTCCCTTTGACGAACTTGCCGTGAAGGTGTGACAGTTCGACGTGGCAATGGGCATTTACGAATCCTGGGACAAGTGCACCATCCAGAATATCCTCTGAAGACGGGTCTTCACAAGCACCAACCCTGAGGATGGTACCGTCATTCTCGTCATACTCGACAAACCCGTTGCGGATAGGTTGAAGATCGTCTGACGCATATACGAACGATGCTGCTATTCTCTTCATTATCAATCAATTTTCTTTACAAATTCAGGTTTCATGACCCTTCTCACCCTCATTGCCGTATCCTTTACCGGAAGGATGTCATGCACTGCCTTAAGGGTGTCGGTTTTAGCCAGAGAATCTACCTTCACACTATCCGAAACTTCAAGACTGTCCAAGATGACCATCCTGAGGTCTCTATAGATCGTATCCGCTCTCTCTATTGGTATGATACGATAGACCATCAACACCGAATCCGGCTCAACCGTAAGGCTGTCATAATAATGGACATACGGCTCATCAAACAGATAAGGGAAGAAATCCTCCGCTTTGAAATCAGATTTGATCCTTCTGCTTTCACGAAGTTTTTCCAGAGCCCTTTCATGCTCGATCTGGGCCTGACGACGCTTGAGATCCGTCAACTTCTCATTCAGGACTTCTCCGGTAGTCCTTAGGATTCTGGAGAATCTTTCCGGATCATCCATATAGACATCGACCGTCCTGCGATAATCGGCAGATGTATAGCCATATTTCTCCAGTATAGGTTCATATACCAGCGAAGTATCTGCAATCTGTCTCATACCTGAAGTATTGGTTATCCACTGGTCTGTCAGAAGCATTTCTGCATATATTCTGGCAAGCTTGGAACGAGGGATAACCCTCTCTTCATCCTTTTTGCATGAAGAGAAAAGGGTCACGGCAAGGAGAGCCGTCAGGACGATATGTCTGCAAATGCGGGTCATCCTTATCTCAGTGTTGCTCCGTATTCATTCTGGAATGTCGAAAGAAGCTTATTCATCACTCTTTCCACATCGTTATCCGTAAGGGTCTTGTCGAGGTCCTGAAGCACGAAGCTCAATGCATACTGCTTCTTGCCCTCAGCAATCTTATCTCCTCTGTAGACATCAAAGAGACCGACCTGCTTAAGAAGCTTCTTTCCAGCACGGAATGCGCTGCGGCGAAGATCCGCATAGCTTACCGACTCATCGAGGAGAAGCGCAAGGTCACGTCTTACCTCAGGGAATTTAGGGAGTTCCTTATACCTGATCTTATTTCTCTTTACAAGCTCAAATAATGCAGGCCAGTTGATTTCTGCAGCGAATAGAGGCTGTTTGATGGCGAACTGCTTCAGTCTTGTAGGAGAAACTGTGCCCATTACTGCAAGCGGGTGATGTGTGCCCGGAAGGCTGTATGAAAGTCCTTCTGAGAACAGATCGGCTGGCGCTGCATCAGTCTCAAGCGAATAGATGTCACATCCGAATCTCTTCAGAAGGAGTTCAAGATATCCTTTCAGCTGGAAATAATTGCCCTTGCCAGGATCGAGTCTCCATGTCTTTTCTGGCTGACCGGTCATGAACAGTGCATAGCATGTGTGCTCTTCATACGACTCAAGAGTCTTTCCGTCTGTCTCAGGGTTGAATGAATATACCGAGCCATACTCGAAAGTCTTGATATTTGTGATCTGACGGTTGATGTTGTATGCAATTACCTCAAGTCCGTTAAGGAGGAGAGTCTGTCTCATCACATTGAGGTCAGAGCTGAGAGGATTCATGATCCTGACGCATTTCTCCTCAGGGAAGGTCTTGAGCTTTGAGTAATAGTCAGACTTAGTCAGGGAATTGTTCATGGTCTCGACAAAACCGTTTGCTGCAAGGAAATCAGCGATAGACTTTCTTACCTGCTCCTGCTCCGGTTTCTGAGGAGCATTGACCGACATTCTCATCGCTGCCGGAAGTTCGATGTTGTTGTATCCATATATACGGAGAATCTCCTCAACCACATCACACTCTCTATATACATCGATCATATATGACGGCACAGCTACCTTGGCTCCGGTTTCATCCTTCTCGATGAACTCATATGCAAGAGCCTCGAGAATGCTTTCGATGACATCGTGACCGATATTCTTGCCTACAAAATTCTCGATACGGGCATAATCAAGATCAACTGTCTTCTTCTCAATCTTCTCAGGATATGCTTCCTGCATCTTTCCGACAATCTGTCCGCCGGCGAGTTCCTGAATCAGAAGCGCAGCACGCTTTGCGGCATATTCAACAACAAGCGGATCAGCTCCACGCTCATATCTGAATGATGCGTCAGTCTTCAGACCATGTCTCTTCGAACTTTTCCTGATTGAGACAGGGTTGAAGTATGCACTCTCAAGGAATACGTCTGTCGTATTTTCTGTCACTCCAGATTCTTCTCCACCGAACACTCCTGCCAGACACATAGACTTCTCAGCATTTGCAATCATAAGGTCAGCAGAGCTCAATGTTCTCTCTACTCCGTCCAGAGTTACGAATTTTTCGCCTTCCTCAGCCCTTCTGACAACGACCTTGCCCCCTGTTATCTTGGCTGCATCAAATGCATGCAGAGGCTGTCCGATCTCATGAAGAACAAAATTGGTGGTATCGACAATGTTGTTGATCGGTCTAAGTCCAATCGCAAGAAGTTTCTTCTGCATCCAATCTGGAGACGGGCCGACCTTCACACCTTTAATTGTGGTTCCTGTATATCTTGGAGAGCCGTCTACAGCAGTCACCTCTACAGGAATCGCCTCGCCTTCTCCACCATCTTTCCATGCAGAAACGTCAGGCATCCTGAAGCTGCATGGTATACCGTTATGCTTGAGATAAGCATACAGGTCACGAGCCACACCGATATGCGAAGCCGCATCCACACGGTTCGCAGTAAGTCCGATCTCGATCAGTGCATCAGTTGCAAGGCCAAGATAATCCTTGGCCGGAGTGCCGACAACAGCGTCAGGATCGAGCACCATGATACCGTCATGCGACTCGCCGATACCAAGCTCATCCTCCGCACAGATCATACCGAAAGATTCCACACCACGGATCTTTGACTTCTTGATCTTGAAGTCCTCTCCAAGCACTGTACCCACAGTAGCAAGAAGTACTTTCTGACCCGCAGCCACGTTAGGGGCGCCACAAACTACCTGAAGGAGTTCAGGCTCACCTGTATTCAATTTTGTTATATGGAGGTGGTCAGAATCCGGATGATCCACACACTCGACAACTTCTGCTACAATAACTCCTGCCAATCCTCCCGGAATCTCCTCAATCTGCTCGAGAGAGTCAACTTCAAGACCTATTGAAGTCAACGCCTCTGTAACTTTCTCCGGGGTAAGATCACACTCAAGA
>RHMF01001281.1_pt1 | contig 11439 bp, 11 predicted proteins | sample 5365151 | NCBI WGS metagenome assembly RHMF01 (sample SAMN10266501, study PRJNA497801) | feces metagenome | isolation source: feces | host: Bos taurus | place: China: Prairie of Fairy Mountain | collected 2017-08-14 | reverse complement strand
AAGCTCGAGGGCGAGGAAATGAGGGTCAACTTCAAGGGCTTCAAGGGAGGTGACAGGACATCCATCGAGCTCCCGGAGACGCAGAGAGCATACATCAAGGAACTTCAGAAGACCGGCAAGCCGATCATATTCGTCCATCTTTCCGGTTCGGCCGTAGCTCTGGCTCCAGAGGCAGAGATATGTGACGCTATCCTTCAGGGATGGTATGCAGGACAGGCCGGAGGAGAGGCTGTCGCAGATGTGCTTTTCGGAGACTATAACCCTGCCGGAAGACTTCCTGTTACGTTCTATGCATCAGATGCCGATCTTCCTGATTTCGGCGATTACGATATGCCAGGCCATACCTACCGTTATTTCAAGGGCAAGCCGCTCTTCCCATTCGGTCACGGACTCAGCTTCAGCAAGTTCAAGTACAGAAGGGCAAGGCTTTCGGACGGAGTCCTCAGGATAAAGGTGAAGAACAGGGGAAAGATGGATGGCGACGAGGTCGTGCAGGTTTATGTGAAGAGGGCAGACGATGTTGACGGACCAATCATGAGTCTCCGTGGATTCAAGAGGGTTCATGTCAAGGCCGGAAAGAAGGCCGTTGTTGAGATACCTCTTTCTGCAGAGAACATCGACCTGTTCAATCCTGAAACAGGAAAGATGGAGGCAGTTTCCGGAAAATATATTGTTTATTACGGAGGAACATCCGACATCACCAAGCTCCGGAAACTTAAAATGACAATCTAGATTTCGTTGATATCAACGATACCTGACAGCACTGCGAAAATCGTCAGTTTCCCGATCGACCGGGTCTGAAGTTTTTCGCAGATGTTGTTTCTATGGAATATGGCTGTCGTGATCGACACTCCCAGGGCCTCGCCGATCTCTTTGTTGGTGAGGCCTTTTATCATCAGCTTGAGCACTTCCTTCTCACGTGAAGACAGCATGTCTCCTTTGCGGAGCTTTCCGCTTGCAGTCTGCTGGACGTCATATCTGCTGATGAGCTGTATCCTTAAAAGCTTGCTCATGAGTTCCTGTTCCGGGAGGGATATGTCAAGCACTTCGAAGCCTGCCTTTTCGAATTTCCTGTCCTTGCCGACCGATATTACCGTGGTCTGGTTCTTCAGGGTCTCGAATTCGTCCACATGACTGAAAAGGATGTCCGAATTGACGAAGAAATGGACGAAATGACGGTTTGAATCCCTGATGAAGCTGTCCATGGTGCTGTAGGTCAGCACCTCCACATTATTGTATACATCGCAGAGGATGCTTCGTAACGCGATGCTGCTGAGCGTGTTGGAGTCTATTATGGCTAGGCAGGGATTCATGGGCTATTTCCTGTTTCTTATCATTGAGAACACTATGAGGATCGGGAAGATTTCCACACGGCCGAGGAACATGTCTATCGTGAAAATGAATTTCACCACGGACGGAAGTGAGGCATAATTGCCCATTGTTCCGAGCTGGCCGATTCCAGGTCCGACATTGCCGAGAGAAGCTACTGTGCCTGAAAACGCATCGGCGATGTCAAGGCCGCAGATCAGTACGATCACGAATGAAAGGAAGATCGTGATGATGTAGAGCACGATGTAGAGGAAGACTGATGATACGGTATCTTCGTCAAGCGCCCTGCCACCGACCTTGGTCCTGAAAAGCGAACTTGGGTGAAGACGTTTCTGGATGTCTCCGTATGCGGCCTTCAGGGAAATGAACATTCTGTCAGCCTTGATTCCTCCAGTTGTCGAGCCGGAGCAGCCGCAATGGAAGGCGGCGAAAAGGAGGATGGCGTTGGCAAGCAGTGGCCATGCGGCATTGTCTGCCTTACCGAAACCAGTCGTACTGATGAAGCTGATAGTCTGGAATGTCGAATCAAGAAGCGAACTTCCCCATGTCCCGTAGCCGCCCTGTATCTTCAGGCTGAAGGCTATGATTATGCTGAATATGGCTATGACACTAAAGTAATATTTGGTGACAGGGTTCTTCAGCGGCTTTAACGAGCGTTTAGCAATAACTGCGAACAGTACTCCGAAATGCATGGACGAGAGCATCATGAATACCATGATAATGATGTCGATCGCTGTTGAATCATAGTGCATAATCGATGCGTTCTTCGTGCTGAAACCTCCGGTCGCAACAGTACTGAAGGCATGGTTGACTGCATCGAACGGAGTCATTCCGGCAGCCCAGAGGCATAGCGTTTCGGCAATTGCAAGTCCGATGTATACCCCGGCCATGATTCTGGCGATTGTGCCTGTCCTGTACCTGTATCCTTCCTTTGAAAGCGATGACAGCTCGAGGTGGGTGAGTCTCAGTTTGAACGAGCTTGTGTCGGGAAGAATCATGAGCAGAAAGACGATCACTCCAAGTCCTCCGATGAAATGGGTAGAGGATCTCCAGAACAGAAGGCTCTTCGGCAGGGCTTCAATGTCGGTAAGTATGGTTGAACCGGTCGTAGTGTAGCCGGAAACGCTTTCAAACCATGCGTTTGTGAGCGTGAATTCACCTCCCCAAAGCACGTACGGCAGCATTCCGAAGATGAAGGACAGAAGCCATGAAAAAACGATTGTCAGATATCCCGAATGGAGTGTTGTCGAGGGCTTGTCCTTTACAAAGATGAACGGGAAAATGCCAGTGATGGCCGTAACTAGAAAGCTTATGACCATCGGTGTGAATCCCGAATCCATTCCGTTGAAGACGGCGACGAGTATTGATATGAACATGAAAAGGGCATTGATGAGCAATGCCTTTCCGATGTTTGTCGATATCGCTTTTACAGTCATCTTCCTGCGGTCTGTTTTTTGTTCTGCAAATATATAAAAAAGTTCTTTTTCCGCTTGTTTTATTGATTTCTTTATCTATCTTTGCATTGTGATAAATTTGAATAATTCAAATTTATCACACCGACTCGGATTATTGACAATTTAAAGGATACAATTATGATTTCACAGAAACTCCACAACGCAATCAACGCTCAGATCAATGCTGAACTCTGGTCAGCTTATCTTTATCTTGCAATGTCTCTTGACGCTGAAACCAAAGGCTATAAGGGTTTTGCGAACTGGTTCTATATCCAGTTCCAGGAGGAGCAGGCTCATGCAAGAATCTTCATGAATTATCTCAATTCCCGCGATGCGAAGGTAGAGCTTCTCCCGATTGAGGGCGTTCCTGCATCATGGGACAGTGTTCTTGACATGTACAGGCATACTCTCGAGCATGAGAAGAAGGTGACTTCGCTCATCAACAATCTTGCAGCCATTGCGGACGAGGACCGTGACTTCGCATCGATCAACCGTCTCGTATGGTTCATTGACGAGCAGGTAGAGGAAGAGGAGTCAGCACGTGACATGATCGCAGCAGTCGAGGCAGTCGAGGGCAACAAGTACGGAATGTACATGCTCGACAAGGAGCAGGCGGCACGTGTGTACAATGTGCCTTCACCGCTCGCGACATCAGCAGAGTAATAATCTCATCATAAAGTGAATCCGGGCATTGTGTCGTCCAGGCCTTCATTAAGGCGGATGAATGCGATGCCCGGTATTGTTTTAGTCCATGCAAATCATTAAATTTGCATGTTTATATAAACTATGCATAGATGAAGAGATTTTTATTGTTAGCATTCATTGCTTTCCTGGCTATGCCTCTCGGCATGTCTGCACAGGAACTTGACGCCGCTACCCTTGCAAAGAGGGCAGGCAGGAAGAACCTGACCATCAAGGAGTGGAACACAGATGCCAAGTCCAAGACAAGATGGCTTGACAGGGTGACGACTTATGATTCGCAAGGACGCAAGATCGAGCAGATCGAGTACGCATCTTATGGCCAGAAATGGCGTGAGACTTATGAGTACGGCGAGAATGGAAGAGTCGTTCGCGAAGTCGAGTATGACGACAGGGACAAGCCTAAATCCATCAGGAAATATGAATACAATGAGGACGGTACCAAGAAGAAGCAGTACAACTATGCTCCGAACGGACGTCTTCAGACGATAAAGGTCTTCGAGTACGTCATAGGTGAGTAGGCATGTATAAGGAAACAGATTTTGAGGCTATCGGAAAGATGGATGCTGTCTCTCTTGAGGAGATGTCGTCCGTTTCGCTGATGAACCGTATAGATACGAAGTTCGTCACAACCGTCGAAAAGCTCAGGCTGGTTCTAGAAGATGCCTTTCAGGCCGGCTACCGCGTGTGCGAGATCTCCGGCCAGAGACTGATGGCCTATGCTTCGGTATATTACGATACTCCTGACCTTCAGATGTATACGGCCCACAGAAACGGCAAGAAGACACGTCAGAAGGTCCGCGTGAGGACATATCTTATCGATGACGAGACATTTCTTGAGATCAAGCGCAAGAACAACCGGGGACGTACCAAAAAGAAGCGCATCAGCATCCCGACTTCAGCAGTCATGGAATTCGGCGCAGTTCCGGAGGCATCAGCATTTCTCGAGAAGAAGTCATGGTGGAAGGCATCCGACCTTACTCCGGAGACTACCACGGATTTCTGCCGTTTCACTCTTGTCAACAAGGCCATGACCGAGAGACTCACTATTGATATAAATCTCGGTTTCAGGAACTTCAGGAGCGGTGTGGAGGCTTCTCTTGGCGACTTCGTCATCATCGAGCTCAAGCAGGACGGCCGTGTCGAATCCCAGATGAGGCAGATACTTCTCCGCCACAGAGTCTTCCCTTACAGGATAAGCAAATACTGCATGGCGGTCACCCTGACCGACCCTGCTGCCAGACCGGGAAGATTCATCGAGAAGGTAAGGCATATCGAGAAGATCACAGGAAAGAAACTATACCACAGAAACAACAACTGACAACATGATACCATTACAGATTGACCCAACAATGGCGGCGAACTGGTCGCCCGAAGCTGCTGACACGCTCTCTGCAGGATTCGGAGATTTCGACCCGTCTATCGCAGCCGAATTCGGCTATGAGGTAGCACAGGCCAAGACATTCCTTGGTGTACCTCTCTTTGATGCCCAGAACCTTCTTCACCTGGGTATCCATTTCGCATTCACCATGCTTGTTTCATGGATCATCATCCATCTCTTCTATTACAGGAAATCACGCCGCAGAGACTATTATTTCACATTCCTGATGTTCTCTGCAGCCATGTTCATCCTCCTGTTCGTGATGGAGAACATCAAGCTCCAGATCGGATTCGCGCTCGGTCTCTTTGCGATCTTCGGAATGATCCGATACCGAACGGAGACGATGCCGGTCAGGGAGATGACATATCTCTTCGTGATCATCGCGATTTCGATCGTCAATGGTCTTGCATTGAACATTTCATATGCCGAGCTTGTCCTTGCCAACCTCCTGCTTATCCTTCTTACATGGGTTCTGGAGTCTGACAGGATCATCGCTCATACATCTACAAAGCTTGTGACATACGACCGTATCGATCTCATCGTGCCTGAAAAGCGTGAGGAGCTCAAGGCTGACCTCGAGAAGAGGATCGGAGTGAGGGTCAAGACCATCGAGATCGGATCTGTAGACTTCCTCCGTGATTCAGCATTCATCAAGATCACATACGATCTTCCTCACGGTGAGGGAAATACCGTTGACCAGCTCAGAAAGGAAAAGGATTTTATCGGATAGGATATGAAGAACAGATACTTGACCATACTTATACTATTTGCGGCATTGTTCGCGGCTCCAGTTGCATTGCATGCCGATGAGGATGATTCCGACTCATTCGGAGTTCGTCTTTCCGGCGAGGCCGACTATAAGATAATGAAGGGAATGCATGTAAATGTTTCCGAGGAGCTCCGCTTCCTTGGCGGAAGCCATGTGCTTGACCGTTCTTATACCCAGGTGGGATTTTCATACAAGTTCCTGGATTTCCTCAAGGCGGGCGTCTCATATACCGCAATCGCTGTACATAAGAGCGAGACCACAATGCCTGATACAGAGGAGATCACAACTCATTGGGTTGAGTGGCGTCACAGAGTCTCTGGTGACCTTTCTGCGACCCTCAAGGCCGGTCAGTGGCGTTTTTCGCTCCGTGAAAGGATCCAGGGAACGTACAAGATGCGTGAGCTGAACAATTATCAGCAGCCGCAGATGAACTGGGTGTTGAGAAGCCGTCTGAAGGTGGCATACAAGTTCCGTTCAGTTCCGTTGGAGCCTTATGCTTACTTTGAACCTAGACTTTGCCTGAACGGTGCAAAGTGGAGCGAGGAGAGTCTTGGCGAGGATTTCAAGAATGCCGACTTCCTCGGTCATAAGGATGTTTATTTCAACAGATATCGCGGTGCAGCCGGTCTGGAGTGGAAACTCAGCAAGCGTAATGCCCTGGATTTCTATCTTCTTTACGACAATCTCTATGACAAGAACATAGACGCAAAGAAGGAGGGAAGCAAGAAAGGCGTGGCGCTTAAGGCTCCTGTAACAGGCTATTCTTCAAACCGTGTGTCTGTAGGAGTGTCATATAAATTTTCTTTTTAAACAATCATGAAGAAAATAAGTGATAGGATATTTTATGTAGGTGTCAATGACGATGACAAGGTTCTTTTCGAAGGCCTGTGGCCTCTCCCTGCAGGGGTGAGCTATAACTCATATGTGGTTTCAGATGAGAAGGTCGCATTGATTGATACCGTGGAAAGCGGTTTTGAAGAGGAATTTATGGTGAATGTCCGTGAGGCTGCCGGTGGCAGGGCATTGGATTATCTCGTGGTCAACCATATGGAACCGGATCACTCTTCTCTTATAACCTTCATTCTCGAGGAATATCCTGATCTTAAGATATTGGCGAACGCAAAGACTCTTCCGATGTTGAAGGGATATCATAATGTTCCGGAAGAAAGGGTCCAGATCATTGCAGAAGGTGAGGCTGTAAGCCTTGGTTCATGCTCGCTTCGTTTCTTTATGGCTCCTATGGTACATTGGCCGGAGACCATGGTCACATGGCTCGAGGAGGAGAATACTCTCTTTGCCGGTGACGCATTCGGCACATTCGGATCGGTTGAAGAGAATGTCGTGGATGATGAGGGCACTTTCGAGCAGTATTGCGATGAGATGATGCGTTATTATGCATGTATCGTCGGAAAATACGGAAAGCCGGTACAGACAGCTCTCCAGAAGCTTTTGGACCTGGATATCAAGAGGATATGCAGCACTCACGGACCTGTATGGGAGACAGGAATCGCAGACGTCGTGGCTCTTTACGACAGGATGAGCCGTTATGAAGTCGAGAGGGGAGTCTGCATCGTATATGGTTCCATGTATGGAAATACAGCTGCAGCCGCTGATGCTCTTGCCATGGAGCTTGAAGAAAGAGGCATTCCGTATGCCATCCATGACCTTGCAGGCAACAATGCCGGTGAGCTCGGCCTTTCAGGTGCATTGCGTGATGTCTTCAGATATGATACGATCGTCGTAGGATCACCGACATATAATAACGGAATCTATCCGCCGGTAGAGACATTCATGAATGCCCTTCAGGCTCGCCTCATAAAGGGACGCCGTTTCTATGCCTTCGGTTCATACACATGGGCTGGCGCTAGTGTACGTCAGCTCAATGAACTTGCTTCCTCGATGGATTTCCAGCTCCTTGGTGACGGTCTGTCCTTCCCGCAGGCCTATACCCGCGAGAAAGTCGATATGGCTTCGGTAGCTGATATGTTGAAGTAAAAAGAAAGCGGCCTTGAAGCCGCTTTTCTTTATTCTACATATTTCACTTTGCTCGGATCGCGTGGCTTTGCGTCCGGGGCTTCGTCAGGATAACCCATTCCGATGCAGATGATCGGGGTGTATCCTTCGCTGAAGCCGAGCTTTGCGAGGGCCTCCGGAGCGTTATTGAGGAAACGTACAGGGCTTCCGAGGCAGACCGATCCGACTCCGAGTGACCAGCCTGCAAGCATGATGTTCTCCGAAAGGAGACCGCAGTCGATAGGTGAGCAGTCATATGACGGATCGTTTGCAATGAAGATCATGGTAGGAGCTTCTCTGAAGCATCCCTTGACCATTCCAGGGTCAACGTCAGGATTTCCTGCCGCCATGAGTCTGATAATCTCGTTCATGACTTCAGGATTGTCCACGACACGTACCTCCCACGACTGCTTGTTCATGCCGTTAGGGGCGTTGATACCGCATTCCAGGATTGTCTCCATGGTCTCGCGGACTACAGGGCCTTCCTTGTATTTTCGTATGCTTCGGCGGGTCATCATGTTCTCGATGACTGCGTTTTCGTACTCTGAAGAAGCCTGTTCCGTCTGCGTAGTCCGGTTGCAAGACACTGCTGCCATGAGGCAGAAGCCTGCGACGATGTACTTGAAAGTTTTCATATATTTTCAGTTTACGTGTTTATGCCTTCTCTGCTTCGCTGAAGTATGAATTGATGTATCGGTCGTATTTCTCCTTGTAGATGTCGGCGATCGTGATGATCATGGCTGTGTCGTAGCAGTCTCCGAAATCAGGGTCGAATGTGGTTCCGAATGTCTTCATGGTCTCGGAAAGACCGATATATGAATGGATGAGCGGAGGGATGACGTCGCCGAAAGACTTCACATAGTTGTTGAGTATCTGATAGTCTTCCTTGTAGTTGGCTCCGTTGAACATTTCATTGAAATATTCTTCCTGCTCGTCAGTCCACCTTTCAGGATTCTTCGATGTGATGAGTCCTTCCCTGTCTCCGAAATGCTTGTCGAGGTAGTATATCATGGCCTTTCTGCTGAGCTCCGGACTTGAACTGTAAATAGTTACCTTGCCTGAAAGATACTTTACCGAAGGGTCTGTAGCCACGAGTCCGCCGATTCCGTCCCAGAGGTTGTCCAGAGCGAAGAGGGCCTTGCGTCCGGCCTGTGCTGACTGGTATTTCGGCTGGACGAATGCCCTTGCCATCTCGATGCAGTATGGGAAGTATTCGTCAAGGAATCTCTGCGAGAAATCGAAAAGATGCTCGGTGTTTACATAAGGCTGGCCGTTCTCGTGGAATGACGCCATCGACCATCTTGTGAATCTGTATCCTCCGATGATCTCGTCAGCCTCCGGATTCCATACTACCAGCTGGAAGCATGCCTTGTCCTCGAGGTCGAAATGGTCAAGGTCACACTCGGTGCCGCTTCCGCCGCCTACAGCGCGGAACGATACTTCGCGGAGTCTTCCGATCTCCCGGAGCACGTTTGGTGCGTTTTCGTTGTTGACTACATATATGTCATTGTTTCCCCTGTTTGTGTGGCGGAGAAAAGTCTTTTCGTTCAGTTCCTTCTTAAGAAGCTGGACATCTACCGGATCTATGATAGGTACTGTCATTTTTCTACATGTTTGGAAGACATCCGTTGCCGACAGACAGTTCCTGAACGGTGTCCTTGATTTCTGCCGCCCACTGGAGGTCGGTCTTTGATTTGTCGAATCTTGTGTATGGTATCGGCTTGCCGATCGTGATCACGAATTCCTGTCCGCGCTTGTTGAACAGTTCGTCGACGAGGTAGAGCATTCCGATGTTTATCTTCAGTCCGAGGAATCTGCTGAGCTTGCTCAGGAAGAAGAATTTCTTCGAATTGAAGCCGGAGATATGGAGAGGGACGATGTCCCTTTCATATTTGCGTGCCTGGGTGATGAAGGTCTTCTTCCATGGAAGCTCGGTGACCTTTCCGTCGATTTCTCTGGCGCACAGTCCCGCAGGGAAGATGAGTACCTGTGAGTCGGAGTTGAACATTCCTGCTACTTTTGCTCCGAGGTCGCGGCTCTGTTTCGAAGTAAGATTGTTTACCTGCACGAAGAACTCTGCTAGAGGTTTCATGTGTCTGAGGAACGGATTTGTCATGGCTATGAACTTCGCTCCGTATACTTCGTGGAACAAGGAGCCGATGATCAGAGCCTCAGGGCCTCCAAGCGGATGGTTGCATGCAAAGAGGTATTTCTTGCCGTTGAGGTCCAGATTTTCCTGTCCGCGGACTTTATAGGTAATGTCGAGATACTTGAGTGCCTCTCCGAAGAAGCCTGCTCCGCAGTAATGCTCTGCGTGCATTATGCAGTCGTTGATTTCATCCTGGTGTATGCGTCTCTTGAAGAAGTTTACCACAAAACGCGGAAGCTTCTTCATGAGCTTGGGACCAAGGACTTCTTCAACGTTAAGAAGATAATCAGTTCTGTCCTTTGACATAGCTTTTTCTGATGTTAAGATAAAACAGTAAGCCGATAGCTATCCAGACGAGCAGCACGACGCGGCTCTGGAATGTAAGGTAGCCTGGCATACCTGGGATGATGAGAAGTGAAAGGAAGAAGAGAGAGCAGAGGCATCCGAACCAACCGATCCACATCTGTCCCTTGTCTCCGTTTCTACGTGAAATTATTGCTGCTGAAGCTGTTGTATATGCGAATACGATTGCGGCGCCGACACTTGTCATGTCCACGATCCAGAGCAGGATCTCTCTTCCGAACCAAGGGGCGAAGAGGCTTGCTGCCATGGTGAATATGATAGCGTGTGTCGGTGTCCCGTATTTAGGCGAGATATGCCCGAACCATTTAGGAAGGCTTCCCTCGATCGCCATTGCATACATGAGCCTCGAAGTCGAGATATAGAAGGCGTTCATTCCTGACACGACTGCGCAGAACATGGCGATTCCGAGCACGATAAGACCGGCAAGGCCGAGGGTGTTGCGTACCACGTAGCCGGTAGGCCAGTTGTGACGCTCTGCAAGAAGCTGCTGCCAAGGTTCGAGTCCTACTGCTGTCACGGCGCAGACCGAGATGTAGAGGATGGCTGCAACCAGGATGGCAGATATCATGATTCCTGTAGATTTCTTATGGCTGAAGTTATACTCCTCGGCGCTCTGCGGGATGCAGTCGAAACCGATGAATGCCCATGGAGCCATCGCTACGATACTGAATACGCCTTTCCACCAGCGTCTGCTGTCAGGAAATCCTGGAGTGAGGTTTGACCAGTCAGAAGAACACATCACGAGGAATGTCACGATGCAGATACAGCCTACAAGCGTAAGCGCGATGGCTGTCTGAAGCCATGCCGCCTGCTTGATGCCCCTGATGTTGACAAGGGCCATGATGATGATGAATGCTGATGCGAGAACAACTTCTCCTGCGTATACATCCCAGCCTGCGATCTGGTAGAGAAGTCCCTGCTGGACTATGCCGGGGAACAGGAATCTGCTGATGAGGGCCAATGCGGTCGCATTGAGCGGAATAAGGCTCCAGTATGCCAGGATCATTCCCCAGCCGCAGACAAATGCGTTTCTTTTTCCGATGGCTTCCTTTGTGTATATGAATTCACCTCCGCTGAGAGGAAACTTTCTGATGAGATATCCGTAGCTTAATGCGATGATGATGATAAGAAGGGCTCCGATAAGCATACCTGCTGCCGTGCCTAGCGGACCGGCTTTAGGAAGAAATGCGCTTCCAGGAAGCACGAAGCATCCCCAACCGATGATCGCACCCAGTGCAAGGCCCCATACATCGATTGGACGCATGGCCTTTTTGAACTTTCC
>RHMF01014463.1_pt1 | contig 11446 bp, 11 predicted proteins | sample 5365151 | NCBI WGS metagenome assembly RHMF01 (sample SAMN10266501, study PRJNA497801) | feces metagenome | isolation source: feces | host: Bos taurus | place: China: Prairie of Fairy Mountain | collected 2017-08-14 | reverse complement strand
TTGGCTACCATGTGTCGAGCTTCTTTGCTCCATCCTCTCGTTTTGGTACGGCCGATGAGCTACGCTCGATGATTGACCGTGCGCACGAGCTCGGCATCGCCGTTATTATGGACTTGGTGCACGCCCACTATGTCAAAAACTTCGATGAGGGCATCAACGAGCTTGATGGCTCGAAGCACCACTACTCCAAGGAGGGCGGTGCAGGCTATCAGCAGTATTGGGATTCGATGATTTTCGACTACGGCAAGCGAGAGGTTGAGCACTTCCTTTTGTCGAATGTCAAGTATTGGCTCGATGAGTTCCACTTCGATGGCTACCGCTTCGATGGCGTTACCTCGATGCTCTATCACCACCATGGCTATGTCGATTTCGACTGCCGTGAGCGCTTCTTCGACGAGGGTGTCAATCGTGATGCTATCGTCTACCTTACGCTTGCCAATAAGCTTATCCACGACCTCCGCCCCGATGCTATCACCATTGCCGAGGATGTCAGCGGTATGCCTGGCTCGTGCGTAAAGCCTGAGGAGGGTGGTATGGGCTTCGACTACCGCTTAGGTATGGCAATTCCGGACTACTGGATTAAGATTCTAAAGGAGAAGAGCGACGAGGAGTGGAATATCTGGGAGATATGGACGGTTATGACCAATCGTCTGCCCTCGGTTAAGACCGTTGCCTATGCCGAGTCGCACGATCAGGCGTTGGTGGGTGATAAGACCCTCGCTTTCCGCCTTATGGACAAGGAGATGTACTTCTCGATGGACCGTGCTTCGGAGAACCTCGTTATCGACCGAGGTATGGCTCTGCATAAGCTTATTCGTCTGATGACCATCACCACAGGTGGTGAGGCATACCTTAACTTTATGGGTAATGAGTTTGGTCACCCCGAGTGGATTGACTTCCCGCGCGAGGGCAATGGCTGGTCGTATAAGCACGCACGCCGTCAGTGGTCGCTCGCGGAGAATGGCTTCTTGCGCTATTCGTTCCTTGCCGAGTTCGACAAGGCGATGGTTAAGATGGTCAAGGAGTATGGCGTTATGGGCGATGGCTACCCCTACAACCACCTTATGGATGAGCAGAACAAGACAATGGTCTACTCGCATAGCGGCCTCGTGTTTGTTCTTAACTGGCATCCTACGGCATCTATTCCCGACTATGAGCTTCCTGTGCCATGGCCAGGCAAGTATAGCGTACTCTTCTCGTCTGACGAGAAACGCTTTGGTGGCCACGACCGTGCCGATGTTGCAGGCGAGCACTTCACCACCACGCACAAGAGGGAGGATGGCTCGGAGTATTACACAATAAATATCTACAACACCTCGCGTACGGGCGTTGTACTAAAATACGAAAAGTAAGATGAAGAAGATTATAGCGCTTTTTGTTTCGGTTGCTACGCTTGGCATACTATCGGCTGTGGCTCAGGAGGTTACACCCGACCACATCGTCGTTTCGAAGCAGACACAGACCCTTACGCTCTATGGCGATGATGGTAGCGTTATCGTTAGCTATCCTGTCGCTACGGGTAAGAATCCTGGTAATAAGCGCCGTAAGGGTGATATGAAGACCCCCGAGGGCGAGTTTATCATCACGCAGATTCAGCGCGCTACACACTGGACTCATGATTTTGGCGATGGCAACGGCACTATTGATGGTTGCTATGGTAACTGGTTTATCCGCCTCGACACCCGCCCACATACGGGCATCGGCATCCATGGCACCCATGACCCCGAGTCTATCGGCACACGCGCCACGGAGGGGTGTATTCGTCTGCGTAACGAGGACCTCGATGCCTTGCACGCCTATGTCAAGGTGGGCATGAAGGTTACTATCGAGCCGGGCGATGCCGACAAGGCTACCGACCTGCGTGAGGGCGAGATGCCCGAGGAGGTAAAGGCGGCAGAGCGTGAGCGCCTTGCCGAGCAGACTGTTGTCGTCGAGGAGAAGCGCGCCGAGGAGGCTAAGGCCAAAGAGGTATGGCACACGGTTAAGGATGGCGACTTGGTGGGTGCTATTGCCCGCAAGTATGGCACTACGGTGAGCAAAATCAAGGAACTCAACCCCACTCTCAATGTAGATAGAATATCTATCAATCAAAAGATTAGGGTGAAGTAGGATAGACGCTTCGCCTGCGGGGCGCAGTTGATAAGAATTTAGGGAAATTAGGGAATTTAGTGAGGTTAATGACCGAAGATACCCAAAAGACCTAAGAGACCTAAATGACCTAAAAGACCAAAGAGACGATGCGGACAATGGTTCTCAGCGATACCCAACCTCTCTCTGGTCACTATGGTCACTATGGTCACTATGGTCAAAATGACCCACCTCCCAACCAGCACACTTTGTCGTCAAAAGTCGTGAGATGTGGGTTATCGCAAAAATGCCGTCGATGGGCTGTACTTGGTGTACTGCTCATTGACGGCATTTTTGGGATAGACCGCAGATTGCGGCTTTTCACGGCAAAGAACCTAATTTCTTGTCAGAAGTGGCCTAATTTGGTCTCGACACGAAGAAGCCCGGATGGGACATACTTGGCGTATTTCCCATTCGGGCTTCTAACTGAGAGGCCGAAGTAGGCCACTTATCACAAGAAATTCACAAGAAATTAAGCGATAAGTGCCTCATAAGCTGCTGCGTCGAGCAAACCGTCAACCTCAGCAGGGTTAGACATCTTAATCTTTACCAACCAACCCTCGCCATAGGGATCCTTGTTAACGAGTGATGAGTCAGCCTCTACTGCCTCGTTGAACTCGATAACCTCGCCGCTTACGGGAGTGAAAGCGTCAGATACGGTCTTAACAGCCTCGATAGAGCCGAATACCTCGTTAGCCTCGATAGTCTCACCTACGGTGGGAACATCAACGAAAACGATATCACCAAGCTCAGACTGGCATAGTCGGTAATGCCGATAACGGCAACATCACCCTCTACACGAACCCACTCGTGGTCGTTAGAGTACTTCAAATTAGCAGGTACATTAGCCATAATTCAAGTAGTATTAGTTGTTATAGTTATATTGTTATTGTCGTAAATATCTACTTTCGCAACTACAAATATACATTTATTTTCTAAAGTTTCAAAAATATATGCCAATATTTTTGCCAACAAACGAAAAATAGCACATCAATTATGGCACAGGGTCGTAGCCTGAACCTCCCCAGGGATTGCAACGGAGGATACGCCAAATGGTGAGAATAAGCCCCTTAATCGGGCCATGCTTACGGAAGGCTTCGATGGCATATTGCGAGCAGGTGGGCGTAAAGCGACAGGTAGATGTCGGCTTTAGGGGCGACAGAAATATCTGATAGAAGCGTATAAGGAGTATAAATGGGTAGTTGAGTACCCTCTTACATATTTGACCCAACCTCATGAAGAATTCTGCGCACTGCATTTTCGATAGTTTTATAGGGCACAAGCTCCTTGACGGAGTAGACAAGAGCCATATCGAGCGCCTTACCACGCTCTGTGGCAATATTAGTAACCACCTCTTTATTAAGACGATATGCCTCCTTGGTGCGACGACGCAAAAGGTTGCGCTTATTGGCGCGCTTGTGGTAGCGCTTAGGTACCGAGAAGAGCACCTCGATAGTTGGCGAGGCGCTCTCTTCGGTAAATATCATATAGCGGAAGGGGTAGACAAAGCCCGAGCGGCCATCGCTAAAGAGGCGACGGACGGCACCGAGCGAGCGCAGTCGCTCCGACTTAGGTAGAGTGTGCGCTGTCATAGCCTTGGGTTAAGCCTTGCGGGGTGCGCGGGTACGGGTCTTCTTCTGGAGCTTGGTCTGCTGTGCACGGATAAACTCCTCCTTCTCCAAGTCCTCCTTAATCTGAGCATCCTCAACCTCGAGACCTTCGGCCACCTGGTTGCAATAGATATCGAGAGCCTTAACCATCGAAGGTGCCTGGGGTGAAGGCGCAGAGGCCTTAACCTTCAAGCCTGCCTCCTTAGCGGCACGCAAGGTTGCCTCGCCAAAGGTAGCCACCACGGGAAGCTTCTCGAGAGGGAATGCCTCGGTGAGCGCCTTGACATCGTTGGGTGAGTAGAGGGCGATAATATCGTAATCCTCGGGGTTCAAGCCCGACATATCGGCAGCCACGGTACGGGCAAAGACCACAGGGTCTACCTTGAGCTTAAGCTTTGACAAGGTCTCGGGTAACTCAGGCTTGAAGGGCTCGGTAAGAGCAAGGATAAACTTCTCGTCCTTATGCTTTACGATAAGCTCCAAGAGCGAGTTGAAGGTACCATCTGCAAACGAAATCTTACGCTTGCGATATACAATATACTTCTGAAGATAGAGAGCAACAGCCTCGGTGTTGCAGATATACTTCATCGTCTCGGGCACGGTGATACGAGCCTCCTCACAGATGTGGAAGAAGCTGTCGATAGTCGTGCGCGACGAGAAAATCATCGTTGTGTGGTCGAGAATCTCAGTGCGCTGAGCACGGAACTCCTTAAGCGAAACGCCGACAACACGGATAAGGGGCTTGTAATCAACAACAAGGTCGTTGTCGTTAGCAAACTCATAGAATGGTGACTTCTCAATTACAGCGGGACGGGGCTGCGACACCAAAATCTTACTTACTTTCAATGCTTTAAGTATATATTGAATTACACAAAAAAATATCAATATGCCGACAAGTTACGCCATTAGCACACATCAACCTACAACATAGCGCAGCTAATAATCAGCATATTACAGCAATCGCGCTAACCGAAGTATTTTAGTAACATCGTCACAACAAAGCTCAACGGTAGCAAAATTGCGGTGCAAAGGTACAAAATCCAATAGAAAATGGAAATTTTTTTTGCGAGAAATAATAAAAAAGTATCTTTTAGATAGGCAATTGCGACAATCGAAAGGCTTATAATCGTGAGAACAGACCATGCATCGCTGCTACTCTCAGGCGCCACAAGCCACGCAACAAGCGTAGGATAGGCAACCACAGCGCCACGGATAAATGCCATGCGTGCCAACGACGAGATATGCAGCACATCTTCGGAGCGAGTAATCCACAGCACAATGCGCTGAAAGATAATAAGCCAAAGAGCGATAACCGCCACAACAACAATGGCATAGAGGGGCAACCACTCCACCGCATTGCCGTATAGCGTGGCGCTAAGCTCTAAGTTGTCGTTGGCAAGGCGTATGCCAGCAAGCGCCAAAAGTAGAGCGCCAAGCAGCGTGGCAGCACTCTTGAAGCGTTGCAACGGCAACTCACCACCTTGCATAGCCATAGCTCGCTCGGTGCGAATGCTAAACATCGAGCTACACACCGTAGCGACAAACGACCACGAGCGCAACAACATATATAGATATAGTACGAGCGTAAAGAGCACGCCGATATGATAGAGAGCACCCGACCATAGCGTAGGCTCAAACGCCACATCTACCCCACCATCGCCAAGAATAGCGCCCAAGCCAAAGATGTCGCCCACCTCGGCGCGGTAGCCACCCATATACAACGGCTCGCCCGACTCCAAGACCGACTGACGGCCAAAGAGTGCCGAAGGCGATGCCGAGCGATAGCCCAACGCCTCGTATGTTGCCACATCGTTAATCATCTTCGCACTTCTTAAGCGTTACACGAATGGTCGTACCGACACCTATCTCGGAACGCACAACGCCAATCTTGCCTGCGTGGTACTCCTCGATAATACGGCGCGAGAGCGAGAGGCCAAGACCCCAACCACGGGTTTTGGTCGTAAAGCCTGGCTCGAAGATACGCTCCCAGTTGGCCTTAGCAATACCCTTGCCCGTATCGCGCACCTCGACAAATACCGACTTTTCGTCTTCGCCAATCGTAACCTCAATCTCACCCTGACCCTGCAAGGCATCGAGCGAGTTTTTCATCAAGTTCTCGACAACCCACTCAAACAATGCCGAATTGATATTCGCCTTGATAGGCGCCATCGCCAAGCCATTGTAGGTAAGCGATACATTGCGTGGAATACGGCGACGGAAGTACATAACAGTATCGCCCACCACCTCGTTGAGATTCATAACCGTGAGCTGTGTCTCGGAGCCAATCTTCGAGAAGCGGTCGACAATCTTCATCAGGTGCGCCAAATCCTTCGACATCTCGTCTACAGCCACCTGGTCCACAGGCTGACTACGCAGATACTCCACCCAGCCCAAGAGCGACGATGTCGGCGTGCCGAGCTGGTGCGCTGTCTCCTTAGCAAGGCCTACCCACACACGATTCTGCTCGTTCTGCTTCGTCGACGAGAAGGCGATATAGGCGAAGATGGCGAAGAGGATGATAATCGTAAGTTGCACATACGGGAACATCGCAAGTGCCTCGCTATGAGCACTCGACACCAACGACGAGTAGTCCGTAGAGCCGAAGTAGATGGTAAATGTCGTCTGGTGAACAATGCCCCACTCCACCGAGATAGGCTTGTTCGTCTCGCTCATGCGCATAATCTCCTCGCGCAAGCGCACAGGGTCATCAACAATCTCCGACGGCAGGTTGGTAACCCATACATTTAGGCGCTCGTCAGCGATAATCAGCGGCACATTGGTATGCTCCGCGAGCTTATTAAGCAAAGCGGGATTATGAATCATCTGGCCACCGATATTTGTCGTATGCAGAATATCCTCCCACATCTCCACAGCGTTGCGCTCATCGCTACGAAGCTGGATTAGCGCAGCCTCATCCTCATGCTTCATCGCCGTAGATACAGTCCATGTATAGTATATCGACAAAGCAGCAAGCACCAAGCCGAGCGTAATGACTATCGTGCGGCGGCGCGTAGAGAAGAGCCTACGCGAGAGGTCGAAATCTATCTTCGGTAACTTCACGGCTTGGGCAATTTAGGGTTAGTGCATCGGAAGATGCTGTTCGCGCAAGATGCGACGATACTCCGCAGTATCTTGCAGAAGCTCGGCAGCTCGCAACACCGAGCTATCGCGCACCGCAGCGTACTCCTGAACACCCTCAGAGTAGGCGTAGCGCAAGATAATCTCGGCATTCAGCGCCTCGATAATCTCGGGGCGGTAGGTCTCCATATTCGACATCTTGTCATCCTTGACCAACTCGTCGAGCTCCTTTAACACATCTTTAAGGCGCTCGTTGTAGCGGTCGTTGTCGGCTGCACGCTCCAAGGCTTTGAGCTGATGGCGTGTCTCAGACTCGTAGGGCACATCCTTCTCCTCGATAAAGCGACAGAAGTCCGCATAGTCCTCGTCGGTAATCGAGAATCGACGCACATCAATCTCGCGGTCGTGGTTACGGCGCATATAGCCATCTGCCCAATCCTCCATATAACCCATGGCATATAGCGTGAGGGCAAAACGGCTAACATACTGAGGCTCAATGCGCACATCGGGCACGATACCACCTCCGTCGTAGACCTTACGGCCACCACGGGTCTTAAACTCTGAAATCAGCGAGTCGGGCACGGACTCCACGCTACCGTCGCTACGGCGCTTCGAGTAGTTAACAGCCTGAATACAGCGACCCGAGGGGATATAATACTTTGCTGTGGTGTATTTCAGATAGGTGCCATAACCCAAGGGGCGTGTGCCCTGCACCAGGCCCTTGCCATAGGTGCGCTGACCCATGATAACGCCACGGTCGGCATCCTGCATAGCGCCCGCCAAAATCTCCGATGCCGAAGCCGACGAGCCACTAACCAAGATAACGATAGGTAGCTCCTCGGCCAAGGAGCGGTAGCGCGTATCGTAGTGGTGGAGCGACGAGGAGTCGCGACCCATAATCGACACAATGCGTTCACCATAAGGCACAAAGAGCGAGGCGATATCTACGGCTTCCTGCATAAGACCACCGCCATTTGAGCGATAGTCGAGAATAAGGCCACGCAACGAATCCTCCTTCGTAAGGCGGTCGAGGGCTCGGCGCACCTCGTCGTAGCTACCCTCGATAAAGTCGTTATGCACGATATAGCCGATGCCAGGGGCAACATAGCCCGCATAAGGAACGCTCGGAATAGATATTCTGCGGCGCTTGAGCTTCAAGGTATCGACGCTACCGTTGATATTGCGCTCGATAGTTACGCTAACCTCGGTGCCTGGATCGCCTTTGAGGCGTGAGCTGATGACATCCGTAGCTACGCCACGCATATCCTCGCCTTCGATAGCCAAAATCTTGTCGCCAATCTTTACGCCCGCCTCGTCCGAGGGTGTACCCTTGTAGGGCTGAGCGAAGACAACATAGTCGCCACGCTTGCGGATAAGCGAGCCTACACCGCCATACTTTCCCGTAGTGAGCATCTCGAAGTCAGCCATAGCCCTCTCCGACAAGTACTCCGAGTAGGGGTCGGTAGCGCCCACAAGGCCATCGACAGCCGATTTTAGCAACCTGTCAGCATCTACCTCATCCACATAGTTGGTGTGATATTCGCGCATAAGGTTGGCAAGAATCTCGGTGGCACGGCCAAGCTCGAAATCCTGCTTTAGGCGCTCCTCTCTCTGCGCCCACACAGCATCTGTCGCCAAGAGCGACATCGCCACAAAGAGCACCGCAAGGCGGAATATGTACTTCAAATTAGACATCTTAGTCCTCAAAACGGCTGTTACGAATATATGTTTCAAGCTGATAGGCGATGCGCGCCACCATACGGCGGATACCCTTCATCTCAATAGCGCCATCCACCACACGCACCTCAATCTTATCCTCCCACAAAAGCGTAAGGCGCTTAACAAAGCCCTCGGCACGGTAGGTATCCACGCCATCGTGGCTATCGGTGAGTTTATAGCCAAAGACCGCCATAGCATTCTGCAAACGCTCCTTGTCGCGCTCGGGGGTATAGCCCTCGATACGCTTACGCATAAAGCCAAAGCGGGGGTAGAGCGCCGAAAGGATAACGAACACAACGACCATCTTCTTGCCTATATCCGCACGAAGGTGTGCCTCAATCTGCAACCATGGGTCGATTTGTGGCTCAGCGCCAAGAAGATACATTGCCCACACAAGCGCAACATAGAGCAATGATAGGAGCAACAAATATTTTACAGCACGAATTAAATATCTCATAGTTTTACATTTTTTTCGATTACCGAAGCCACATCCTCCATCAGCCAACGAGGTGTCGATGTAGCACCACAGATGCCAACGCTCTGCTTACCCTCGAACCACTCGGCCTGCAACTCCGAGCTCTCCTCGATGTTATATGCCGAGCTATTGGCCTTACGGCAAACATCATACAATACTCTGCCATTCGATGACTTACGGCCACAGACAAAGACCACGACATCGACACTCTTCGAGAACTCCACCAATGACTGCTCACGGTTGGCAACACGGCGACAGATGGTGTCGTCGAGCGTAACACGCTCAGCCCCTGCACGGCGCACCTCCTCGCCAAGTGCGTTGAACAAATCGATAGACTGCGTGGTCTGCGACAAAAAGTAGATGGGACGGCTGAAATCTACCTGCTCCAACTCAGCCATACTCTCCACAACAACAACATCGTCGTCGACTTGACCCGTAAGACCCACTACCTCGGCGTGGCCGTGTTTGCCCAAGAGGACAACCGTACCACCGACACTCTGCATCCTGTCGTATGCCTCACGCAGACGGCGCTGGAGGCGTGCCACAACGGGGCAGGTGGCATCGATAAGCCTAATGCCCAACTCCTCGGCACGACGGCTCACCATGGGCACGGATAAGCAGGTTGCGACCCGCAAGGTTGGGCATATCATCGTGACCTACGGTCTTTAAACCCAACTGCTCCAAGCGCTGCACCTCAACGCGGTTGTGCACGATATCGCCCAAGCAGAAGACCTCGCCCGAAGAGCGCAATGCCTCCTCAGCCTCGCCAATAGCGCGGACAACACCGAAGCAAAAGCCCGAGTTATCGTCAATCTTAACCGTCATACTACCCTACGATGGCATTATACTTCTCCAGGAACCACTCCATCTGCTCCTCAACCGACATATGCGAGTTGTCCAAAACGATAGCATCGTCTGCCTTGCGCAAAGGAGAGATTGCGCGTGACATATCTGCCTTGTCACGCGACACGACATTCTCGTAAATCTCCTCGAGCGTAACCTTATCGCCCTTGGCGGTAAGCTCCTTATAACGGCGCTCGGCACGCACCATAGGGTCTGCAGTCATATAAATCTTAAGCTCGGCATCGGGGAATACGACGGTGCCGATATCACGGCCATCCATCACCACGCCACGCTTGAGGCCCATCTGCTGCTGCAATGCCACAAGCTTCTCACGCACAGCACCTACCGAACTTACCTGACTTACATAGTTGCTCACCTCGATAGTGCGAATCTTGCCCTCGACCAAGTCGCCATTGACATAGATATCGCTGGCACCACGCTGAGGGTTGAAGCGGAAGTTGATATCTATCTCGGGCAACATAGCCACGATGCGCTGCTCATCGAGAATACCCATCTCGATAGCGCCATTCTCCAAGGCGTAGAGCGTAACGGCACGATACATCGCGCCAGTGTCGATGAAGATATAGCCCAAGCGTGCTGCGATAGCCTTGGCAAAGGTGCTCTTGCCGCACGACGAGTGGCCGTCGATAGCGATTATAATCTTTTTCTTATCCATTATTGCGTTAAGATATTAAAACCGAAATTAGGGTGTAGAGTCCGAGTGTGCTGATAACGATACCTGCCACATGGTTGATTGTGAGCATATGGCGAGGACGGAATCTGCGACGGAAGAGGTTGATAACGAAGGTGAGGATGCCCCACCAGCCCACAGCGCCAAGCAAGAAACCCGCGATGACCAACGCATTACGGAACATCGGACTAATGGGTGAGGGCGTGGTTGTCGTAGTCGTGGTAACCACCTCCTGCACCACCTCGTCGTGTGCCGAGCGCGCTGCATCGAGCACAGGGTCGGCGATAATCTCTACCTCGGTGGTAGTCGTCACAAGGTCGCCCGAGAGGTCGATATTAAACATCGTGAAGAATGCGAGGATATAGGGAATCACAACTACAAAGTTGGCAAGCGTAAAGCCAAACATCGAGGCAAAATCTTGCCAGAGATTGCTTCGGCCTGTGCGGTTCTTGCGAATCTGGGGCACAGGATTCTTAAAGAAGATGAAGATACCGACAATGACGACAAAGATACCGCCACAAATCTGGATTGCTGTGTGGTACTCATCAATCGAGCTCTTCAAAAGGGCATATACCGTAAACGAGAGTATCGCCATCAGCGTATCGGCACAGGCAATACCCAAGCCCGAAAAGAGGCCTGAGAGATGGCCCTTGCTCAGCGTGCGCTGGATACACAACACCGCCACTGGACCCACCGTAACCGACGATGCCAAACCCACGAGCATACCACTGAGGAGCACTCCTACTATCTCAAAAATAATCGTTTCAATCATCACTAAATCGTTAGTCCATTTTTCACAGGGCTATAACTGTGCAAAGATACTAACTTTTTAGCAGAAAATAGCTATGTTCCACCCTAACTTTTGAATATTATTCAAAATGGCGAGAAAAGAGGATAAAGCGA
>RHMF01001279.1_pt1 | contig 11454 bp, 6 predicted proteins | sample 5365151 | NCBI WGS metagenome assembly RHMF01 (sample SAMN10266501, study PRJNA497801) | feces metagenome | isolation source: feces | host: Bos taurus | place: China: Prairie of Fairy Mountain | collected 2017-08-14 | reverse complement strand
TTGCAGGAGGGCAAGATGTTTGGCGTGTTGGTGGTGGAAGAGCGCCATGGCGACGGCCAGCCATCGACAATGGCTTTTCTTGCCGCCTACAGCGGACAGATTGACGGACGTGGCGACTGGCCGGAGTTTGTTCCGATGGTGTTCGACTATCTGCAGCCTGACGGCTACTTCAAACGCGAGGAGGCTTTCATCAGTCGCCTCAATGACCGCATACGTCGGATGGAAGACGACCCCTTGCGGCTCGAGGCCATTGCTGCGCTCATGCAGGCGAGCCGCCGATTTGGTGAGGAGGAGGCTGACTACCGGAGACAGATGGACGAAGCTAAGCAACGTCGTGACATCCGCCGTGCGGACAGGGCTGGCTGCTCTTCCGAGGAAGAGGCCGCCATGGTGCGTGAGAGTCAGTTCATGAAGGCCGAGATGCGTCGCATGAAGCGTCGCCATGCCGAAGAGTTGAATGTTTTGCAGTCGCGTCTTGAGGAGTATGAACGGCCGTTGCGACGACTCCGCATGGAGCGCCATCAGCGCAGTGAGGTACTGCAGCAGTGGTTGTTCACGCATTTCATGGTGCGCAACTGCCGTGGGGAAGAACGTCACCTGTTGGACATCTTCCGGCAGTATGGCCGTTCCCATCGTCGGCATGACCTGCTGCCGCCAAGTGGGGCCGGTGAGTGCTGTGCCCCCAAGTTGCTCCATTATGCCTTCACCCACGGTCTGCGACCCCTCTGCATGGCTGAGTTCTGGCATGGTCCGTCATCGGGCATGGAGGTGCGTCACCACGGTGCCCATTACCCGGCATGCCGCGGAAAGTGCCTGCCCATTCTTTCCTGGATGTTGGACCGTGACTATGGTGCCGATACCATCTATCATGACTACAATAGCCTTGAGCCTGCTGACCTTGAGGTGGTCTACGACGACCCTTCCATGGCGGTGGTGAACAAGCCTGCAGGGCTGCTTACCGTACCGGGAAACACTTCCGAGATGTCGCTCTACGATCTGCTGCGCCGTCGCTATCCCACAGCAGAGGGGCCTCTGGTGGTGCATCGTCTCGACCAGGCCACAAGCGGACTGGTGGTGGTGGCGAAGACTCCGCAGGCCTTTGCGGTGCTGCAACGCCAGTTCCAGGCACACGAGGTGGAAAAACAATACGTTGCGGTGGTTGTGGTAAAAGGTGCCGTCAGCCTTGACCACTTGCCCTTTCCACGCCAAGGGACCATTGCGCTGCCGTTGGGAGCCGACCCCCTGAACCGCCCCTATCAGCGGGTGGACAGGGAAGAGGGCAAGGATGCGGTCACTCATTATCATGTCGATGGCATCGTGACACCCTCCTCAATTCCCGCGGAGCAGTATGTGGCTTCCTCCTCGCCATTCACCCTTCTCCGTCTCACTCTCCGCCCCGAAACCGGCCGCACCCATCAGTTGCGTGTCCACCTGGCCCATCCCGAGGGGCTAGCCTCTCCCATACTCGGTGACCGGCTCTATGGTTATGGCGGACCACGACTGTTCCTGCACGCTGCGGCAGTCACCTTGCACCATCCCGTGACGGGTCTTCCTTTGCATGTGTCGTCGCCGCCACCCTTCACGGCGTGCTATGAATAAGGTGTTGATGTAGCTTTGTCCTTCCGACAAAGGCAAAAACATAAGGGGTGCAGGAAAATCTTCTCGCACCCCTTGTCCATATAGATGGTAGTCTTATTTCCTTTCAGGCAAAGTGACGGGGAACAGCGGATGGTCGCGATGCTCATGCCAGATGCAGTCAATCATGCGGCGCACGCGTTTCGGATGGGTCTTTGCCACGTCATGGTCTTCATGCGGGTCGGTGTCCAGATTGTAGAGATGGGGCACGCCCTCCTTGACAACCAGTTTCCAACGGCCTTGCCGCAGTCCCATCATGTCGGTCTCGTGAAACTCCCAGTAGAGGTAGGGGTGCTTCTTCTGACGACCTTTGCCTGTAAGTGTGGGCAGTATGGAGAGGCCGTCGAAGCCGTCGTCGGCAAGTCGTGGATTACGGTAGCGGCGTGCGAAGTCGTCTGCTCCGGCCACTTCGCAGAAGGTGGGCATGAGGTCGTAGAAGGCGAAGGGGAGGTCGCTCACGCTTCCGGCCTTAATCTTGCCGGGCCACCGTGCGATGAACGGTATGCGGATGCCACCCTCATGGGTGCTGCGCTTGAGTCCCCGGAAGCGTCCGTCGCGGTTGAAGAAAGCAGGGTCGGCGCCGCCTTCCTCATGCGGTCCGTTGTCGCTGGTGAAGATGAGCAGCGTGTTCTCTGCCATGCCTTTCTCGTCAAGCAGCTGCATGATGTCGCCCACCAAGCAGTCCAGTCGGGTTATCATGGCGGCAAACTCGGCATGTGTATGCAGTGTGGCATTATAGCGTGAGCCGCATGCTCCCTGAAAAACCTTGTCGTCAGCGAACCGTTGCTTGTAGCGGTTGAGCAGCGAGTCGTCGGGCTGTCGCAGTTCCGCATGTGGCAGCGTGTAGGTCAGCATGGCAAAGAAGGGCTCTTCGCGAGTCTGCTGTGCCAGCCATTTCATGGCCCGTTCGTGGATGAGGTCGGCCGAGTATTGTGTGCGGTTGTCGTAATCGGCCCCGCACATGGCATGCTCCACGTTTTGCGCCAGCACCTCTCTGACCACTTCCGTGTCGCCCTGTTCTCGGCTGAAGCGGTTGAGGAAATTTGGGAAATAGAGGTGGGCCTGAAACTGACAGATGAATCCGAAGAACTCGTCAATGCCCCGTTTGTCGGGTGTAGACACGCTCCCCTCGTATCCGCCGGCCCACTTTCCGAAGAGCGCAGTGTGGTAGCCGTGGTCGCGCATCATCTCAGGCAGAATGGCATGTGCTGTGTCGTAAGGCTCTTGTCCAACGACAGCATACTCCTGGCACATCCCATAGTCCACCCGACCTTGCCAATGTTCGCGGTTGCCCCTTACGTGGGTGTGTCCCGTGTGCTGGCCCGTCATGAGCGAGGCGCGCGAAGGTGCCGACACGGGACTGCCGGCATAGGCCGACGTGAAGCGCATGCCCTGGCTGGCCAGGCGGTCGATGTTGGGAGTCTCGATATAGCGCTGGCCATAGCATCCGAGGTCGCCCCAGCCCATGTCGTCGCACATGATGAAGATGATGTTGGGCCTGTCTGCGTCTTGAGCCGCAGCCATACCGGCCAGACTCAATGCGCCGATGATGCATCCCGCTTTCCTCATGGGTGTCTCCTCCAGTGGCTTTTCTCAACAAATATAGTCATTTATAGCCAAAGAATGATTATATTTGCCATAAATTAGATTCATATTTATATGTCGGAGCAATGAAACGCCTGTATCTTTCCATCCTTCTTCTCCTGTCCCTTCTGCCGACGTGGTCGCAGACCCAGGGACTGAAAGACGCCATGAAGGGCTCGTTCATGATTGGCACATGTGTCAGCGGACGCGACATCTGGCAGAGCGGCAACAGAATGGACAGCCTCCTGCGCCAGCACTTCAACTGCATTGTGGCTGACAACTGCATGAAGCATCAGCGCATCCATCCACAGCGCGACCGCTACTACTGGCGCGATGCCGACCAGACCGTGCGCTTCGGAGAAGAGCGCCATATGACAGTCATCGGCCATTGCCTTGTGTGGCACTCGCAGGTGGCGCCATGGATGTTCACTGACGACGACGGGCAGGAGGTGAGCCGCGACACGCTCATCGCACGAATGCGCAGTCACATACACACCGTGGTGGGGCGCTACAAGGGCCGCATACACGGATGGGACGTCATCAACGAGGCTGTCAACGATGACGGCACACTGCGCCAGTCGCCCTATCTGCGCATCATCGGTCCCGACTACTTCCGACTGGCTTTCCAGTTTGCCCACGAAGCAGACCCCGATGCCGAACTCTACTACAACGACTACTCCATGGCACTGCCCGCAAAGCGGCATACCGTCTGCCAGCTGGTAAGGCGTCTCAAGCAGGAGGGGTGCCGCATCGATGCCGTGGGCATGCAGAGCCACCTCTCGCTGCGCCATCCGAGCATAGAAGAGTATGAACGCACCATCGACTCACTGGCGGCCTGCGGCGTGAAGGTGATGATAACCGAACTCGATGTCAACGTGCTGCCCGACCCGCGGCGCTTCCGCGGTGCCGACGTGGGACAGCGCTTTGGCTACGAAGAGCGCATGAATCCCTACAAAGACCATCTTCCAGACAGCGTCTATCAGCAACTGGAAAAGCGCTACCTGCAACTCTTCAACCTCTACCTGCACCACCGTGAGCAGATAACACGCGTCAACCTGTGGGGGCTCGACGACGGACGCAGCTGGCTGAACAACTTCCCCATGCGCGGCAGGACCAACTATCCGCTCCTCTTCGACCGTCGGTTGCAACCCAAGCCCGTAGTGCAGAAAATCATAGACCTCTTCCATCAGCATGCAAGAGCAACCCTCTGAGAGGAAATTTTCGCGAAAATCTGGTAAATTCTCTTGATAATCATCTGAATTCTCGCGAAAATTCAGTGAATTCTCAGGACTATTCCCTGCAAGGGCATCGCCATGAGTGCGTAGGAAGGACGCGGAGAGTGCGCAAGAAGACATCGGTCGGTTGCCTACAGGTGATGGGCGAGAAGAAGAAAACCATGAAACTATTGACAGATATGAAAGCAATGAACAGAAAACAGTTACTACTATGGTCGCTGGCATGTCTCTTTGCCAGCCAAACAGCCTTCGGGCAGGCGACGGATGTCGGCCGGCAGTCGGCGCAAAGGCCTGCCTTTACATCCGCAGCGGAGAACGACGGCGGGCAGCCAGGCAATCTGTGGATTGCCAACGGCGACCGTCGCATCTATGGAGTGCTGGGCGCTCCCACTCGTGCCAAGAAGCAACCGGTGGCCATTATCGCACATGGCTTCAACGGATCGCACATCTTTGGCAAGCGCTACTTTGATGGATTGCAGGCGCTGGGCTATCAGTGCTTTACGTTTGATTTCCCCTGCGGCAGCCTCAACAGCATGAGCGACAACAATACGATGAACATGTCTGTGCTGGATGAGGTGAGCGACCTGAAAGCCGTCATTAACCACTTCCGCAACCAACCCAACGTAGACGCATCGCGCATTATTGTCATTGGCGAGAGCCAGGGCGGACTGGTGACGGCACTCGCCGCTGCCCAGATGCCGAAGGCCTTGGAAAAGATTGTGCTGGTCTATCCGGCCCTCTGCATACCCGACGACTGGCGGTCGCACATTCCCGACAAGACACTCATCCCCGACAGTGTGAATATCTGGGGAGTGCCGCTCGGCAAGCGCTACTTCACGGAGGTCTATGACGCCGACCCCTTCCAACTCATCGGCGGCTACAAGCGTCCGGTGCTGATACTGCAGGGCGACGTCGACCCGGTGGTGCCCCTGAAGTATTCCCTAAGGGCCAGCCAGACCTATCGCAAGGCACGTCTGCATGTCATAAAAGGTGCCGGTCACGGCTTCAACGAACAGCAGCATGCCGAGGCTATGCGTGAGATTGAGAAGTTCCTGAAGCGTTGACACACTTGGAGAAGAAATGAGTGTTTTTCCCATGTGTTCGTGCACAAATAATTGATTTATATCAAGAACGGCATAAAAAATTACAAAAAGAAAGTAAAAAGGCTTGTTTGCTTACAATTTGTATATTATCTTTGCATCATCAAAAAGGTTAATAGATTGTTTAGGTTAGTAGTAATAGATTTAGGTTTTTAGTTATTTGTTTAAGGTAAATTTTATTTACGATTGTTTAACAGGATGACAATGGTGACCGTGAGGTTCCCATTCGATTGAATAAATCAATGTTAAACATAAAATGGCGCTTTTGTTCGTAGAGAATAAGAGCGTCGTTTTATTTTTCCCCGTCTGAGCCGGTCTCTTCCTTATCTATTTATACGCGCGCGCGGAAAGCAAGGCTTTCTTTTCGGCACGGCGCAAAGATAAAAGCCCCGTTGTTTTCGTTTTCCCTCTTTGCTGCGCGAAGATAAAAGCCCCATTGTTTTCGTTTTCCCTCTTTGCTGCGCGAAGATGAACGTCACCTCGGCATAAGAAAAAAGCAAGACTTTTTTCATTCTGCGCTCGGTTTGTATTATCTTTGCAATGAGGAAAGCATATGAAAGTACTTATAGTCAACACAAGCGACATGACCGGCGGGGCAGCCGTAGCCGCCCATCGGCTGATGGACGCGCTGACCAACCACGGCGTGAAAGTGAAGATGCTGGTGCGCGACAAGACCAGCAGTGACGTGCGAGTGGTGGAGATAGGCCACCGTTGGCGGCAGCAATGGAATTTCCTGTGGGAGCGCTGGTGCCTGTTCTGGCATTTGGGACTGCGTCGCCGCCATCTCTTTGAAATCGACATGGCCAACACGGGGCATGACATCACGAAGACACAGGAATTCAAGGAGGCCGACATCATTCACTTGCATTGGATTAATCAGGGATTTCTCTCGCTGAAAGGCATACGTCGCATTCTGGACAGCGGTAAGCCCGTGGTGTGGACCATGCATGACATGTGGCCCGCAACTGCCATCTGTCACCTTACGCTGGGATGCGAACACTATAAGGTACGCTGTGGAGAATGCCCCTACCTGCCGAGGGGCGGCAGCCGAAACGACTTGTCGTCGCGTGTGTGGAAGCGCAAGCAGCGACTGTTGCAGGGTAGTGGCATCTCGTTCGTCACATGCAGCAATTGGCTCGCAAGTGAAGCGCGTGAGAGCGGACTCTTTGACGGTCTCACGGTAACGGCCATCCCCAATCCCATCGACACAGGCGTTTTCATGCCTTCCGATAAAGCCGCTGCAAGGAAAAGTCTCGGTTTGCCTGAAGGGAAACGCTTGGTGCTCTTTGTGTCACAGCGCGTGAGCAACCCCAACAAGGGGATGAAATACCTGCTTGAGGCCTGTGAGCGTTGGATGGCAGACCATCCCGAAGAATGCGAGCGGACGGCAATGGTGATTCTTGGCGGGCATGCGGAAGACTATGAGCGACAGTTCCCCATGGAAGTCATCCCATTGGGATACGTGAGCGACACCCGTCGCATTGTGCATATTTATAACGCCGTCGATGTTTTCGTGCTGCCCTCCCTGTCGGAGAACTTGCCAAACACCATCATGGAGGCCATGGCATGCGGCGTGCCATGCATAGGCTTCCGCGTGGGTGGCATCCCTGAGGAGATAGACCATCTGCAGAACGGTTACGTGGCAGACTATAAGGATGCGGCTGACTTGGCAAACGGATTGCATTGGATTCTCAATGAGGCTGATTATGGACAGCTGTCGGCCATGGCCGTGAAGAAAGTGCATAGTTCATATTCACAAGGTGCCGTGGCGCGCCAGTATCAGAATATCTATCAGCAACACCTGAACAACAACGAGGACACATGATACGATTCTCAGTCATCACCTGCACCTATAATGCCGCGCAGGACGTGAGGCGCACCCTCGACAGCGTGGCGAGGCAGGACTATCCGCATGTGGAGCACCTGCTTATTGACGGACTGTCAACCGACGGCACAATTGACCTGATAGAGCGTTATGCGAAGAGTGATGGTCAGACTGCGGGCTGCCATCAGGTGAAGATGCTGTCCGAGCCAGACGAAGGACTGTACGATGCCATGAACAAAGGACTCAGGTTGGCTACAGGCGACTATGTGCTCTTCCTCAATGCCGGCGACACGTTCCCCTCAAGGACTACCTTGCAACAGGTGGCAAGAAGTGTGGAGGAGTCGGGTGGACAGCCCGGCGTGCTCTACGGTGATACCGATATTGTTGACGGGGAAGGTGTGGTGGTGCGTCACCGCCATCTGTCAGTGCCTGAAAAACTGTCGTGGCGCTCGTTCCGCAGAGGCATGTTGGTGTGCCATCAGGCTTTCTATGCCCGCAGGGATGTGGCCCAGGCTAATCCCTATGACCTGCACTACCGTTTCTCGGCCGATGTGGATTGGTGCATCAAGGTGATGAAAGAATGTGAGAGACGCCGTCTGCCGCTGTTGAACCTTCATGGAGTGGTGTGCCATTACCTGGACGGCGGGATGACAATAAAAAATCATCGCGCATCACTTCGGGAACGTTTCGAAGTAATGCGCGATCACTATGGTCTTTTCTCCACACTGCTCATGCACGTGTGGTTTATGCTGCGAGGTTGCTGGAGCAAGGTCAAGAGTATCTGACCATCTGTCCTTCGCGAACCTGTGTCTTGCGATTGAAATTGTTGAGCTTATAGAGTTTCTCAACAGAAACACCGCGTTTTCTTGCGATGGAGTAGAGGGTCTCACCCTTCTTCACCTTATGCCACTGGCGCTCTACGCTGGCGGCTGGCTGCGGCTGGCTGGCAGTGTTGGTCGCATTGGCGGATGTTCCTAACACCTCCTCACGTGTGTAACTGCCGTTGCCCTTCATGCCGCGCAGACGGGTAGCCTCGGATGACTCTTTGGAATAGGAGTTCTTGCGGTAGACATAGTAGTCGTCGGTGACGTCTTGGGCACGGAAATCGAACATGAGTGCGGGGTTGAGGGCCACGCCGCAGAGGCGAGTCTCAAAGTGAAGGTGTGAACCTGTGCTGCGACCGGTGTTGCCTCCCAGTCCAATCACGTCGCCTGCACGCACCTCCTGGTTTTCTTTCACCAGTTGCTTGGAGAGGTGTCCGTAGATGGTCTCCAGTCCGTTGTTGTGGCGAATGACGATGTACTTGCCATAACCGCGGGCCTCATAGCGCACGATGCGTACCTTTCCGCTGAATGCAGCGCGAATGGTGTCACCTACATAGACCTTGATGTCGAGTCCTTTATGCTGTTTTCCCCAGCGTGAACCGAAGTTACTGGTCACCACGCGGCTAGGTGTCGGCATGCAGAAATTGCGCAAGTCAATCTTATAGTAGTCGGGAAGGGTAGTGGCACGATGGGCATATTTGTTGTCCCAGTCGGCGTAGAGTTCTTCTGCGGGCAGACCGGAGTACTCGCGGTCAAGCAGCTGTTGGAATGTGAGTGTATCGACAGCTTTCATCTTCCGGTCTACTGGAGCCTGACGAGCCAATAGGTCTTGGCCGCTCACAGCCTGTGTAGAGCCCATGAACATGATTGCTATCGAGAGGGTTTTAAATATCTTTCTAAAGGTCATATCGTCTCTTTTTTATCCCCAAAGGGGATGGGTGTTAGCAAAAATCGGCACAAAGATAACGAAAAAAAACCGAATATAGTGCCTCTCTTAACAGTTTTTTAGAGGAGTTAACTTATTGCCCCCCAATTGATATTGGTCTTTTTCAGCTCTTTCAGGCGTTGCCAGAGGAGCATATTTGCTTGCTTTTCGCATGTTGGATCATCCTCAATGATGCGTTGTGCGTCGTCGCGTGCCATCTGGACGATTTGCCCGTCGCGGGCGATGTCGGCTATCTTCAGGTCGAAGGCCATGCCACTCTGCTGCGTACCCTCAAGGTCTCCCGGTCCGCGCAGTTTGAGGTCGGCCTCTGCGATGACAAATCCGTCATTGGTCTCGCACATGATATCGATGCGCTTGCGTGTGTCCTCTGAGAGTTGATAGTTGGTGACGAGGATGCAATACGACTGGTCTGCGCCGCGTCCCACACGTCCGCGCAACTGGTGGAGCTGCGAGAGGCCGAAGCGTTGTGCGTCGAGTATCACCATGACGGAGGCATTGGGCACGTTCACTCCAACCTCGATGACGGTGGTGGCCACAAGGATGTGGGTCTCGCCACGGGCAAACCGCTGCATCTCCGCATCTTTGTCTTTGGGTTTCATCTGGCCGTGCACCTTGCTTAACTTGAACTCCGGGAAGACCTGTAGCAAGGTCTCAAAACCTTCTTCCAGGTTTTTCAGGTCAATCTTCTCGCTTTCTTTGATGAGCGGGAAGACGATGTAGACCTGCCGTCCCTGTCGTATCTGTTGCCGGATGCCTTGATAGAGCGAGGTTGTCTGCGTGTCGTATTTGTGCAATGTCTGTATGGGCTTTCTGCCGGGGGGCAGCTCGTCGATGACGCTTACGTCGAGGTCGCCATAGAGAGTCATGGCCAGCGTGCGCGGAATGGGTGTGGCGGTCATGACAAGGACGTGAGGCGGCTGTTCGTTCTTGCCCCACAGTTTGGCTCGTTGCGCCACACCGAAGCGGTGTTGCTCATCGATGACGGCAACACCGAGGTTCTTAAACTGCACGGTGTCTTCGATGATGGCATGTGTGCCCACCACGATGTTGACCGAACCGTCGGCCACCCCTTTCAAGACGGCTTCGCGCTGCTTCCCTTTGACCACGCCCGTAAGCAGTTCAACCCTCACGGGCATGTCCTTCAGGAAGTCGCGCAGCGTCTGCAGGTGCTGCTCGGCCAGTATCTCTGTCGGTGCCATCATGGTGGCCTGATAGCCGTTGTCGATGGCTATGAGCATGGTCATGAGCGCCACGAGTGTCTTTCCCGAACCCACATCACCCTGCAGCAGTCGGTTCATCTGCCTTCCACTGCGCATGTCCTCCCTTATTTCGCGCACCACTCTCTTCTGCGCTCCCGTGAGTTCAAAGGGCAGGTTGTTGCGATAAAAGCGGTTGAAGGACTCGCCGACACGCGGGAACAGATATCCGTGGAACTTGCGGCGCTGGTCGGAGGCATATCTGACGATGTTGAGTTGCACGTAGAACAGTTCCTCATACTTCAATCGCAGACGGGCGCGTTGCATCTCATCGGTGTTTTTGGGGTAGTGAATCTGACGCATGGCAGCGTCGCGAGAGATGAGGTGGTGGGCAGTCGTCAGGAAGGGAGGCAAGGTCTCCGCAAGCGGTTCATGGAGCAGTTGCAGCAGCGTCTTCATCAGCTTCTCGATGGTACGGCTCTGCAGTCCGCTCTTCTTCATCTTCTCGGTGGTGATGTAGTAGGGTTGCATGCCCATCTCAGAGAGCACCAGCGAGTCGGCCTTGTCAATGTCCGGGTGGGTGAAGTTATAGCGACCGCCGTATACGGTGGGTTTACCGAAGACGATATATTCCACTCCTACCTTGTATTGTTGATAGACATACTTCGTTCCGTTGAACCATACGAGGTCCACAACGCCATGCCCGTCGGAGAAGTGGGCAACCACCCGCTTCTTGCGTGCGCCCATGGCGAACTCCTCGAAGCTCAGTATTTTGCCCTTGATTTGTACAAAGGGCATGTCTCCCTGCAATTCATCGATGGCGTAGAGACGGCTTCTGTCTACGTATTTGTAGGGGAAATACTCCAGCAGGTCGCCCCACGTGCGGATGCCCAGCTCACGGTTGAGGACCTCGGCCCTGCGCGGTCCGATGCCAGGCAGATACTTGATGTCTTGTGTGAGGATGCTGGGCATGTAGTCAGATTTGTGGATTTGTGGTCTCGGCGGGGTGCTGGTGCGTCTTACCGGGAGGTCGCCGGGGCGGCTGCGGGTCTCATGAGTCGTGTGCCATGAGATGCTCTGCCAGCCGCAGGTCAAAGGGGGTGGTGAGT
>RHMF01001278.1_pt1 | contig 11457 bp, 10 predicted proteins | sample 5365151 | NCBI WGS metagenome assembly RHMF01 (sample SAMN10266501, study PRJNA497801) | feces metagenome | isolation source: feces | host: Bos taurus | place: China: Prairie of Fairy Mountain | collected 2017-08-14 | reverse complement strand
GCCTTGCCGCGGACGGGGTCATGCTCTGCGTACTCAATGCGGGTAGCATCTGCGTAATGGCGGATGGAGTCGCAAACTTCCTCAAAGGAGGGCAGAGTTACACTCTCATATGCGCAAACAGAGGGATCATTGACAGCTACAGCAGTGCCGCGAATGTTGGTGATAGAGCTGACAGGCTCTTTCTTTTTAAGTCTCTTTGCAATTTCGATGCTGGCGTATTCGCCCATACCGTAGACCAGAATGTCAGCACCGGAGTCGATAAGTGCGCTGCGGCGAACCTTGTCATCCCAGTAGTCATAGTGGGCGAAACGGCGCAGAGATGCTTCCATGCCGCCAATGATGATGGGGGTGTCGGGGAAGGCTTCTCTTGCTCTGTTGGCATAGACAATTACAGCGTGGTCAGGGCGCAGACCCATCTTCTTGCCGGGAGAGTAAAAGTCCTCACTGCGGCGCTTCTTGGCAGCGGTGTAGTGGGCAACCATGGAGTCAAGGTTGCCGGAACCTATGAGGACACCCAGCTTGGGTTTGCCCATAGCGGTGAAGGCATCACAGGAATGCCAATCGGGCTGAGACAGCACAGCAACTCTGTAACCCTCTGCTTCCAGTACACGGCCGATAACCGCAGCACCGAAACTGGGGTGGTCAACATATGCATCGCCTGTTACCAGCAGGAAGTCATACCACCACCAGCCGCGGTTTTCCATATCTTCTTTTGATACAGGTAAAAATTCAAATAATTCGCTCATTCCAGTTCTCCATAATACCATCCTGAAGTTCCGTTGTGTTTCACAAAGTAACCCAGGGAAGTTTCTTCTATAATGCTTACTCTGTCGCCTGCTTTCAGCGGCAGAATATAGTCTGTACAATCGTTGCAGTTTGTGTATTCTTCTTTGCAGAAAAGATATTTCGTGAGGATATCCATCTCATAGCCTGTGCGCACGTGGCGGCAATGGGAAAATTCTTCGCCTCGGCTCAGAACTCTTACCTCGCTGTCACCCCAGCGGATGTAGTAGGATTTCTCTCCTGCTTTCTGGTCGGACAGAACAGTTTTCACAGGGAAGTGGTCATAGGCTATGAAGCCAAAATCCTCGCTGCCGTTTTGGGGAATAATCAGCGCGTTGAGCTGACCGTCATCTTTTAGAACGCAGCCGCCGTCAAGGCTGATGATGTGGTTCTTGCGGTCTATAACGGGGTTTGCGCAGACGATGTTTTCTCCGTAGAGCACCACAGGATAGTGACCAACAATGAGCCACTTGTCAAAGTGCCAGCCCTTTTTCATAAGGGCGTCGCAGCGGTTAAGCTCCTTGCGGCTGTGCTCGGAGAGGGGCTTGTCGGGGGACATGCCTGCGTGGGTGAAAATATAATGCTCGCTTTCGATTGCGTAGGGGAGCGCTGCCAAAAAAGCAAATTCCTTCTGAAATTTGACTTTCAGCACTTCCCGCGCCTGGTTGAAGCTTTCCAACTCAAATGGGTCTATGCCGCAGCTGTTGCACATATCCCAAAGGAGACCACGCTTTTTGCTCAGAATATAGTGCATGGTATGCTCTTCGGCACGATATGACCAGCTGGGATCGAAAATCAAGTGCCAATCATCGCAATTGCCGCAGATTGTGTGGCAGTTGCCCTTGGCACACAGCTCCATAATATAGCGCAGAGTTTCCAGACTCTGCTCACCCTTTTCAAGAAAATCACCTGTGAGAACAAGCGTATCATCGCGGGAAAATGCGACTTTCTCAAGCAAGGCTTTGAAATAGGGTAGGTTTCCGTGAATATCGGGTATAACAATTATTCTGCCGCTTTCGGGAAACTCAAGCTGCTTGACAAGGCTCATCAGAACACCTCCAAAGAGCGCTCCATGAGCATCAGCTCTCCAAGACCGTTTCTCTCGGAGGAGAGGTGTTTAAAGCCGTGTTTCGCATAGAAAGCCAAAGCGACTTTGTTGTCTGCAGCCACGTGAAGGCGAATTGCCTTTCTGCCGAGCTGGCGGTATTTCATAATGGCTCTGCCCAAAAGCTGAGCACCATAGCCTTTAAGACGATAATCTTCTCTCAGGTACAAGAGGCTTATCCAACCTATGCCTGCATGTGCGGAACGCTGGGTGTCAAGATCAATAAGACCGACCGCTTCATCACCGTCAAGGATTTTCATTATTGCACCATTGTCAGCCATATAATGATCCATGGCGCTGTCCAAATAGAGAGCTGCGCAGAAATCGTGGGCATTTCCGTGGGCTGCAATCCAGGAGTTTTTATAGCAGGCGGTGTAATACTCCGCGTTCAGTGCGGGGTCAATAGCTTCGTCTCTCAGATCCGAGCTTTTGCTCCAAACAAAGCCGCCCACATTTTCGAGGTGTCGGTAATCGTTTATATACTCTGCGCTGAAACTGCCGTTTTCATAAATTAGTTTTGAAACAGCGGTGTTTTTGCAGATGGGCAGCTCTTCAAGCCGTTCAAGGGGGATGTTCAAAGCGGTGGAAAGCATACAGCGCACTGTGACACCGTGGCTTACCACAGCCACACTTTCGCCGGAATGTTTGTTTACAATGTCAAGCAAAGCAGCATAGGCGCGCTGGGATACCTGAGCATAATTTTCAGAGCCTTCTACCTGCCAAAACTGGGGCTTTGAGAGAAACAGGGCAGCCTCTTCAGGGTGCTTGTGGCAAACATTGCCGAAAAACTGAGCTTCCCAGGAACCCATGTTGATTTCTTTAAGACGGCTGTCCATATACAGGGGGACAGCGTGATAACGGGTGATTGCTTCAGCGGTAGCGTTGGTGCGGTACATATTGCTGGAATAAACAGCGTCAATTTTTTCGCCTTTCATTCTCTCGGCCAGAGCATCAATCTGCCGTCTGCCCAAAGCGGTGACACCGCCATCCCAATGACCCTGCATCATGCGGTAAAGGTTGCCTTCCGCCTGAGTATGTCGAATGAGATAAATTTCCGTCACAACTGCACCTCCAAACCTTGACCGAAACTGTGTAATACAGTATAATTACACTATATTATATCCTTATTTGTTCTTATGCACAAGTATTTTCGGACGAAAGTGAGGTGGGCGCTTTGATCAGAGCTGCGGTTCTCTGCTCGGGAGACGGTTCTCAGCTGCAGGCGATTCTGGATGCCATGTATTTCCATGAAATTCCCAATATCGAACTGGTGGCGGCCATTTCTCCCCAGCGTGATGCTTATGCTATGAAGAGGGCTCTCTCTGCAGGCGTACCTGCCTATGTGGTAGACCCTGAGCTTTTCCCCACCATCACCAGCCATAGCATGGCTGTTGCGAATAAATTAAAGGATATGGACATTGAACTTGTAATTGTGGCAGGCTATGATCTGCCTTTGGGTGTCGTCCCTTACCAGTTCAGAAACCGCATAATCGGTACATATCCCGCTCTGTACCCCGCTTTTGCTGATTTTGAAGGTGATATTTACAGAGCAGTTTTGGAAAGAGGCATTAAGATGACAGGCGCTACCGCGTATTTTGCGGATAGCGACGGTCGCGTAGGCAATATCATTTTGCAAAAGGCGGTTGAAGTTCTGCCTGATGATGATATGGAAAGCCTTAAAAGAAGAATAACCGAAGAAGCTGAGTGGAAGCTGCTGCCTCAGGCAGTTGCCCTTTATTGCGGCGGCAAACTCAGTATTCACGGCAATCGTGTAGTTATTAAAAAGGAGTGATGTTTAACATCACTCCTTTTTCGTTTCAAAAACCTCTTTATGGATAAGCTGCAGAGCCCTGTTCAGATGCTCAGGTTCTACAAAAATATTTAGGGTTTCAAAATGAAGCTCCGCAGATAAAACATCGATTCCTTCTAAAAAAAGCTTCGAGCAGAGCTTTTCCAAACAATCGCAATCGACGGCCTTTCCCACGAGGCTGATGCTGTGCCTTCCTCTGTCTCGTGTAATGCCGCCAAAGTCAGGACGTTCGTCATCCTTGAGAGTGCAAACGCTTGTTCCTGTACCCTTTTTGAAGGAACTGAGAATGAGCATAGGCAAAGATGCTTTCATAGCTGTGTATACAGAGCGGCTGTGGAGTACCTGTGAGCCGCAAAGACTCAGCGCGTGCATATCTCGAAAGTCTATGCGATCAAGGAACTTAGCCTTTGAAACCAGCATAGGATCAGCGGTGAAAATGCCATCCACATCCTTGTAGATTTCACAGAGTTCTGCATTCAGTTCTGCTGCCAAAGCCACAGCGCTGGTGTCGGAGCCACCTCTGCCCAAGGTTGTGATGCTGCCATCCTTTCCAATGCCCTGAAAGCCTGCAACTACCGCTACTGCCCCGTCATTCAAACAAGCTGAGATCTTGTCGGGAACTATGCCGCTTATGCACGCATCTCCGTGTTTGCCGTCTGTGAAAATTCCTGCCTGTGCACCTGAAAAGGAGCGGGCATCACAGCCTAAACGGCATAGCATAATGCTCAGCAACGCGGCGGATTGCTGCTCACCTGTGCTGAGGATGGCGTCGATTTCCCGCTTTGGCGGATTGGGGCTTATTCTGTGAGCAAGCTCTGAAAGTTCATCTGTGCTGTCACCCATGGCGGATACCACGGCCACAACTTGTTTGCCCTGCTTTCTGGCAGTAAGTATAATCTCGGCAGCTCGCCTGAGACCGGAAATATCTGCAAGGGAACTGCCGCCAAATTTTTGTACGATCAGCATGGTATTCCTCCTACAACACATTATATTCATTTGGAATGTTGCTGTGTATAAAGCAGGAAAAAGAAGGCAAAAACTAAAGCAGGGGGCGATTGTCTGAGTGTGGTTTTAGTGCAGCTTCTGAGGCTGGTTTTATATGTTGCCGCCGCTTTTGGAGGCGGCTTTTTGTTTATACGTTTTTTTCTGCCTTGGGCAGCGCCTTTTATTGTGGCTTTTGCTTTGGCGGCGCTGATGGAGCCATTGGTTGGCGCGCTTGTACGCTGCCGCTGGAAAAGAGGGGCGGCTGCCGCTGTTGTAACACTGAGTTTTTTGGGACTTTTAGTGTTCCTTGCTGTGAAATTACTGGGGTATCTGGCCGCGCTTACAAGTCAGATCCTTGAAAAGGTTCCGGTTATGATGGAACACTTGGGAGAAAACATTGAGGCCTTAACAAGCGCATTTTCAAACATATGGTCAGACAGTCCGCCGGGGGTGGCGGAGATTCTGAACAAAAATATAGCTTCTGCAGCAGAACTTTTATATAGTCTGCCCTCTCTGCTGACGGCTTGGCTGCCGGAGTTTTTGGCAAAGCTGGCTCAAAAAGGGCCGAATTTCTTGCTTTTTACAATGACAGCCGGAATAGGAACTTATTTTATATCCGCCTCTTTTCCGCGAACTACCGCCTTTATCATAGCTCAGTTCCCACAAAATATAAAACAGCGTTTCGCTGGGGTTGGAAAGGATTTGAAGGGGAGCTTTGGCGGCTTTCTGCGCGCTCAGGCTATCCTTATGGCTATGACATTCATACAGCTTTTGGGGGCATTTTTGATGTTGGGCATAAAAAATGCCTTGCTTTTAGCCCTTATAACAGCCTTTGTGGATGCACTGCCGGTTTTTGGAACGGGTATAATTCTGGTGCCTTGGGCAATCTATGATTTGCTTTTGGGCAGTTCTGTGCAGGGCTTGGGTTTGCTTATAGCGTGGGTAGTGGTGAACCTTGTGAGAAACTGTGCGCAGGCAAAACTTTTGGGCGATCAGATAGGTCTTGAACCGCTGGCTTCATTACTGGCAATATATGTGGGCTGGCAGGTGTGGGGTGTATGGGGAATGCTGCTTTTTCCGCTTGGGCTGGTCACCTTGCAGCAGCTTAACGACAAAGGACTTATTAAACTTTGGAACAGAATATAAAAAACCCCTGAAATTTCTTTCAGGGGTTTGGGGTTTTAGAATAATTGAGCCTTAAGCGCAGCGACGACTTCAAGCAGCCAGTTGAAGTATGCAACAATCTGATAGCGATCATCAAGGATGGTGAAAACGCGGTCAAATTCAGCGCCGGTCAGGATACCGACACCTATGCACACGGCGCCCAGCATGATGGCGGCAAAGCTGATTGCGGTCACTACTTTCCAACCTCTAATCATACAGCAGCCACCTCCTTAAAGCAGCACTTTTTGCCCAAGCGGATGATGGATTTCACAACGCCGCCCATAACACCGCCGAGGAACAAGACAAAAAGCCATACCAGCATAAGTCCGATAGCGGAGACTATCAGCGCAGTGCCAAGGATAACAAGCATATCTGCAAATACTGCAAAACCGCCGAATGCCGCTGCAAAGCTGGCGGAACCGGCAAGAACAACAAGGCAGGCCAGAGCCAGAATGAGAGCTGCGGGTACAAGCAGCAGCGCAAGACCGACAAGACATACGGGAATTGCAAAAATGGTGTAAAGCGCAAGCAGGAAAGGCTTTGCCTTGCGAAGGGTTTCGGGATTGGAGCTGACTTCTTCTGCAGGGACTTCGGCAGCTTCGATTTCAACCTGAACAGCTTCGGTTTCCTCTGCGGGGAGCTGCTCAATGGACTCTTCCGCATCTTCGCTTTCTTCTTCTGCAAGCTCTTCCTCGGAGCTTTCGGCAGGAACTTCAGGTTCTGCAACGGGGACAAGCTCTTTTTCATCGATGGAGAAACCGGCCAGGAAAGCATCTACCTCATCAAGAGGCAAGCTGTCTTCTTCAGGCTTTTCTTCAACAACTTCCTCAACACTTTCTGCAACAGGCTCTTCAACGGGAGTGTCTTCGAAAGGCAGCTCGAAACTCTCTTCCACAAGCTCTATCTCATCTTCGTCAGGCTCGAAGAGGCTGGGATCAACTTCTTCAAAAATGGAAATCTGGTTTTCAAGAACAGGAGTAGTGTTCTTGGCATCTTCCATCAGACCCTTTTCATAGACCTGCTGGAAAACATTGTCGATGGCCACAACAAAATCGGGCAGTTCACCACTGTCTTCAATGCCTGCGTCAGCGCGGCTTACAGATTGGATCTGCAGCTTTCTCTCGGTAGCATCATATGCTCTTGCAATAACAACAGCCTGACGGGTGGGGGATACGAGTACCTGCATCAGCTTGGGAATGTCAGAGCAGTTGTCAAAAATCTTGGCATACATTTCCAGGGCGGACAATCTGTCCTCTTCGTACATGAAGGTCAGCAGCTGGCCAAGTTCAGCCAGGAATTTCTGCTTATTTATAACGGTCACCTCCGACCTATAATTTATTACATACACAGTTCATTATATCTTTTATAACTCTAACGGTCAAGGGAAAAATGTCAAGCGATGGATTGACATATATAATCAAAAGGAATAAAATAATCAATTGCGGTATACCGCATAAAAACGACGGGGCAAGGGCCCTGGCGAATGAGAGGTATTTATTATGGCAAAAGAAAAAAAGGTCGAGCAGATTACCGACATGGAGGTAGACTTTGCCCAGTGGTTTACTGATGTATGCACCAAGGCTGAGCTTATCGACTATTCCGGTGTAAAGGGCTGCTTCATTCTGCGTCCCTATGGCTATGCTATTTGGGAGAACATCCAGAAGGTTCTGGACGGCAAGTTCAAGGAGTTTGGTCATGAGAACGTTTCCATGCCCATTCTGATTCCCGAAAGCCTGCTGCAGAAGGAAAAGGATCATGTTCAGGGCTTTGCTCCCGAGTGCGCATGGGTCACCGTTGGCGGCAGCGAGGAGCTGCCCGAGCGTCTGTGCATCCGCCCCACTTCCGAGACTCTGTTCTGCGATCACTGGAGCAACATTGTCCACTCCTGGCGCGACCTGCCTATGCTTTATAACCAGTGGTGTTCCGTTCTCCGTTGGGAGAAGACCACCCGTCCCTTCCTGCGCGGCAGAGAGTTCCTCTGGCAGGAGGGCCACACCCTGCACGCTACCGAGGAAGAGGCAGTAAAGGAAACTCTGCAGCAGCTTGAGGTTTACGCAGATGTCTGCGAAAACTACCTGGCAATGCCTGTTATCCGCGGCAACAAGACCAACAAGGAGAAGTTTGCCGGTGCAGAGGACACCTACACCATCGAGTGCATGATGCACGACAAGAAGGCTCTCCAGTCTGCAACCAGCCACTACTTTGGCGACGGTTTTGCAAGACAGTTTGATATTACCTTCACCGACAAGGACAACAAGCAGAAGTACCCCTTCCAGACTTCCTGGGGTATGTCCACCCGTATCATCGGTGGTATCATCATGACCCACGGTGATAACAACGGCCTGGTTCTGCCTCCCCAGATTGCCCCCATTCAGGTTATGGTTGTTCCCGTTGCTCAGCACAAGCCCGGTGTTATCGAAAAGGCACAGGAGCTGCATGACATTCTGAAGGCAGCAGGCATCCGTGTTAAGATTGATACCAGCGACAACAGCCTTGGCTGGAAGTGCGCTCAGTACGAAATGAAGGGTGTTCCCCTCCGTGTTGAGATCGGTCCCAAGGACATCGAGAACGGTGTTTGCGTTGCTGTCCGCCGCGACAACCGCGAAAAGGTTACCATTGCTCTCAACGAGCTGGCTGAGAGAATTCCTCAGGTTCTGGCCGAGGTTCAGCAGGGCATGTTCGACAAGGCAAAGGCAAACCTGGACGGCCACACCTATGTTGCTCACTCCGTTGAGGAGGCAAAGAAGCTTCAGGAGGAGAATGGCGGCTTCATCAAGACCATGTGGTGCGGCGAGCTGGAATGCGAGCTGAAGATGAAGGAAGAGGCCGGTATGACCTCCCGCTGCATCCCCTTCAAGCAGGAGAATCTTGGCGAGGTTTGCGCATGCTGCGGCAAGCCTGCAAAGCACATGATCTACTGGGGCGTGGCATACTAAATAATAAAAAGCACTCATTAGAGTGCTTTTTTTATTTAGTATACCGCCGAGCATTTTGATTATATCAAAATGCTGCGATGCCCGAAGGCAAGCTTTCTGCGGCGGTTTATTGAAATGCGAGGCGGGCCTTGCCCCACTCGCGCACCCCCGCTACATTCCGACTTTGCAATGCTCTGTTTGACTTGGGATAAACAAAAAAGACACTCGAAAGAGTGTCTTTTTTTATTTACTACTTTCTCTGCAGCTTATGTTTCTTGCCGTCGGGGGTCTGAATAACCAGGTTGTCCAGCACGCCCATAGCGCCCTGGCGCCACTCGACAATATACTCTTTTCTCAGAGCTTCGCGCTCTGCCAGTTCTTCGGCGGTGAGTTCTCTCTCCTTGGCCAGCTTTGCCAGCTCGTTTATACGGTTCAGTTTAGAATTTTCCATTGTTTACTCCTCTATGGTTCCCAGTTCGTCCAAGGTCAGCTCGAAAGCGGGAATGAAATTTTCAATAAAATATTTTACTTCGGGCAAGTCGCAGCTATCCAATATTTCGCGAGTCTGCTTTTCCGCAGAGATAAATTCGTTGTTGCCTGCTTTGCGCTCCTCTATACATTTAATATATGCAGAAAGTTTGTCAGCTGCTTTTACCAAATCGTGGAGCTTTTCGTTTTCGTTGATAAAAGGCTCGAAGGAAGGCTGAAGTTCCTTGGGCAGTGTGTTCAGAAGTTTTCTGCAGGCGATGGATTCCACCTGTTTGTATGCAGCGCTGATTTCAGGGCTGTGATACTTGATGGGGGTGGGCAGGTCGCCGGTGAGTATTTCGGAACAATCGTGGTACAAAGCTGCGGTTGCATACTCGTTGGGATCGCAGGGGACACCCATAACATCGCGGCGAATTACTGCCAGCGCATGAGCAATTACCGCAACCATATGGCTGTGTTCCTGAATGTTTTCAGGCAGGGAATTGCGCATCAGACTCCAGCGGCCGATATAGCGCATACGGGAAATATAGGCAAAAAAATTGAATTTCATCTCTTCGCTCCAAAGTTTTTGCCCATTTTAGCATGAGAATGCAGATAATTCAACGATTTTTTGTGCTGAAGGGTATTGCCAAACTCCATATACGATGCTAATATCTATCTTTGTGTTGAAATAAAAGTATGGAGATAGAAATACAATGGAGAAACTGAGAAATGTAGCTATTATAGCTCACGTTGACCATGGCAAAACCACCCTGGTTGATGAGCTTCTGAAGCAGTCCGGTGTGTATCGCGAAAATCAGGAAGTTGTTGACCGTGTTATGGACTCCAACGACCTGGAGAGAGAACGCGGCATCACCATTATGGCAAAAAACACTGCCGTTCAGTACGGCGATACAAAAATCAATATTGTAGACACTCCCGGCCATGCTGACTTCGGCGGCGAGGTTGAGCGTATTCTGAAGATGGTTAATGGCGTTATCCTGCTGGTTGACGCTGCTGAAGGCCCCATGCCTCAGACCCGCTTCGTTCTCAGCCGCGCTCTGGAGATGGGCCACAGAGTCATTGTTGTTGTCAACAAGATCGACCGCCCCGACCAGCGTATCCACGAGGTTATCGACGAGGTTCTGGAGCTGCTTATCGATCTTGACGCAACCGACGATCAGCTGGACAGCCCCATGCTGTTCTGCTCCGGCCGTCAGGGCACCGCAAGCTACTCCCCCGAGGTTCAGGGCGCTGACCTCAAGCCCTTGTTCGATACTATTCTGGAGTACATTCCCGCTCCCGAAATTGATACCGAGGCACCCTTCCAGATGCTGGTTTCCAGCGTTGACTACAACGAATATGTAGGCCGTATTGCAATCGGTCGTGTTGAGCGCGGTGTAATCAAGCAGAATCAGGAGATCGAAGTTTGCAACTTCCACACTCCCGATGAGCCCAACTTGAAGGCAAAGGCAGTCTCTCTCTATGAGTTTGAAGGCCTTAACCGTGTTCCCGTAACTCAGTCCTCCGCAGGCAATATCATTGCAATGAGCGGCATCGGCGATGTAACCATCGGCGATACCATCTGCGCAAGAGGCCATGCTGAGGCTCTGGAGTTTGTAAAGATCGGCGCTCCCACTCTGGAGATGACTTTCTCTGTAAACGACAGCCCCTTTGCAGGCCGCGAGGGTAAGTATGTCACCTCTCGTCAGATTCGTGACCGTCTTTTCAAGGAAACTCTTAAGGATGTTTCCCTCCGCGTCACCGAAGTTGAGAACGCTGACAGCTACAATGTTGCCGGCCGTGGTGAAATGAGCTTGTCTATCCTTATGGAGAATATGCGCCGTGAGGGTTATGAGTTCCAGGTTTCTCCTCCCCGCGTTCTGTTCAAGGAAATTGACGGTCAGCTCTGCGAGCCTGTTGAGCGCGTTGTTGTTGACGTACCTCAGGACTATGTTGGTGCTGTTATGGAGAAGCTTGGCGCAAGAAAGGGCGAGTTCATCGAGATGAACCCCATAGGCAACCGCATGAAGATGCAGTTCCTCGTTCCTTCCCGCGGTCTCTTCGGCTACCGCAACGAGTTCCTTACCGACACCAAGGGCGAGGGTATTCTGGCCTCCGTCTTTGAGCGTTATGAGCCCCACAAGGGTGAGGTTGCCCGCCGCAACACCGGATCTCTTATTTCCTTTGAGACAGGCGAGGCTGTTGCATATGGCCTGTGGAATGCA
>RHMF01003036.1_pt1 | contig 11463 bp, 12 predicted proteins | sample 5365151 | NCBI WGS metagenome assembly RHMF01 (sample SAMN10266501, study PRJNA497801) | feces metagenome | isolation source: feces | host: Bos taurus | place: China: Prairie of Fairy Mountain | collected 2017-08-14 | reverse complement strand
CCGTCTTTCTTTGTTAAAGTAATCGTTGTTGTATGGTCTGTCTTTTCTACTTGTATATTTAAGTTATTTGTTTCAGTAATAGCTTCATTGATTTGTTCTAAAACTTGTTCCCACTCACTTGGTTCTGGTAAGTCTGGATCATTACCTTCACGGAAAGAACCATTCTTTACATTAAAGTACTGTGGTTTTGGAGAATATCTTAGAACTAACTCGTCATTCTCGGTAGAGTAAGCAAACACTCCTAAAAGAACATTTCCTTGTGTTTCTAGTACTTCGAATGGAATGATACATTGATTGTTAAGAATTGATTTCTTTACTATGTTTCCATTACAATCACTGAAAATAGCTTCTTTTGTTAGAGATTCATACTCTTCACTAAACTGAAACACGCATGGGGTTATATTGTATTCTCCTGCGTTTATATCTGTTGTTATATTGATTGTTATTGTATGAGGGGTTACTTGTATATTCATATTATCAACTCCTTTCTAAAATAGTCCATTTTTATATCCAACCACATAAAGAGGTTTTAGAATGTTCAATACATTGTAAGAACTGTTTGTTCCATATTTAAACATTGCATAGGAAGGACTGTATTTTGTATCATTGACATAAGTTATATTTCTTATGATGAATGAATTGTGATTTGTTCCACTAAATACTCCATTTCCTTCAATTAAAACTTGTCCACCATGTCCTTTTAATGTTCTTATACTGAAAACTGCACTACTATCTTCTGGACTTCCTAAGAAAAACCATTCTAATATGTCATAATCACTACTACTTAATGTTATTTGTGCAGTACCATAGTCGGCACTTGGCGTAGTATTTGTCCATAGGATAGTTCCTGTTAGGTTTTGTACTTCTGTTGCGTTGTTATTGACTACGCTTTTTATTTGGTTCATATCTGTATCATTTATTTTATTTACTGCTGGTACTTGTGAATTAACATTCAAGTTTGTTTTATCGTTGTATGTTATTGTTTGGACTGCCATTATATCACTCCTCTACTATTATTTGTTGTTCTATCTTATATGTAGAACCTACTGTATATGTATGACTTGGAATAGTTGCATAAACCGTTCCTTCATCATTTGAAATTATTTCTATTTTTTTAATTGCTTTGTCGACATAAACTAAGAACACTAATGTAGCTTCTAAACCGTTTACTGTTACATCTGTTATTTTATTGGTAAATGTTGTGTTATCTGTATAGGTAACCTTATATTTCGTTGATTGTACGTTTCCTGTGATACCTTTTATAAAATAAGCAGAACCTACGTCATTTTTAATGTTTTGATTTGTATTGTTATCAATGATATTGACTGTATTAAAGAAGTTTATAAATAAGTTTTCGTATTGGTTTTTTGTTATGTTTTGTGTTTGATTTATTATTGTGTTATTGTTCAAACTGAATAGCTTTTCGTTTGCTACTGTTACATTGTTTAGTAAGAAATTTGGTACATTTAAAGTATCTATTTCTGTATTACCTACGAATGACCTATTATAAAGGTTTCTTGCAAACACAGGTTTTCCATTTGAATCATATAAAACCCCACTATTTGCAACAGGACTATTCTTATCCGTAAAAGCTTGTCCATTATAGTTGTTTACATTGAAAACCAAACTACCTTCCATTACGTCATTTCCTTGTAAGAATAAGAACTTATAAAGGTTATACTTATTCAATATAAATGTAGTAACACCAGGGGCAGAAAACGTGTCTAGTCTTTTTTCATAATATTCTCCGTCTATTACCATTCCTATTGTTTCTCTATAATCTGTATAGTCTATATCACTTACAAATAGAATGTCATTGACTACTTTTAAAGTTAAATGCCTGTTTTCGAAGTCTTTTACGATATAGTCATTATTATTCTTTAAGTCAGTTATATGTAAGTATCTATATGTAGAATAATCATCAGCAACGTAAGCGAATTTATTGTAAGAAATAAGAGTAGCACTCGAAGAAGAAAATGCTGGATCTACATCTGTTCTTATTGTCTTTACTAAATACAACCCACTAGAATTTGTATTCAATACTTTTACTACTTTTGTTGTATTGTCTCCTGTATCTATTGTGTTATAAACAACCTCACAAGAGAAGTTATCATTCCATAATGGATAGAAGTCCAATGAACTTGAAAAGTATGTTTCATTGAAGTTGTATTCATAGGTATTCCATTCACTAGGGAAACCTACATTATTTACAAACTCTGTTATGAAAATGTGATAATTAGAATAATCAATAGAAGCGAACACAAAGTTTCCACCATTTGCATTTTTCTTGAATGAAAGAAGTGTCCTAGTACCTATTTGTAACTCATAAGAGTTCAAAATTCTCATTTCGAATGGTTGACTTGGACTTTTTGCCGTTGGATCATTTACATAGTAAAGTCTACCGTTACTTACAAAGAATATTCTTCCTTCTCCTATATCATTTCTACTTCCTTGTGTAAAAGCCGTAAAAGGAGTTCCACTATAATATGAATCAATTAAAGCAACAGGTTCTATTGCTTCATCTGTTACTACTACAAAAGAAGAAACCCAATTTGCGTTCGAATCATACTCGTTATAGAAAAGTAAAAAATAATTGTTTCTTGATACATAGAACCTAAGCATTAAGTCTCCTGTATGTCCTGCATCACTAATATAACTTGTTAGGGAAGTGGTAGTTGTTGTTGAATCACTAAACTGTGGTTCATTTAAACCTTGTTGTTCTTGAACTGTTCCTACTAATTGGTTTAGTAAAATAGCTTGATATTCTGGTGTCATACTATCACTCCTTTAATGGAGAACTTAGAGTTGCTTGTAACTCGTTGTCTCCTGTTACAGTTATTTCTGTTATTGTTACATTTTTATAAATGATATTTATTTGATTTTCTATATCTATGTTCTTAGATATAAATTCTCCTTCTTTTATGTTTCCGTTGTTCTTAGCTCTTTGGTTATCGAAGTAGTTTATTGCACTTTCACTATTAAAACTTGAAGTTAAAACGAATGTATAGAAGATAGTATCAACTGTTTTTATGTAATTGCTTTCTTTCTTCTTTACCATGTATTCTTGCTTTAATTCTGGAATAGGTGCATCAAAACTAACTCTGTTTCCTATATTCCATAAATTAGACCTTGTTTTTACTGTTAGTAAAATCTCTGGTTTTCCTTTATATGTAATATAACTTTCTCCTATTTTTTGAAGTTCATTTGAAGTTATTGCATCACTTCTATTTTCATATCTAGACACAACCCCTTTTCTATTTGTTGAAGTAGCGATTCTGTCTATTTCTGTATTGTTAGTGATTACTTGTCTACCTTGAATAATAGGAGTGTATGTTATCACAATAATTGAACCTAGTGATATGTTTATACTGTTCTCAAAGTAACTATTCCCAACAGTATAGTAGAAGTCCCCATAGTAACCTATTTCTTTCTCGGTAGAACTTACAAAAGTCTTTTCTATACCGTTTACTGTAATAGATTGAATAGAACCTATCTTTTGTTCTGTATTGACAGTATCATATCCGTTAGCTACAATAGTTTCTGTCTGTGTTATGTCTGCGAATATTTCATTCGAAGTCATTACTTGTTTATTACGATAGTCTTGTGTGTTATATGAATAACTAATATCGTCAATTAGATTTGCTTCAAAGAACGTTGTAGTATACTTTATTTCCGTTCCTTGTGGTAATTTATTTGGATCATAGAAGTCTATCGCTACTGTGTTATCATCAACAAGTCTAGTAGTCCACCTTGACTGTGTAATATCTGCTAGGTAATTGAATACATCATAAGCAGTTTTATTCTCTGTTGAATACGCCCCTATAACGTCATTAGAACCCTGTATATCAATATTTCCCTTAACAAAGCCATAACCACTAACCGTTGAAATAATCATTTCTATTGCTTGTAAAACAGTCTTATTTGCTATTACAAAGTCTAGTGTTTCTCCCTCGCTTAGAAATGTTTTAAAATCTAAGATTTGAAGAGTACAATAATGTGGATCACGAGGGTTCAAAGAGATGTTTCCTGAGTTCTTTAAAACCCCACAGAATAATAATGAGTTATTATCGTCTAAAATCTTGCATTTTGAATAATCTTCTGGGTGGTAGAAATTTGTTGTATAATCTCTCGTACTTTCCCATGTTGTTGGATATACATTGTTCAAAATAACAGAAGGGGTGTTAAGCATTTCTTCTTTTATTGTAAAATCTTTATCGCATAGAACTTCTGTTGTTCCTATTAAGACTTTCAATTATTACCACCCCATTCCGTAGTTATAGTCATTTTTAGCCCCATTGGCAAACGTTTTGATTTGGGTAACTGTTTGACCTAGTGGATCTGTATTTGCTTCTATATGGTTATTTACTATTACATTAGGACTGTAATGTAAGCTTGACGTGTTCGTTAGTTCTGGGCTTAATGCAAAAGTGCTTTGAATTGCGTCATTCAATTCGCCTTTCATATTGTCTAATTCTTCGGTATATCCTAAAACGGACATTTTACCTAGAAAAGCAAACTCTGTTGAAGGAGAATGAATACCCAAAGTGTTCTTTAAACCGTCTAGAATAGCTTTTCCTAAGTTCTTGACTTTATTTACTATCCAATCTTTCGCACCCTTAATTCCATTCCATAGTCCCTCTATCATTGAACGTCCTGTTTTTCCTAGTTCTCCTAGACTTATTGTTTTCATAAGTCCTTCTACTAATGCACCTATAATTCGAGGTGCTGATTCTACTAATTTAGGCAAGGCGATTGATATTCCTTGTACAAGTCCACCCATTAAAGCGATTGAAGCTTCTACAAAGGTGTCTGCGTTCTCACATATACCGATTAGTGCTTCTGTTAGTCCGTCTATTAAGACAGGCATCATTTCTGGCATAGATTCGGCTAGTGCATAGGAAATTTCTACTAACCCTTGCAATAAAGTTGTAATAATGTCTGGTAACATAGGAGATAACGTCTTAATAATCTCTGGTAGTACTTTTGCTAGTCCTGTCATTAACTCAACCGTAGCATTTACTAGAACAGGCAAAATTGTTTGAATTAAACCAGGAAGCATTGGTAGAAGTCCATTGATAACTCCTACTAAACTTTCGGCTATTCTTGGTGCTATGTTTATAAAAGCATTTGCTAGATTTGTTCCTGCTTGTGTTACTGTTTCTACTACGTCCTTAACAGAACCTTCTCCACTTATTAAGTTTCGAATTGCCATTTTTGCACTATTAACACTTCCTGAAATTGTAGTAATAGCTTCTTTTGCAGTTGTTTCTGTTATACCTAAGTTTTCTTGAATAACATGGATAGCATTGTATATGTCTGCCAAGTTGTCTATATCGTAATGAATACCACTTAATTTTTCGGCATCTTCTAGTAAACGTTCCATTTCTCCCTTAGTTCCACCATATCCCAATTTTAGATTATCTAACATCATAAAGTTAGCTTTGGCGAAACCTTGATAAGCGTTCTGGATAGACTGCATGTCCGTTCCAAACTTATTCGCATTATCACTCATGTCTTGGAAAGCCATGTCTGCTATTTCTGCCGACTTTTGTGTATCTCCTTCTAGTGATTGCAATAATCTAGCACTAAAAGAGGTAACACCTTGCATGTAAGTATTTGCGTCTACTCCTGCCGTTTTATATGCTCTTCTTGCATTTGCTATTACTGTATCGGCACTATCTTTGAATAAGGTTTCAACTCCATCTACGGACTGTTCTATGTCTGCATAGGCATCTATTGCGTTCTTTGTCATTGTAGTTAAAGCAGTTCTAACAATTTTAGTACCTGAACTTACACTACCAACTAAGATTCCACCTAGTTTCGCACCTTTACCTAAAAGAGTTTTAACGGTGTTCATTTTGCTTTCTAGGTCTTTTACGTCTCCTTTAATGTGATAGATTACTGAACCACCATTTGCGTTATTCATTTATTCAACTCCTTTCTTGTAAAAAATAAGGATAAGGGTTTTCCCCCTTACCCTCTTAGAGTTTTTTATTATGAACTTACTTCTGTTCCTGTTCCGTTGATTGTCATTGTAAAGTCGAAGTCTCCTTCGTCCTCTGCTGAACCACCTAAACTTTCAAGAGTAAGTTTTACATTAACTTGATATTTGGTGTACTCTAATACTCCACCGTTCACACCTGTTAGTAAGTCAAACTTTACTTCAATGTTGTTGAATTGTGAAACTGTGCCACTTGCTAGTAAGGTGTGTACTTTTCCTAATAAGGTAGTGATTGCCGTATTGTTTACGTCTATTTTAATCGTTCCTGTTAAACTCATAGCAACTCCTGTTATGATAGAACGTTTAATAGCATCACAGTAAACATACCAATCTTTTTCCTCGAATGAGGTTTCAAGTGATAACTCACTAGTCGTACACAATGGAGTGTAGCTAGGAGATAAACTCGTACCTGTATTGATAGATAGATTCTTGATTAAGTCTCTATTTGTTATATAAAATTCTGCCATTGTTTCTCCTTTCTAAGCTATTTGACTTATTATTACTTGTAGGGTTGCAGTATAACCAACTCTACGAATATCTAGATACTCAATAGCTTGTGGGTTTGAGTATTGTTTGAATATAATTTGCCATTTGTGATTGTTATATGTATAAATGACATGTTTTCCTATTAGACTTCCTATTTCATTAGCAGTCGTATAGTTTTCTTTCATTGTTAGTCCATAAACGATTACTTGAAAGTAATTGAATAATGGATCAATGTCTCCAAAGAATACTATCTTCTGTCCTGGTTGTTCTTGAACCACTATAACTTTTTTATCGTTATCATTGGTCGAAAATTCTGCCTTTACTATGTAATTAGTAAAAAGACTTTGTAGATATGAAATTAAGACTTCGTTTTTCACATATTCTCCTTCCAAGATTGATTGACTGCATTGTCTATGATAGTCGAACCATATCTTTTCAATGTATAAGCAAACCATTGAGAATGAGTGTCTGGTGTAGTCCAATTAGTTGAAACGTCATTCAAAGACCATACATAAGAAGCATAGTCCGTGTTAGACTTCAAATAATAGTCAGTTCCTTCTCCTCTTACGCCTTGATTAGCAGTTTCTCTTCTTAACGTACCAGAATGATTCTTAATATCACTCATAGGTATATGTTTCATACTGAAACTTAGTACTTGGTTTGCTACTGAATAAAGGAAATCACTAGGCATTTCTTTAAGTGCCTTTGTAACTTGTTTATTCTCTTCGAATGTGTAAGATACTTCCATTATTTAATCGCCACCGTATAGTTTACGATTTTGTTCCATATCCAATTATCTTTTACTTTGATTACTGTAAAGGTTTGTCCGTTAAAAGTTATTTGGTCTCCTTCTTTTATATCGGTTGTGTTCTTCACTATATAAAACCCTTCTGCTTCTGGTATTGTATAAACCCCAAAAGCTACTCGTATATCTTGGTTGTAAGGACATAGTGTTATTGGTACACTTTCGGTGTATTCGTCGTCCCATACTCCTGTTTGCTTACGATTATGTTTTATAAGCGTTGCTTTCATTCCGTTTGTTAAAAACATTAGAAAGGTAACCTCATTCCCATATTGTAATTGATTGGTACTCCTCGATATAAATAACCATTGTTTGCTAGTATTCTTCTTGCAAGAGTTGAATAATCACTCGAAAGCTCACTCTTCATATCTCCTGCATCTACTCTGCCTTTATAGTCTATTGTAGGTATGTCATATTCAAGCATAAATCTTAATTGTTCCATACTTGCTTCTTTGATAGGAGTAGGAACGTTATCAATATTCCAAGAAGGATCACGATAACGTAAACCTACTTCTGCATAAGTCATTGTACAAGCTTGTTCTACTTGCCACTCTTGTACATCTTGGCAATTATTATATTTGTTTGAAAATTCTTCTATTGTAAAGAAGGTCATATTATAACCCCCTTTCTAATTAACTTGAAACTGCATCACTTTGTAATTTGATGATAGCATCTCCACGAACTACGTCTGCACCGAATAAGATGTTTCCTTCAATACAGAAATATCCTGGGAAACCTGGATAGTTTCCATTCCATTGTGTAAATGCACCGAAGAATGTATCTCCAACTACTGCTACTGAATTGAAGAAGTATCCTAATACTGTTTCGCTATGGTCTGCTACAACAGGGTTGATATAGTTAGAGTTGATTTCGAAAGCGTCAATTCCATAAGCTCTTGCAATAATTCCTCTATCTACTCCTTCAACTCCTGAAAGTGTTTCGAATTTTAATACAGAAGTTAAAGCTGAAACATAGTTAGCATACTCTTCTGCATCTAGACCTAAACGGTATCCACCATATACGTCTTTATTGAATAATTTAGCTCTAAGAGTATTTAAAGCTTTAATGTATCCTGCTTGGTCTGCTGGATTCCATTGATAAGCTTGTGTAACTCCTGCTTTTAATTTAGCATAACCGAATGTATCGATTTGTTTAGCTACTGCACTATCCTTTAAGTCAATAACATCTTGTAATGCGTTTGTAATATCACTACCAACTACTGTTACAGGTACTCTTACTGAGTAGTCCATAGCAAGTTCTGTTAAATCAACTTTGATTGAAGAATAAGTTGATAATGTTGGTACTAATGCTGATTGAATTTCAGCAGTATTTCTTGTATTTACACTCATTGGTGTAGTTTTGATTACTTCAATGATTGGTGCTCCTGTTTGTCTTACCTCTCCAATGAAGTTCTCATTTAAAAAATTGTAGAATGTTGAATTGTAAAGTAAACTGTCATAAACTCTTTTTACGAAAGCTTGTAAGTCAATTCCTAATTGTCCATTCATGTTTTACATCTCCTTTTTAAATATATTTTTGATTGGTGTTAATCTAGTTACATTTACAGGTTTAGGTTCTTGGACTGATTCTCCTAGTGGTGTATCGTCTTTTTGTTTTGGTGGTTCTTCTTTTGGAGTAGGAAAGTAGGTGTCTTTGAACTTCTCTTTGATTTGAGAAATAGCTTTATCGTCGTCTGCTTCTTCTCCATATAAAGATGCCCTCATTTTAGAAACCTCGTCGAATTGGTCGCTTTTGAAACCATGTTCAACCATTGTTCTTTCTAATGATACTCTTTTCACTTTATCTGCTAAGTCTGTGTTGCGTTTCTCTATATCATCATATTTGCCTTGTAGGTCGTCAAAAGCTTTTTGAGAAGTCTTATTGGCTTCGTCTACTGCACTTTTGATTTTTGCGTCTACTTCACTAGTTAGTTCATAACCCTTGCGTAGATCACTAGATAACTTTTCGATATCAATGTCGTCATTTGTCAACGTGATATCTTTGTTTGTTAGGTATTTTTTAATATCCATTTTTTTCTCCTTTTCTAGAATTAAGAGAAAGTGCAAAATTAGGTATACCTTGCCTAGTTTATAGACTTATGACAGGTCTCCAAGCTTCTTTTTTTCTTCACGGATACGCTTGATTTTCTCCGTTGTTTTATCTACCAAGTCTTGTTGTCCTAACTCTTTATAGATACGTCTATCTGTAAGTAGTCTGGACTTTTTTAAATCAAGACTTTGTATTTTTTGTTTGGTTTCATACTTTTCTATCCATTCGGTAGAATTGTACTTCTCCTCTTGGAGTTGTTCTTTACTCCAATACGATACCCATACATGTTTGCAGTTTGGGTGTCCTACTCCACCACTAATAGCTTCTTCTTTTAGTGGGTATCCTAAACCACTCTTGTCTGCATAAATCTCCCCTTGATATTCTGCACAATGAGGACATGCAAAAGGGTGGGCTGGTAAATACCACAAGTGATTCCCTAATAACTTAGCGTCATAGATTGCTCTATTCCATGCACTTCTTGTTAGGTTCACATTGTATAGCATTGAATTGTATGTCGATACATCAACGTAACGAATAATATCTCCTGTCGTATGACTGAAATAAGGTATTTGTCTATCTATCTTGTCATACTTCTTCATTAGGTTTGTAAGGTCTTTTTCTATGTCTTTACTGTCTTTGTATCGGTTTAGTAGGTTCTCATACAACTTTATGTGTCTATTAACATATCTCTGTTCTATTGCTTTAAAATCTCTATCTGGTGTTAGTGTGTAGAGTTCCTCATCATGTAAGGTAAACTCACGCCAAGTATTCTCTAATTTAATAGAACGTTCTGTTAGTTTCTTTCCACCATAGAGTTCGGCTTCTCTAAAATCTCTTTGTATAACCATTTTTTGTAATTCTTTGATTGAGTCGTCCATAAACTTATGATCTATATCCCATAACTGAACTATCCCTTTTGTGTATTCGTCTACTGACGTTCTCTTATAAAGGTTTTCAAAGAATTTCTCTTTTGTTGTTAATTCCATTCGGTTATACTTCACTAAACATTCCCAAACTCTATCCTCTATGAATATGTTTAAAGCTTCATAGCTTACGCTTGTTCCTTGATATACTTCTAATGCTTCAAGTAATGCCTTTTCAAACTCTTTGTAGACTTGTTCTTCGTCTATCATAATTCTCCATATTCAATGTTCATTCTGTTAGTTTCTTCTTGCCATTCTTTTACTAGTTCTTCATTCTCTATTGGTTCGTCTACTAGTTTATTCAAAATAGGGTTTACTATCTTAGCTCTTATTGAATAAGGAACACTCATTGTTCTTTGAATGTCTTGTAATACTTCTAGCTTCTTCATATCGTCTATTCTTTCATTAGCACCATAGTCCCAATTCATAGGGTTAGGAATGATGTTTTCCGTGATTTCTTGGCTTTCTTGTAGTCTAATGATATTTTCTATTAAACGATTGATTTGTGGCTCTAATTGTCTCTTTATTGCCTCTACGGTCATTTCACTTGCGTTAGCTGATAAATCAACGTTAGCCGTGTTCATATATGCGTCTTTTTCATATCCAAACGTTGCTGGACTTAACCCTGCCATTTGAATAATTTGGTAGTCATAGAACTTAAACGTTGTTTCGTATTCTTCTGTTCTAATGTCTCCTTGTAAGAACTCAAAGAAATGGTGGTCTTTATCACTAGGCATCATTACAAAATAGTCTTGTAATGTTCCTACACTTAAAGTTTGTGGCTCGTAATGTGTACTTCTTGGTTGCCATTGATTAAAGATGTCCCCTGTTGCATAATGCTCACTAGATACGATTCTTGTCTTTGTCTTTTCAATTTCCTCTGCTAGTGTATTGATTAAAACCATTTCTTCATTTAGTAGTTTTCTACTATCTCTAAAAAAGTCTTGTCCTAAGTCTACGTTGACTAGAACTTCATAAGGTTTATTCTCAATTAACTCGTAATCTGTTTTGAATATCTCATTGAATTTTCTTATGTCAATCTTTCTTAGTTTTCCATTCTCTTCAATGTAAGCAGTAAATTCTATTGTAGAAGTACCGTCTCCATTGATTATTATTCTACGGTGTAATTCGTAATGATCCTTATCTGCATCATATTCTTGTACAATAGTTGCTTCTTTTACTTGGTCGAAAACCTGTACTAA
>RHMF01001277.1_pt1 | contig 11464 bp, 5 predicted proteins | sample 5365151 | NCBI WGS metagenome assembly RHMF01 (sample SAMN10266501, study PRJNA497801) | feces metagenome | isolation source: feces | host: Bos taurus | place: China: Prairie of Fairy Mountain | collected 2017-08-14 | reverse complement strand
CGATTTTAAAACAACCGGCAAAACAGTTTATAGTTACAACCCAAACCTTTTTTACGGTGGCGACGCATACGACGTTTTGTGCGATTATGTAGAAGAATTAATTCCAGAAGATTTTAAGAGTTGTAATATAGATGAGTCGCAAGCTTTTTTAGAAACAATAGGCGTTTATCTTGACGCAGGTAGGTGTGAAGCAAATAAAACAGACTCAGACATAAACTTTAGAATTAAAAATTGGGTGTGTAACTGTACAATATGGCTTTTGCTTTCATATATTAGTGACACTTGCGAAAGATTGGGCGAAAGTGTAGAGCATTATTTTAGAAAAAATAATGAAGTTTTAGTTTTTATGTTAAGACTTTTTGTGTTCGGTACTAAGGTAACAAAACAAAAACGCGTTACAGATGAAGTTACAAACGAAAAAACAAGAATAAGATATTCTGCATTTTTAGGTTGTAACAATGAAAAATTAGAGAACGTAATCGACGAGTACGATTATTACGATGAAGAAATAGAATATAAAACTGCAAGTTTTGCAGATATGCAAAAATCGTCACTTTCAGATATTTTAAATTTTGAGTTAAGGTGAGTTTATGAACAATTATGAATTTAAAGGTAAATGGATTTGCGCTTCTACTAATATAGAAGACAGATTTGCACCACTTTTTAAAAGAAATTTTAAAATAGAAAAAGCAGTAAAAAAAGCAACTCTTTACATTTGTGGTTTAGGATTTTACGAAGCAAAAATAAATGGTAATTTACCAGATGACAGCGTGCTAAACCCTACACATTCTCAATATAGCAGCACAATATATTATAGAGTTTTTGACGTAACAGAGTTTCTTAAAACTAGTGAAAATGAAATAACAGTTGAACTCGGTAACAGTTTTTATAATGAATTTACAACAGTGTGGAACTGGCAAATAGCTTCGTGGCGGAATACACCAAGGCTAATTTTAGATTTAGTTATTGAGTATAGCGATAATACAACTGAAATTATAAAAAGTGACGAGAGTTTTAAGGTTGCAACAAATGGTATAATTACAAAAAATAGCATTTATTGTGGCGAAACTCACGATATGAGAAACACCAGTTTAGAGTTTAAAGAGGTAATTCCTGCGGAAGCACCAACAGGGAAACTCACGTTGCAAAATGCAGAGCCTATAAGAAGAATAAAAGAATATAAAGTAAAAGAAATTAAAAAAATGAACGACGGTTCTTACATTTTAACTGTACCTGAAATGATTACAGGCTGGGCTAAAATAAAATTTAACGTACCAAAAGATACTGTAATTACTGTCACGTATATGGAGCAGTTAAAAAAAGACGGAACGTTCCAGAAAATTGGTAAGGGTGAAGGTCACGACGGAAACTGGTGGCCAGAAGAGTATATTCAGCACGACACGTTTATAAGTAATGGTGAAGAGTGTTTCTTTGAGCCTAAATTTAGCTACAAGGGTTTTAAATATATTGAAATAGCAGGTTGCCCAACAGAAATTACAAGTGATGATATTGTTCTTTATAAAGTGGCAAACGATGTTGAGTTTATAAGTGAGTTTAATTGTTCTAATTCTCTTATAAATGATTTACACGCTTTAATGCACAGAACAATTCTTAATAATCTTCAAGGTAAGCCTACTGACACACCAGTCTGGGAGAAAAACGGCTGGCTTGGTGACCTTAACTGTGGTCTTACGTCTATGATGTACAACTTCGATTTAAAACTCTTTTTAGAAAGTTTTACTACCACAATGAACGATTGTTTTAATGAGTTCGGCTCTGTCCCTGTTATGGTGCCAAGCGCAAATTGGGGTTGGGAAAATTCACCTGTGTGGAACACTGCTTTTGTGTTTACTGCAGAGGCACTTTTACGCTTTTGTGACCATAAAGAGTTTGTGAAAAGTATATATCACAATCTCGTTAAATTTAGCGAAAATCAGATTAAAGCACTTGAAGAGAACGGCTGGGTTTGGGGAACTCGCGGACTTGCCGACTGGGTAGCACCAGTAAATAGTGAAAATGAAGAAGTTGACCCAAATACCTCTGAAGGTGCCGAAATTTGTGGAACTGCATTTGTTTATAAAATGCTCGAAAGTATGATTTATATTTCAAATATTCTCGAAATAAAAGAAAATAATGAAATATTTAAAAATGCACGAAAAAATATTTATAAAGCATTTAATGAAAAATTTTATAGACCAGAAAAACAAATTTATGAAACTAATTTCTGGACTCAGCGTGGTAATAGAGAAAAGTACAGACAAACGTCTAACTTGTTACCTTTAGCGTTTAATCTCGTTCCAGAAGAGTATAAAAACGCAGTTTTTTCTAATCTTGTTAATGATATTAAGTGTAAAGGTTACCACCTTGACACAGGGTGCATAGGCACAAAATTCATTTTACCAGTTCTTCTTGAAAATGGCGATAATACTACGGCTTACAAGCTTTTAACACAGACCACCTACCCAAGTTGGGGGCACTGGTTAACCTTCGGTGACGACTCAGCGTGGGAAAGTTGGGAGACTACAACACGCTCCAAAGACCACTATTTTCTTGCTACTTACGATGAAATTTTATTCTCTCACTTTGCAGGTGTTTGTGATATAGAAAACGGATTTTTAACATTTACGATAAAACCAATTTTAGACTGCGGTTTAGATTTTGTTAATTGTAAAATTAAAACACCACAAGGCATTTTAAAAGTAGAGTGGCAAAAAACAGAAAATAACAAATTTAAAATAAATATTAAAATCCCAGAAAAATCTACAGTAAAAATAATTTTAAAAGAAAAAATAAACACCACTGTTACCGGTGGCGAATACAGTTGGGAAATATAAAATTATCACCCTTGATACGAGAAAATATCAAGGGTGAATTTTTATATCTCTTCAAATAAAATTAATTCAGAAATCATTGGGGAATTTAAATTTATTAAAATTCCGTTATTTATAAGAGAAAAACCAGAAATGTTAAATGAAACTCTGTCGTTATCTAACCATGTTTTATAATTTTTATTTAATGCTACGCCTTTTGGTTTAACAGTAATTGAATTACCATTATTATTTTCAGTTGAAAATATGGTAATCGCACCTTTTGTTTTGTCAGGTGTAGCAATTTCTAAAACAGAGCAACCGTTTTTATAAGCTTCATTTGTTTCAGGCGTGTGGTGGTAAATTAACGAAGTAGGGAGCATTGGTCTTATAAATTCTTTATAAATATCTGTGCTGTGTTTTACAAATTCTAAAAGTTCAGGGTTTATTTCGGTTTTAATTGGTGCAATTACGTTTAAAGACATATGACCGAGCATAGTGTTACGTAACTGCAAATCGAGTGAGCCGTGTTCGTGACAGCCCATTCCTGCAAAGAGTCTGTCAACTCTTTCGGGTGGTAAGCACATTGTTATTCCGTTTGTAATATAAATTGATTTTGGGGCTCTCTGGCAATCTGAAACCCAGGTGTGATTAAAGTTTTTCATCTGACCTAAGTCACATCTGCCACCGCCACCAGCACAGTTTTCAAAAATTACTTCAGGGAATTTCTTCTTTAAATTCTCATACATTTTATAAACCCTGTAAAAATGCTTAATTGCAAGGCATTCTTTTACACCAGTGCCAGTATCACGTATATTAAAGTAATCACGATAAGAGGTATTATAATCAACTCTTAATAAATCTAATTTATATTCTTTTATAACTCTCTCAAGTTCGCTTTCACACCAATTTGCTGCTTCTTCATTTGTAAAATCTATAAATCTGTCGGTCTGTTCGCCTAAAGCGTTTTTTGCTCTCCAATCTGGTTTATCATTAAATTGTGGGCAATATTTACCGAGTGACTCAACGTCCATCCAAAGACCAAACTTAAGTCCTTTACTGTGACAGTAATCAACAACTTCAGTAATTCCGTTAGGGTAGATTCCTTTGTTTGGCACATTAAGTCCGTTGTAATTTCCCCATTCAACCTGTTCACCTTTAGGGCATACCCAACCGGCATCAACTATGAATATTTCGCCACCCATTTTTTCGAATTGGTCAATGTAATCTTTGCAGATTTCTACACCCATATCTAAGTGCTCAGCACCCATACCACAACCAATTAAAAGATTAACAGGGTTTATTTCAGGGGCATTTAAAACCGATTTTCTTATATGAGCGTGTAATTCATTAATTGCTGTGTCAAGGTCGCCCTGAACTAACCCGTGCTGAATTTCAGGTGACTTAAAGGTTTCGTGTGGTGCAATTACATATAAAGGTTTGTTGCCTGTGATTTCAGCCTTGAATGAAAGGTGACAGTCGGTATTTTTCTGCCCATTCAAATCAAACGTAAAGCGACAACCGCCACTAAAGCTAAATTCTGAAACCCAGATTTTGCCGTTAATATTGTTTCTTAAAAATACTACCGGCTGACGGAAACGGTCACGATTAAATCGAGTGTCAATCGAAGTAGAAACGGCACTTAATTTATACCAGTTAAAAAGTCCTTCTTCTCCCCATTTGTCGCTGTCAAAATAACCTACGGAATATATTTCGTCTGTGTTAATGTTAGAAGAATAAACTTTATCTCTGTCAAGAGTTTCAAGTCCGCCAGAGAGAAGACTTAAACGACTTAAATTCAAATTGTCCTGAGAAAGATTTTCTATTTCTAAGTATCTTGAAAATACATTTGTGCCATCTAATATTGTGTGAATTTTAATGTTTATAGGCTTAATATTACTTTTTAAAGTTAAAATGCTTTCAATATTATTTTCGTTTTTTATGGTTTCAAAATCAACAAATTCTAAATCAAAGTCAACACTCTGACCGTCAATTTCTATATTAAAAGCGTAAGGCTCACAAAAATTATTTTTATTAAGTCTTGTGGGGAAACTCATTAAAACATTTAAAGGGTAGCCAGCACTATTGTAGCCTGAAGATAATAATGCCCCATTATAAAAACTTTCTTCATAAACTAAAGTACCGCTTCTGTAAGATATAATTTGTTCATTTTCATTTTTACTTAATGAAATATTAAAAAAGTTGTGATTTGACATTTTTATGCACCCCTTAATGCTCAAATTATATCAAACATATCAGATTATTTCAATCTCTAATTGACTTAGATTTTTAAAAGTGTTATTCTTTTTTTATTGAAATTTATAGGTGGTAGTTATGAAAAAAGTTATAGTTGTTTCTAAAACACATCTCGATATCGGTTTTACTGATTTTGCAGAGAATATAAAAAATAAATATATAAAAGAATTTATACCTTCTGCCATTGCTCTTGCAAATGAAGTTAATAAAAATGATGAAAAAAATTTTGTGTGGACTACGGGTTCGTGGATTTTAAGAGAAGCGTTGAAATATTCAGATGAAAATAATAAACAAAAATTACTTGAAGCAATCAAGAACGGCAATATTGTGCCACATGGCTTGCCGTTTACAATTCATACCGAGCTTTTAGATGTTAATACATTAGAATACGGACTTTCTATTGTAGATGAGTTAGATTTAATTCGTGATAAAAAAACTATAAGCGCTAAAATGACAGACGTACCAGGTCACACAAAGGGTCTTGTAACACTTCTTCATAAAAAGGGTATAAAGCTTTTACATATAGGTGTTAATGGTGCTTCTGCTATTCCAGCGGTTCCAGAATGCTTTTTGTGGAAAAATGGTGACAGCGAAGTTGTTGTAATTTATTCTGCTGCTTATGGTGGTGCTTACAAAAGTGAATTGGTTGATGAAGTTTTGTATTTTGACCACACAGTAGATAATCGTGGTGCACCTTCACCTGAAAAGGTGCTAAAACACCTTGACGATATAAGACGAGAGTATCCTGGTTATGTTGTTGAAGCAGGCACAATGGATGATTTTGCCGAAGCAATTTGGGAAGTACGTGAAAAATTACCTGTTGTTGAAAATGAAATAGGTGATACGTGGATTCACGGGAGTACAAGCGACCCATACAAAGCAGGTGCTTTAAGAACTCTTATTAATTTAAAAGAAAAATGGCTTTTAGATGGCACTTTGGCAAAGAATTCCGAAGAGTATAATGGGATTTGTGAAGGTATTTTATGCCTTGCAGAGCATACCTGCGGAATGGATAGTAAAATGTATCTTTCTGATTACGAAAACTACCTGAAAAAAGATTTTATAAAGGCAAGAAAAAGAGATAAGGTTAAATTAAGACATCCTTTTAGGGAATATCCTTTGAATTATAATGTTCTTAAATACAGAAAAAAAGGCGTGTATTTTCCTGGTTCTTACAGCACTATGGAAAAAAGCTGGGCAGAGCAAAGAGAATATGTTACCTATGCTTTGAATTCATTAACCGAATCCCATAAAACAGAAGCGGAAAAAGAACTCAGTAAATTAAGACCAGCTAAAAAAGAAGAAGCACTGACAAATGAATTGAAAATTGATATAATAAATGTTTTTGATTGGCAGTTAAAAATAAATGCTTTTGGTGGAATTAGTAGATTAACTTTTTGTGGTGAAGACGTAATAAGAGAAAATGACGAGCCTTTAATTGAATATCGTTCATATTCAAAAGAAAATTATGATTACTGGCATAAAAATTACTCACGTGATTTAGAAGAAACGGCTGAATGGGTTTATGGTGATTTTGGCAGACCTTTATTAAAGTATGCAGAAGGTAAATATAAAAAGGGTAGTTTTTATTATAAAAAAGAAAATGCATTTATAAGTGAAATTGAGAATGAAACAAAAATTTTTATTGATTTAAAATGCGAAAAATCCTTGTGCGATGAACTTGGAGCACCAAGAGAAATTCAACTTATTTATACAATTACAAAAGAAAATATAAAAATAGATATTTCGTGGTTTAATAAAGATGCAAACAGACTTACAGAAGCAATTTTCTTTAAGCTATACCCAGTTGAAAGTGAAATTTTATTGGAAAAGCTTGGTGTGAATGTTGACCCGTATTCAGTTGTAGAAAAGGGTTCTAAGAATCTTCACGCTGTGAAAAACGCAATTTTTAAAAATGATAAAAACACGATAAAAATATCAAATTTCATAACACCATTAATTTCAATAGGTAAGGGCAAAATTTTAGAGTTCGATAATAAATTTGAAAAATTGAGTGACGGCATTTCTTACGTTCTTTATAACAATGTCTGGGGAACAAACTTCCCATTGTGGTATGAAGAAAATGCACATTTTGAATTTTTAATAGGAGTTGAAAAATAATGAATTACCGTAAAGATAAAAATGGGAATGATTTATCTCTTTTAGGTTTTGGATGTATGCGCTTTCAGAAGAAAATGGGCAGAATTAATATGGAGCTTTGTGAAAAGCAGATTATGAATGCATATGAAAATGGTGTTAACTATTTTGATACTGCATTTATTTACCCAGGTAGTGAGAGTGCTATTGGCGAAGTTTTTGAAAAAAATAATATTCGTGATAAAATTTATATTGCAACTAAATTACCGCCACAGTTAATGGTGAATTTAGATGTTTTAGAAAAGCTTTTTAAAGAACAGCTAAAAAGACTAAGGACGGATTATATCGACTTTTATTTAATGCACATGATGAGTGATATAAAAGTATGGGAACGCCTTAAAAGTATTGGAATTGAAAAGTGGATAGAAGACAAAAAGGCGAGTGGCGAGATACGAAATATTGGTTTTTCATTTCACGGTAACAGTGAAAAATTCTGCGAAATTATTGATGCTTACCCATGGGATATGACACTCATTCAGTATAATTATATGGATGAGCACAGTCAGGCTGGCAGAAAGGGTCTTTTACACGCTCATAGCAAGGGTATTCCCGTTATGATAATGGAGCCACTTCGTGGTGGTAAATTAGTTAACAATTTACCAGATGAAGCAAAAGCGATTTTTAAAAATTATGAAGTGCAATATACACCAGCACAATGGGCGTTCAGATGGCTTTTTAGCCAGAAAGAAGTGACAACAGTTCTTTCGGGTATGAATTCTGAAGAAATGGTAGCTGATAACATAAATACGGCATCTGTAACAAAAATCGGTGATATTACTGAAGCTGATGAAAAAATGCTTAAAGATGTTGTTAAGGCAATTAACCACAAAATGAAGGTTGGTTGCACTGGCTGTGGTTACTGTATGCCTTGCCCACAGAATATTAATATAAGCGGTACGTTCTCAGCATATAATACACACTTTACAGGTAACAATTTCTTGGGATTTAAAGAATATTTAAGAGCAACGTCGTTTGGTGGTAATGCTCCTGCATCTGCTTGTATAAATTGTGGTAAATGTGAAAGCCACTGCCCGCAAGCTATTGAAATAAGAAAAGAATTAAAAAATGCAGTTAATACTCTGGAAACACCAGTGTATAAAACTGCAAATAATGTTATTAAAAAATTCAGTTCGAAAAAATAATATGAATGGGTGCATAAGTTTTTTGACTTATGCACCCATTCATTAATTATTTAAAACAACCCTTTAAATTCTTCTGAATTTTTGAATTCCTCACTTAGTGAGTATCTTTCATTCAATAAAAATTTTAAATGCTCTTTTGCAACCCAGTTGCTGCCTTGTGAGTGCTTATCGAACTCTTTACCATCAAGTAATTGTGAATGTAAAATCGTTTTTCTTTTTAAAGAGTCAAATTGTTTCGCAAGGTCTGTGGCTTTTTTGAAATACTCTAAGGCTTTATCAGTATCACCCTTTAAAAAGTGCAAACGCCCCAAATGACCAGTATTGAAAATTATAACTCTCCACGCTTCACCGAAGTTCCTATCATCATAAATTGTGTTAAGTAAATTATTACATTTATTCACAATATCAATTTTATAATCTGTTGAATATTTATCATTATAAAAACAAAGGTGTGCTATTGCCTGGCAGAGTAAATTAAGTGATGTTTCAATTGCAACTGCACAAGAATTAAAATATTCAGGGTGCTCTTCACTATAAAGGAATGAACGTAAAATTTCTTGCGAATCCTTCATTCTTGGCATTTCTTCTAAAAGCTTTTCGCAATCCTTAAAAGAAATACCGCTATTATCAATTTCAGCAAGTTTTTTATAAAATTCAGCAAGCTCACGTTTGGCTGTTATGCGAATTTTATCGTTATTGCAGTTTTCTTGTATGTTTTCATAAATAGCGGTAACCTTGCTTAAAGAATCAACAGCATCACAAAAATGAATTAATTGAGACATATACCTTAAAAGAACTCTGTGGTCATTCGGGTAATTTTTCTTGAGTTCAAGTATAATTACTTCTCTTTGCTTACCATCAGTAAGGTTATCAAAGACTTCAAGTTGTTTTATAAGCTTTTCTTCGTTTTCAGCTTTATTTACACCGAGTAAATCATCAACAGAAACCTTAAAAAACAGAGCAATTTCAGGGAGCACTGAAATATCGGGATAAGTGTCGCTACGTTCCCATTTGCTTATTGTCTGAAAAGATACATTAAGGAATTCTGCCAATTTTTCTTGTGTTAAATTACGCTTTTGTCTTAAGGCTTTTAAATTTTCACCAAAATAAATATTCATAAATTCATCTCCAAAATAATTTCAACCGGTTGTAGCTATATAATAACTTTATTTTTGAAATTAATCTATAACTTATTTATTGAAAATAATTCTCTTAACACGAGAAAATTTCTAACAAAATACTAACATGAAGTTTTGAAAAAGTAAATTATATTATTGAATTTATTATATTTATATAGTATATTATTTAAAGATTTTTATTTATTAATTAAGGTGATTTTATGAATAAAGCAAAATATGTAGATACTTCAATCGGTACAGTTGCAGAGGAAGATAGCATCGAGGAATGTCATGGTGGCGGTAAAACTTACCCTGGTGCTTCTGTTCCTGGTGGTATGGTTCAGCTCTCACCCGATACAGTAACAGGTGGCGATAATGGTAATGGTTATAACTATTGTCATAATACAATCGAGGGCTTCAGCTTTAATCACATGAGTGGTATTGGCTGGTATGGCGATTTAGGAAATCTTCAGATTATGCCTGTTATTGGTGAAACTGATTTAAGAAGTGGCAGTAACGAGCACGTAGAATTTAAAAATGGTACTGTTGGCTGGAAGTCGGAATTTTCCCACGATAGCGAAAAAACTGAAGCAGGGTATTATTCGGTGAATTTAGAGCGTTATGGCATTTTGGCAGAAGCAACTGCAGATGTTCATAGCGGTATGTTAAGGTTTACATATCCCGAAAAAGAAAATGCGAAAATTATAATGAACTTTTCTCGCAGAATCGGTGGCAAAGCGGATTTTGAGGAGATTAAAATAGTTAACGAAAATACTATTGAGGGTAAAATTATATGTACACCAAAGGGCGGTGGCTTCGGTCACGGTCACGGTAAAATTACTTATGATTTTTATTTTACCTGTGAATTATCGCAAAAGCCATTAAAAATGCAGTTCTTTGCAAATGAAGAGTTTGAGAGTGAAAATTTAAAAGAATTCAGCCACGAGGATGCTGGACTCATTTTAGATTTTGGTAATTCTGTTACAGAGCCTATTATTTTAAAATGCGGTATTTCTTATACGAGTCTTGATGGTGCAAGAAAGAATTTAAAAGCGGAAATTAAGGACTTTGATTTTGATGCACAAAGAAAAAGGGCTCTTGATTTATGGGAAAATGCTTTTGGCATGGTAGATGTTGAGGGTAGTGACGAAATTGATTTAAAATTGTTTTATACCTGCCTTTATCATGTGCTTTTAGACCCTAGAGTTTCTGCTGATGTTGATGGTAGCTTTACTTTAAATGGCAAGGCTATGAAGGATGATAGTTATATTCACCGCACAGTTTTCAGTGGTTGGGATGTTTACAGAAGTGAATTCCCTCTTCTTTCAATTATTCGTCCTGATATTGTTAATGATGAAGTTAATTCACTTTTAAGAATTGCTGAAGAGAATAATTCATCTTTCCCCCGTTGGGAGCTTTTAGGAATAAATGCGGGTTGTATGGTAGGCGACCCTGGTGCAATAGTTGTTGCTGATGCATATCTTAAAAATATCAGAAATTATGATTTTGAGAAGGCACACAAAATAATTGTTGCTTCAACGAAAGGTGAAAAGGAATTATTTAATAAGAAATTCCACACAATAAGACCTGAATGTGAGCAATATTTAAAAGATGCTTATGTTCCTGAAAAATTGAGCGATACATTAGAATATTTACTTGCAGATTACACAATGTACCTTTTCAGTAAAGAAAAAGATGACGAAGAAAATGCAGAGTACTTTTTAAATCGTGTAAAAACATATAAAAATAATTTTAATGAAAATCTCGGATTTTTAGCACCAAGAAAAGAAAATGGTGAATTCGTTTTCGAAGAAGATGAATATGATGATGACGGTTGTGTTGAAAGTAATATTTTCCAGCAGTCTTGGTTTGTACCTTATGATGTAAAAGGTCTTTGCGAGTTGTTTGGTTATGAAAGAGCACTCGCTCTTTTAGAAAGATTTTTTGAGAAGGCAGATTTTAGTAGACTCTGGAATGATGATTA
>RHMF01004151.1_pt1 | contig 11466 bp, 4 predicted proteins | sample 5365151 | NCBI WGS metagenome assembly RHMF01 (sample SAMN10266501, study PRJNA497801) | feces metagenome | isolation source: feces | host: Bos taurus | place: China: Prairie of Fairy Mountain | collected 2017-08-14 | reverse complement strand
TGTCCAAACCTTTACAGAATAATTTGTAAGGCCTTCCAAATCTGTTAAAGTAGTTGTAGTACCCGTAACATTAGGCAATGTAATCCAAGCATCAGAAGAGGTTTCCTTATAAGCAACTCCAAAAGTATTTTGTCCTTCTGGTGCAGTCCATGTTACAACTGCTGAATTGTCTGTAATTTGAGCTACATTAACGTTTGATGGAGGAAAACAAAAGCCTTCTGCACTATTTATTGTAAATTTTGTATTTGGTCTTAGGGTAAAAGTTTCATTATAATTACCCCAACCAGTAGATATATTGGTTATATCTATAGAAGGTGCCCATTCTGAATGCACATTTGTCATTCCATTTGTAGTTGGTGTTACATAAAAATATCCATCTTCGTTTTCTGAAAGAGTAGTTCCAGAATTATTCAAATACGCAACAACCAAATTTCCTGTTCCAGTATAGTTAAAAGGTGCAGTTAGGTTGATTGTTACCCAGCCTTGAGAGAAAACAACATTTCCTGTAAACACTTGCGTAAGACTATCCGCAACAACTCTATCGTTATCTCCATAAAAAGCATTTCTACTTACTTCCCCCATGTAAATTGTTGTAGAAGTAGCATTCATAGTCTCTGTTAAAGCGTACTGATAGCTAATAGATGTAATTAAACCTGAAGGCATTTCTGTACTTAAGTACAAACTCTGACTATAACTAGTCGTATGATACCCCTCAATAGGCATATAACTCACTTGTGTACCATTTCCGACCGTTACCTCAGTCTGAGCATTCAACAAACGAATGCCAAACAAAAGGAACAATAGAATTGTCCAATTTTTTCTAAATTTACTCATACTTTTTAATTTATAATTTTTTAAAAACGTTAAAGGGTGCAAAATTACAAAAATTCCCCCTATATGCAAAAATTTCAACAACATAACATATAACCATTAAAAACACCATATTGTTTAACAAAACAAAAACATTATATTGACATTTCATCAATCAAGTATTGACAATCCATCTATCAAGTATTGATAAATCATCAATAAAATATTGACATTTTGTCAATCAAAAATTGATAAATCGTCAATTGTATATATAATATATAATAAAAAGATAGAAAAAATATAGTAAAAATATAAGAGAAAATATGCTAAAAAAATTTCAAAGAAGTAATTTAACAGATCAATGAAATAATTGTAAAAAACAAAGAAAAAAACTCCGCAAAAAAAGAAAGATTTTTAGGTGAGATAAATTAGAAAAAAAGGAGAGCGATTTGCCCTCCTTTTAGTTTTTATTATTCTTTAATTATCTTTATTGTTTTGGTTGAGTGGTTATCAAATACTTTGATGTAGTAAACTCCGCTTGCGAAATTCTTTAAGTCTAATTCATTTCGGCGAGAATTTATTTCAATATCTTTTAGCACTCTACCTTGTACATCAGTCATTATCAATCTTGCATCAGCACTTAATCCTTTTATTTCAATATTTACTTTATCGTTTGTAGGATTTGGATATGCTTCAACTTTCAATTCATTGTTTACATCTGCTAATGAAGATTGTTCTGTTGTAAATTCTACTTCTGCTCCTTCAAATACATTTTCAGCAGTTCTTACGTATGCTTTGTAAGTGTATGATGTTTGAGCTAAAAGGTTTGATAACTGAACAGAGAATGTTGATTCACCTTCTGCTGTAATTGAATCCCATTCTGTTTGTAATGATTCTTTGTAATAGAATCCTCTTTCTACTATTTCAACATTTCCTTCTTCAACACTTGCATTTAGAATTGCTGAATTTTCTGCTATTGCAGTCGCTGTTAATGTTGTTACAACAGGATTTATCACAGTGTCTGATGTTGTGAATGTTGTAGTTGCCCATTCTGAAACGCCTGTTCCACAATTTGCTCTTACCGATACACTATATTCTGTTGAAGGTAATAGGTTTGTAAGAACGTGATTTGGTGATGTAACATCAACAGGTGTTTGTTCATTTACTTTAACTTGCCAAGTTGTTTCTTCTCCTGCTGGTGTCCAAACAAGGTTTGCAGAATTTGAAGTAATGTCTGAAACTGTTAAGTTGATTGGAACAAGACATTCTTCTTCAATTATTCCTCCTAATGTGGTGATTGAGATATTATCTATTATTGCTCCTGGTTGTGTTCCTGACATTTCGTTATTTCTCCATAAGAATACTAATTTTCTTTGTTCATTTAATGGAGTTGGTATTGTGATATTGATTGTTGTCGTAGAGTCTAACATACAGATTGCATTTGTTCCTAGGTATTGAAGAATTACATCTTGTGAATAATTGCTCAATGCGTATGGGTGGGTTTCATTTAGGTTGAGTGAATTTGTTGGTTCAAGTATTTGATCTTCTGGTAATAGGAATACTTTCAAATAATCATAGAAAATATTTGAAGAGATTTCTCCTCCTATTGTAAGGTCAAAACTTATTTTTACAAATTCTGAATTTCCAAATTGGAATAATTTTTCTGCTATTACAACACTACTGCCGTATGCTGCATAATGTGCTGTTTCTTCATCATCGGAAATAAATAACGAAGAAGAAGTTTGTCCTACAGGAACGCCTATTGTCCATTGGTTTATACAACCGCCGTTTCTTAACAACCAGCCATTATTTCCCACTCCTTCAAAATTACAAGTGTAAGGTATTGTATCTGCGTCTTGAAGTGTTGTGAAAGAAACATTTTCTGTTGTAAGAGAAGATAATTCTTCATCACAAACGCTTTGAACGTTTACTTCGTAACTTTCAAATGAAGATAATGGTAATGTATATGTTGTTGCTGATGTTGTGTAAGAAAGTGTATCTGATTGACCTGCTACAACACAATTGATTTTATAGTTTTCTGCCTCTCCATTCCAAGAAACAACAGCACTATTTGATGTAATATCTGATACTACAAGGTTTGTAGGTGGTTCACAAATCATATCTTCAATAGAAATATTGTCTATTGCAGGTGGAACTTGCGATTGAGTGCTATAAATTGAAACATAACCATAAGTAAAGAATACTATTTTCTTTATTCCTTCTAATCCTGACAATTCAACATCTGCTCTTGCCCAGTTATTTTGTCCATAAAGATCTATCAAAGAATTATCTAATTCATAATACAAGTCTTGTCCTACTACTTCTTCATTTTCGTCTACTATGAATACTTGAATACCCATATCCCAAGAAGGATACCCAGAAACCTTATAATCAAAACTTAAAATGTAATCTACTCCGCCACTGCCAAAGTCAAACTCTCTATACAAGCAAGCGTAAGTATAATTCCAACCTGCTGGCATACTAACATTATAAGATTCTCCATTTGAAGACATATATGCTGATTTTCCACCAGCATCATAAGATGTTGCAGTTCCTATTGCCCAAACGTTATTTGTATTTGAAGTAGATACCCATTTTTGATTATCAAATTCATTATCAAATGAAGTTTCAAAAGGTAATTGTGTAGGTTGTGATGGAGTTGTGAAAGTAATTGTATCTGACCATTCTGAGTAAGATTCTCCACAAACGCCTCTTACTGCTACTGAATAAGTCATTCCGTCTAATAAATCATTCAAATAAGTTCCAGGATAGTTGATTACAACCGGAGTTGCAGAAGAAGAAATTGTGTTTCCTTGCGAAAGTACATATTCCCATTGTGTTGCTTGACCAAATTCCATAAATGTTAATTCTGCAGAAGTTGCTGTTATGTTTCCAACATTAACCATTGATGGTATTTGGCAAGGTTGCCATTGAGATATTTCCAAATTATCTAACACAATTCTTGAAGTTGTTCCTTCTCCAAAGAAAGCTATTCTGACATTTCCTGTGAAAGGTTGATCGTTTGCATCTGCTAATTTGAATTTAATGTTTGAAGCGTTTTCATTAAATATTGAAAGAGGATAATCATAAGTTGAATTTTCTCCACTACCAAATATCATAGCATTTGCAGTTGCCCAAGTGTTTCCATCATCGGTTGAAACCAATATTGCAAATCTATCTCCATTTGGTGATTGTGCAGTTCCTCCGTTTGGAGATTTTCTATATACATCAGCAGATAGTTGATATATTGTTTCTCCATTACCTAAATTGAAAATAGGTGAAATAATCCAATATTTTGCGTATTCATAAGAAAGATTTGTAAACATACTTTCACCTTCGTCATACGTATTATATTTCCAACCATTAGAAGAATTAGTATTTAAGGTATTAGAATAAGTTACTGTATCAGACATATCTCCTAACATTTGATACCAACATTGGCCTATTCCGCCACTGAAATCCTCTGTCCAAGGGAATTGTGAAATCACACCACAAGGAGTTGTGATTACTTCTTCAACAAAACTTGTAGTTGTTCCGTTTTCACACAATACAGCAACTTTTACGTGATATGTAGTTTCACTATTAAGACTATCTATAACATAATAATTAGTGTCTGTAACGATTGAAATCCAGTTTTCTTGGTTTTCTGCTGTATATTCTATTAAATAATCAACACCATTAGAGTTGTGATCGGTGTAGGCAACAGATATAGATGGTGTTGTTGCTTCTATATTGTTTAATGTTAAGGTTTCAACAGGTCCACAAGTCAATGCTTCAACAAATAAATTATCTACTGATAATGGAGGGTTGCTTCCGCCATTTGAGTCATTTTTCCATGCAAATACTAATTTATAAACACCATTTGCATATTCATATCCCAATTCTATATCTTTTGATTGCCATTCTGATTGATTATTTAATCTTCCTGTTATACTATAATCATCATCAGGAAGGGTATATGAACTTAATACATAGTTGTAAGGGAGTAAATACACTTTTCCGTAATCATAAGATCCTTCTCCATTTGCTCTCCAACTGAAAGAAATGTTAAAAGCAGGAAACTCTCCAAAAACTAAATTGGTATAAGCATACGCATAGGTTTCCAATCCATTATTGTATGTATTTGACATTCCATTATTTTCACTAACATACAATATACTTTCGCTTACCGAGTCTTCTCCATTAGTAAGAGTTCCTACTGTCCATACATTTGATGAGTTACTTTGGAAATTCCAACCTGTTATTAAATTAGGATTATCAAAGTTTTGAGTATATGGTAAATTTTGTACAACTGGGATTTCTATTGTTTCTATTTCTGAATAAGCACCACCACAATTTGATTTTACTGCAAGATAATAAACTCCTGTATTAAGATTGTTTATTGTTACAGGCAATGTGTCATTAGATTGTACAATTATTGTATTTGCCAATTCTGGATTAAAGGCTTGAATTGAATCTGCTTGACCGTATGCTATTGTCCAACCATCTGTAACAGGGTTAGAATTATCAAAACTAACCACCATACTTGTAGAAGATGCAACATTTACTGTTATTCCAAAAACATCTGGACACAAAGGAGTATTATCAATTGTAAATTCATCTATATAAAAATCTGCCACTCTATCATCAACAACCAAAGCGATTCTTCCTAAGAAAGAAACATCTGATAAATCCACCATTATTTTTTTGAAATCCAATGTATTTTGAGAAAAAACGACTGTATCCAATAATTCAAACAAAGATGTATCAGCAAGAGATGCTATATCTTGTTCACTTGCATCATAATAATAAACTTTAAATGTAGGGTTATTATCCAATGCTGACTTTTTAATCTTTAAAGTCAGTCTTTGATTTCCATCAAACTCAACAAGTGGAGTTATTAACCAATCATCATAAGTTCCAGAGGTTTCATAGCCATAAAAACTTAAAGAACTAAATCCATTTGTTGCATTATTATCAGATTGTTCCCAACCATAATATGAAGTACCTCCATTTATAATTTCCCAACACTTAGGAGCATATTCATCTCCGATTTGTCCTTCTTCGAGAACAAATAGATCTTCAAAACTTTCTACCCAAGGTAATTCAGAAATCACTCCACAAGGTGTGTTAAAATAAACTATTTCAGAATAGTCAGACACCTCAGTAGAAGAACACAATACTTTAACTCTTACAGAATATCTGCTTGTATGTTGTAAACCTTCTAATACTACACTATTTTCTGTTGTTGAAAGAGATACCCATTCATTTGTATTTGCCAAAGAGTATTCTACTAAATACGTTCTTCCTTCCTCTGTATTATTATCATCAAAAGTAATTGTTGCAGTTATGTTATCTTCTGCATTATTGTTTACTTCTGCAACAAGATTCATTACTCTACCACAAGGGATTGCTTCAATAGAAATATTATCCACAGCAGCAGGAGGTTGATGTTCTACACTGCTATCGTTTCTCCACATAAAGACTAAGTTATAGACTCCATTTGCAAATTCTCCTGGAATAACAACTTCTTCTCTTTGCCAATTATTAACTCCACTTAATCTATCTGTTATCTCTCCTTCTGTCAACATAATGTTATTGTTTAACACAGTTGTAGTTGGGACAAGAAATACTTGAAGAAAATCTGAATTACCCTCTGCTATACCTTTCCAATCAAAAGTTAATTTAAACTCAGGAGCATCTGAAAATTGGATATATCTTGAAAAATAAACAATTGAATATGTACCATTATAATGATTTGTTACTCCTTCATCATCACTAATATACATCGCACCGCTTACTCCTCCTAAATCGCTTAATGTGGAATTTACTATATTTCCCCAATACCATTTATTTGTTTGTGTACCGTTAAGTATTGTCCATAATTGAGATTCTGCTTGTGTATTAAAATTACATTCAAATGGTAATTCCGATAATAGTTCAGCAGGTGGAAGTGTTGTAAAAGATGTGGTAAAAGCTATACTTTCTTCTCCAGAACAAACACTCCATATTTTAACATCATAAGTTGTTATTACATCTAATTGAGATAAGGCAATAGAGTTTGTATTTACGTAGTATCCCATAGCACTTCTGATGATTTCTTATATGCAACTGCATATTGTTCTACTCCCTCTACTGCATTCCAAGTAAGAGTTGCAGATTGAGATGTAATTTGTTGCGATAAGATTTCTGTTGGAGGATAACAAGATGCTGAGAAAGGATTGATTTCAAACTTAATATTTGGTCTGTTGTTCAAAACCATTCTCATTGCACTATTTACTTCCTGTGGATTATTTATAGATATTTCTTGATTGCCTCTATAACAAGTTATTGTTTTGCTACCAACAGAAGAACAAACTGTGAAAAATCTAGCATCTGTCCATGTACCTGTGTTGTTCATATAAGCAACAACAAGATTGTTTTCTCCGCTATAATCAAAGGGAGTTGTAAAGTTAATTGTAACCCAACCTTGAGTAAATGTTACATCTCCAGAATATACCAAAGTAAGACTATCTGCAGAAACAAAATCCTCCGGATTAGCAAACACATCTTTACTTACTTCTCCTAAATAAATTTGAGAAGAAATAGTTGTAGGTATTTCTGAATTAAACTTATAACTTATAGAACTAATTTCTCCTGCCATCAATTCCTCTGAAGAGAATATTGTTTGAGAATAGCTGTAATTATAAGTAACATTTATTGGAAGGAAGTCTTCCCCAGTACAGTTATTGCCTATTGTAACAACTGTTTGTGCATTTAATTGGGGCATTAGTGCAATAAAAAACACGAAACCCAATAGAAATCTGAATACTTTTTTCATATTTTAACATTTAATTTATTTCAATAAAAAAAAACAAGTAATGAAAAACAACTTTTCACTACTTGTTAAACTATAATTTATTTACAATTATCTAATTCTTATTGTTTGACCAGCTCTAATTTTATTGCCTTTTATATTGTTAAGTTGAGCTAATTTCTTTACGGTAGTACCGTTCCTTCTTGCAATAGCACCTAAAGTATCACCTTTTCTAACTTTGTAATATTTTCCACCTTTTGAAGACTTTGAACTATTAGTATTTTTCGCTAAACTACTATTTTGTGAAGATGGTTTGCTTGTTTTCTTAAAGCAATCCTTCGTTAGCATTAAAGTGTCGCTAATCAAAGAAAATGTTTTAAAGTCTATAACTTTTTCTGGATTGATCGCCGCGCCTAAATAGCGGATTTCTAAATGTAAATGAGGTCCTGTTGAACGTCCTGTGCTACCTCCAAGTCCTAATATTTCACCTGCTTTTACATCTTGATTAGGTTCAACATTTATTTTTGACAAGTGAGCATAGTAAGTTTCTAATCCGTTATCATGACGTATTACAACTAAGTTACCATACGCTCCTGATCGTTTTGCAATTCTCACCTTACCATCAAACATAACCTTTATAGGATCTCCTGTTCTTAATCCTAAATCCACACCATAATGCCAACGACGACGTCTTGGTCCAAAACGAGAAGTTATCTTCTTTTCTATCGGGCAAGCATAATATTGCTTGTTTTCTTCATTTACTAATTCAACAGGAATTGGCTCTGTAATTGAAGAATAGTCAAATCTATTATTAGTATAATGGATAGAACGTGTATCAAATGAAGCGTAGATAATATCATCTTCGCTTTCTGCTGCAACATCATCTATCATTCCATTATTAACAAATTGAATAAAAGAATTATTAAACTTATTTGTGTCTTTTATTATTCCAATAGTATATTCAGAACTTTCAATTGCTACATTTGTTCTGTTTCTCATCATACCACGTTCGTGGATTTGAGCCATTCCAACCATTGGAATAAACAACAAAGACAAAGATATGAATTTATATACTCCTTTTCTAAACATAAAAAAACTACTTTTCAGCGTGCAAAAGTACACAATAATTTTTTATCTTACAAATAATTCGCTGATTTATTGAACAAAAACAGATTAAAAAGTGTTATGTCCTTTGTCTAAAAGGTTATTTATTGTCTTAACCGGCGTAAATGTTTCCAAAGGAACTTCAACAAAAATACTAATCCAATTAGCCATTGAACCGTTCCAAAGTCCTGGCAATTCTTGTGCTTTAATCTTTTGAGCCTGTTGCGATTTCTCGGTTATAAATCCCATATTATAATCAACAAAATCCTTTAATTCAAATTTCTTTCCATCAAAACTTTTAACCGAACAAACCAAATCAACAGGATTAAAGTGAGTTGAATTACTAAACACCTCTTTTTGCGAAACATTTTCCATATCTACCTGAGCAGATTCAACAATTTGCAAAGAAAGTTCATTATTTGTATTTCTTATCCAAAAAGGTCCTCCACCAGGTTGTCCTTCGTTTTTCACCATTCCACAAACCCTTATAGGTTTATTAAGAATCTCTATTATGTAATCGCAATACTTTTCTTTGTCTTCAAAATCCGCAATATCTTTCAAATCAATTGCAAGACTACTTTTACAAAACGCCTTTATTTCTTCAAAAATTGAGACATCAAAACTTTGTTTAGAAATAACATTCAAGTAATAATCCACCTTACTTTTCAAAGAAACCAAAACTCCCGCCAAGACTTTCTTGTATTTATAAGTAGTATCTTTGAATTTATCGTGAATAACATTATCTATATTCTTGATAAAAATCAAATCAGCATCAATATCGTTAAGATTTTCTATCAATGCTCCGTGTCCAGAAGGTCTAAAAATTATATTTCCTTCATTATCTCGCACCAAACTATTATCTAAATATACCGCAACGGTGTCTGTTGAAGATTTTTGTTCAGAAAATTCCACAATATATTTACAATCAAACCTGCTTTCATACTTTTCTCTCACGCTTTCAAAGAGTTGAGAAAATTTTTCTTTGTGATTTTCCGAAATAGTAAAGTGTAGATTAACTTCTCTTTTGTTATTCACACAATAAGTTGCAGCCTCTACCAAGTGTTCTTCAAAAGCAGTACGCACCTCATCGTTATATTTATGAAATACAATAGTTGCTTTTGGACTTTGACCGTATGCAAGTCCACTTTCTTCAAGAATAAGATCAATTATTTGAAGATATTTTTTTTCTTCTAAGAGTTTTTCTATTCCAAAAGGCAAAAGTTTTTCGTAAAAAGCAAAATCCTTAATTCTTTCTATTACTTCCTTTACTTTTGGAAAGTCTTGCAAAGTATTTTTCGTAGAATCAAAAGAGGATTTAAAGTCATACAAATCCTTAAACATTCTTGTGGCAGCACCAGAAGCAGGAACAAATTTCACAACTTTTGCATCCGATACATATTCCTCAAAAATATTTACATACTCTTTTGCTTTTTCGTCTTCAATTCGCAAAAGACCATCACCAATTACAGCAGGCTTTTCAAGATTGACAAAAGGAAATCCCTTTTTAAAGTTTTCCAACTGCCTTTCTACTTGAAAAACACTCAAATTGTGATTTTCAATTTGCTCTAAATCCTTTTTTGAAAATTCCATCTTTATTCTACCGTTACTGATTTTGCTAAATTTCTTGGTTGATCAACATTTCGTCCTTTTGCAATCGCAATATAATAAGACAATAGTTGTAAAGGAATAATTGTTAGTAAAGGAGAAAGATTTTCTTCAATCTCTGGTATTTCTATACAATAGTCTGACAAAGCTTTTATCGCAACATCTCCCTTTGTAACAATTGAAATTACCCTTCCTTTACGTGCTTTTACTTCTTGAACATTACTTAATATCTTGTCATAATGACCAAATTTTGGTGCAATAACGACTACAGGCATTTCTTCATCAATTAAGGCTATTGGACCATGCTTCATTTCAGCCGCAGGATAGCCTTCGGCGTGTATATAAGAGATTTCTTTTAGTTTTAAAGCCCCTTCCAACGCCACAGGATAGTTATATCCGCGTCCAAGATAGATAAAATTCTTCGCATAAGTGAATACCTTTGCTATATCTTCAATTTCTTTATACATTTTTAAGATTTCTTCCACTTTTGGAATGACTTGCAAAAGTTCTGCAACAATTCGTTTATATTCTTCTTGTTCTATGGTTTTTAATTCTTTGGCAACAGAAAGTGCAATCATAGTTAAAACCATTACTTGTGTAGTAAATGCCTTTGTTGAAGCAACTCCTATTTCCGGACCTGCGTGTGTATAAGTTCCTGAATTAGTTGCACGAGCTATACTGCTACCTACAACATTGCAAACGCCATAAACAAACGCTCCTTTTTCTTTTGCTAATTCTATTGTGCTGCTAATGTATCGGCTGTTTCACCTGATTGTGATATTGCAATCAAGATATCATCTGCAAAAATCACAGGATTTCTGTATCTAAACTCTGAAGCAACTTCTATTTCCACAGGAATTTTACAATAATACTCAAACAAATATTTTGCAATCAAACCTGCGTGCCAAGAAGTTCCACAAGCAGAAATCAAAATTCTTCTTGCTCTTCTAAATCTATCTATATTATCAATAATTCCGCTTAACTTAATATCAAATTCCTCTTTTTGCAATCTTCCATTCACACAAAGATTCAAGGCTTTTGGTTGTTCCATTATTTCTTTTATCATAAAATAAGGATACCCCCCCTTTTCAATCTCGCTCAAATCCATATTTATTTGAGTGATGTTAGGATTTATTTTTACCTTTGAAAGATTTACTATTTCTAATTCTTTA
>RHMF01001276.1_pt1 | contig 11467 bp, 14 predicted proteins | sample 5365151 | NCBI WGS metagenome assembly RHMF01 (sample SAMN10266501, study PRJNA497801) | feces metagenome | isolation source: feces | host: Bos taurus | place: China: Prairie of Fairy Mountain | collected 2017-08-14 | reverse complement strand
GTTGATGTTATCTGCATAAATCTTGTTAGCTTCTGCACCTGAAGGTGACTCAGAAACTGATGAAAGACCGTTCCAAGCTACGCCGGGGCAGTAAGCCTTATTGGGGTCAGCAGCTGCACTATCGTAAACGTAAAGCACACCCTGGTTGACACCTGTTTCGTAGAACTTCTCACCGGTCTGGTCCCAAAGTAATCTAGCCATGTTTAATTCCTCCTGAATTAAATATAAATTGTAAATGAATAATGGTTTAAATTATCCTTTGTATAATCGGTATTAAATGACGACTTTGGTAGCTTAAGCAGTTTCGGATAAATATCATTATCCGGATCTTTATGAACTAAAGTAACTGCCATAGCTTCGTCATATTTGTATAAACCATCATTTGCTCTTGTGTTTTTAATCTTATCTAACTTGTAGATAATTGCGGGGTATTTAATTTTCAAAGATTCGGGAGGCTGAAAATACACATTCCTAGAGCCCAAAATATCACATAAAACTTCGTGAAATTCCTCTCTACTCATTGTAAAGCCCTCCCATTGTAAGTATGAGTCTTGGACGCTGGATTTCAATACTATTTACTTTCCATTTAGCGCCCATAAACTCTATATACTTAATGTTACTAAAATTCTCATAGGCAAACGCATCAGCAACAATACTGATTTCAGCAGAGTAGGCCTTATCGTCATTTAACCCTTCGCCAACCTGCCATTTGCTCATTTTCTTACTAACATCACCGTAATAGTTTTTCTCAACTATATCTTCGGTCCATACACCTGGTCGGGTTTCTGTAGTGGTCAAATAGCCTACCTTGCCATAAAATTTACCCATTTTGAATTTTTCTCCTTAAATTATTCAGCAGCTGCTGCAGCCCACTCTGTAACTGTTACAGTAGAGCTTACAAGATCGACTGTTGAAGCCTTGTTTCCAGAAACCTTAACAACCTCAAGGTAATCTGTTGCTGACTGTCCAACAATTGCTACAAGAACACGTCCATTCTTGAATGCTGCTACAAGATCAGCTTCTGCGATCTGAGTCTTAGAAGCGCCTGTTCCGTCATAAATCTTAGAATCTGATGTATCACCGTAAACTACGAATGCAGCTACGTTCTTACCTTCAGCGGTCATATAGATCTTATCCATGATTTTATACTCCTTAAATAATTATTGATTTGTATAGTAACTTACTAAGCAATCAATGCTGTTCAGCTACTATACAAGATGGTTAACTGTTACTTACAATCAGCCTGCGTTTCCGTTAGCTTTAAGTACGATTGCTGAGTAAGGTCTTGTAAGGGCACCAGACTGTCTCTCCTCGATGAGGTACTTATTCTGGTTGTAGTCGATATCGAAATCATCGAAGAAGTTCTTCTTACCCTGATTCTTAATACCAACATTGTAATCTGAGAGGTCAAGCATTACTGCATATGTTCCAGCGCCGATAATAGATGAAGGAACCTTAACGATCTTGCTTACACCCATTGCTCCAGCAAGCTCTGCAGGTGTCTTGTAAAGTCTGTGACCAAACTTATCTTCCATAAGCATAAGCTTAGAAGCCTGCTTCTGCTCAACAAATGCGATAAGGTTACCAGATCCCTGATAATCATCCTGCGCAAGCACAGAAGCTGTTACGATAGCATGCTCAAGAGACTCATCCTGTGCAGGTGTAACTGTCTTCTTGATTGTGAAGAGGTCCTCATCCTTTGCGGCAGGAATAATGTGTGTCTCATCAACCTTGTCATCATCTGCAGTTGAACGTCCATCACCGAAGATGTAAGCGCGAGCCTTCTCCTCGTCGAACTTGATGTTCATCTCTTCCTTGATCCAAGGAATTACATCGAAATCTGCATCAGCAAGGTCATCCTTATCAAATTTCTGTTTCTTGTAGATTGTTGTAGGAGATACTGATCTCTTAAGAAGCTTGAATACCTCTTCTTTCTTATAGTGACCCTTGATGTATCCCTTTGCTCTTGCCTCGTCCTCTGTGATGTCAGCGAAAAGCATTTTGATGTTTGCGAAAGGTGTGTTGTGTACACCATTCATGATTACACCAACCCAATCATTGGGATGTGTGTTGATGAACTGAGGTGTAGTTGTATAACTCTTATCATCGGGCTTAATAAAGTCGATGTTCTCAATTCCATACTCAGCAGCATGCTCAAGAAATGCATCTCTAAGAGATCCGCATCTCTTACCCTCTTTCATAATTGTGTTAAGACCATCATGAACGAGTGTATCATCGTACTGCTCTTCTGATTCAAATACATTGTGCTTCATCTGTTCGTCCTCCTCTTTGGAACTTTTATTCTTTTCTTCTGCGTCAGCGATTGCCTGACCGATTAAAGCATAAACAACTGTCTTCTGCTCGTCATTGAGAGTATCGAATACATCCTTTACTGTCTTTTCAGAATCAGCGGGTGCCTTCTTTTCAATCTCAACTTCAGTTTTCTTTACTTCTGCCATTTCTTTCTTCTCCTCTTCAGGTTTTGTTTCTTTTGTTTCTGGCTTCTTTTCATCAGAGTCAGTTTCAGATTTCTTGTCTTCCGATTTAGTGTCATCAGACTTCTTTTCCTCTTCCTTCTCTTCAGGTTTTTCTTCAGACTCCTTATCGTCGTCCTCTTTCTTTTTGTTATCTTTTTCCGCATGGGAAATATAAATTTCCTCTACGTCATTATAGATCTCGGCTGACTCGATTTCGTCCTCGTCTGAAATATCACTATGTCTAACCTGCTTCTCAACGATGCAAGCTCCAGGATTTGCTCCTGCAAGCACAAGGCTGACTTCACAAATCTTGCCATGCACAACATCGCGAGAGTTGGTCTGTTTAAGCTGGTTAGCATAGATACTAAGAGAACCTATGTCACCGTGCTCCACAAGAAGTTTCGCATTCTGTCCAGCTTCTGTGTCATTGAATGTTCCATAAGCATAGACACCCTCTTCTCTATTTTCAAGCAGAGCATGACCGAGAACATTCTGTGCATCTTTGTGGTCGTGATTCCAAACTAAAGGAACGGTCTTACCATCCTGGTCTATAAAGGCATTTTTACGGATTGTACGGCCATCAGAACATCTTAAGTTGTTCCTTGTTGCCCATCCACCAAAATCATACACCATTTTGATTTTTCCTCCTTAGTTTAATTTCTTCTAAGAGTCGATCAACCGTCGCTTCGGGTCCTTTTCCATCAGCGACCATTTGCATGTTTTCTTCAGGAATTGGATTACCATCAACATCAATGTGATAGTCATCTTTTGAAGGTGACAGATTCTTATTTCTAAGCTCGTCAGCTCCAGGATCTCCAGCAGGACGCATTCCGACGATCTGTCTGAGCTCATTAGAAGTCAATATCTCATTACGTGTAAACTTGTCTGCAATTTCAGCAATCTGAGTAACAGGAACAAGCTTGAATGGATCTCTGTAAAATTCTATCGACTGTTTCTGACTTCGAGCAGTCTTTGATAAGAATTTTCGTTTCATTTCGTCAGTGATTGCCGAGAGAATCGGTTCGACAGTTCTTGAATAGTAGTTATTCATTATCTGATCACTGGCTGTACCGTTTAAAATTTCGGTTGTTATGCCTAACTGAGAGTAAATCATATCTGTAAGATACTGAATCTGATTCATTAGATTATTATCTAATGATCTATTCAACTGAGTTACGTGCTCAGTGGCATCTGTATATGCAATACCATACTTAGAATTAGCTAACTGATCTTCGATAGTCTTTCTACGATTTTCAGCCTGCTGTTTCTTAGCCTCGGTCCTGGTTAAATAAGGTAACTGAATAATTAAATCTAATTTACCAGCTCCCGACTGTTCATCAATTGCATCCAATAGATTTAATTTTCTTATAAGTCGCTGCATAGTAGAGTTCGGTTCATTCATTACTGAATAGAACGGGTTTTCTATTATACATACAACACTTTTTGGAAGAGTTATCGTTTCTTTCTTTCCGGACTTCTCGTTATAGACTTCCATCTTAACAGCATCCGGGAACCATGAAACTATATGTCCAACTCTCATCTTTTCGATGTCTATTGTTGCAGATTTCTTCGGATCTATTTTTGTATCCGTAGGGATAACTGCTACACATCCCTCGTCAAGTAGAGACATGACAATATCCTGTACAAAGGCTCTTCCTGTCTGATCTATGTTGGCACTAACAGATAAGCACTCATTGAGTCCCGAATCTATTATTTGCACATAGTTACCATTATCATCAACCCTTACGTGCTTAATATCAACAGCTGCTGCATCCATAGCAATTCTGTTGTATATGGCATTTATTATAGATCGTTCATTACCTCGAGTGAAGTGTGGACGATCTGGTCTATACCAACCATACGATACCTCATTGTAATAAGTTTTCGTTGACGTTGGGTCTTTATTCATAAAGGCATTCCAAGCATGTTGGAGTCTATCTGTAAAATTTCCCATTTTGATTTTTCTCCTTTGGAATGTTCTTAATTAGCGTTTGTAATAGTCGTCATCATAATAATCTTCGTAAACCTTATCATAGTCATTGTTATACAGCCAATCTTTACCAGTATCTACCTCTTTCTTATGAGATGTGGTTAAATCATTGACGGTTGACATACCAATGTTATTCTTTTTAAGGAATGAAGAAAAATCATAACTATTTTCTTGTTTAATATTACTTGCTAATGTATTAAAGTTAACATATGTGTGTGAGTAATCTTTTTCCGGAGCTTTACTATTATTTTTAAGGAATGAAGAAAAATCATAACTATTTTCTCGTTTAATATTATCTGCTAACGTGTTGAAGTTAACATATTTATGTGCCGTATTTGAATAATCTTTTTCTTCTATCTTATCAAGCCAACTTAAACTATTATATCCGCTATCTTTCTCTTTCTTTTCTTTCTGAGGTTTATACATTTCAGATTTAGAAACATTAGGTTTAATTGTTTCTACTATCTTTCCAATTTTGGGTTTCTCATAATTATCGTCATCATCTCTTCTTTCCCAACTTTGTGAATTTTCTCCTGCACCTTTATTATTAAAGACTTTGGATTTTAAATCTGAAATAATATTAGACGATTTCTTATTGTTATCTTTATTGTTCTTATTATCCTTATTATCCTTATTATCGTTATCTTTATTATCCTTATCTTTCTTCTTATCCTTATCTTTATTACCCCATTTAATAGATTTCAAATCTGTTCCAAAGAAAGCATTACTTACAGCGGCCGACATATTATACAAATTTATACCAGCAGAACCTGCTCCGACAACGGCATTCATGAAATTCTGCATTGTACGTATTTTTTCAACACCTTTTTGTTTTTCTTTGTATTCAAGATTGGCTACTTTTTGAGATAACATCTGCTGCATATCGTATCTATTCAAAAGATTAGAAATCTCTTTGTTAGATAATTCGCTTTTATGCTTATATGCTTCCGTTATGTCCGCTTTGTCATATATGTCTTTCTTGTCTTTTTCTGTTAACAAACCTTTTTTATGCAATTCTTTTTCTTCAGCGGCTTTTCTTTTTCTTTCTTCATATTCTCTCTTTTTTCTTTTAAACCATGACTCATGCGCATTTGCTTTTTTCTGAGATTCCGTCATTTGAGTTGGTTTTAAAGGGTATGGAGGACCATTTCTATGTCCCCATTTCTGTTTATCTACTCCATGATGAGCTAGATATTCATTTTGTGTGTAAATCATTTCAAAGATCCTCCTTTTGAAATGTTTAATACCAATCTAATTTATTTGATCGAGTACTTGTATAAGATTTTGGATTCTTCTTATAAATATCATATTCATCATCTAACGCTTTGGTATTTCCATCTATAAGAATTTTACTATTTTGAATTGATTCTAGAAAATTAGAATCGTATTTATTATTGTATTTACTCTTATAGTCTGATGGTGATGGTTTATGACTAATTAAATCACTTGGTTTATTTATTTTCACTTTCGGCTTATTACTAGTCATGGCATCTTTTTCAATTTTCTTATTCTTATACTTTTCAGCAATAGCACTACCAGCATATATTGCACCAATTGTTGCGGCTGAAATCAGTGATCTTATTCCCATATACATTAAACCAGTTTTTAATGCAGGAGCTAACGCAGCCATGCCAAGAGCCGCTTTAGCCGTTGTAAGGCCACCCGCTGCAGCTAAGCCTTTAGCAACTTCAGTACCTCCTTTTAAGGCCGCTGGTAATACTGCAGACTTAGCAGCATTTAATCCACCTTTAGCCATTGATTGAATTGGCGTTCCTTCTAATATTGAAGGTCCAAAACCACTAATTACACTATTCTGAAAACCTCCAGAAACAGGTTTTACCGCTCCTGGAGCTCCGGCTATTGCTTCTGCTGCTGTTTTTGCAGTTTTTCCAATACTATTTCTAGTTTTAGCAGCTATAGCTGTTCCTGCTCCTATAGCAGCGGCTCCAAGACCTATTTTAGCGCCATCGGTTCCGAGTTTTCTTTTTCTTCCAGCATCTGTTAATGTACCATCTGCATTCTGGTATCTTCTAATTCCCCATTTTTGTCCGAGGATTCCATGATGCTGAAGAACCTCATCATTTATAATCATAACATAATCCATAATTTTACCACCATTTTGAATTATTCAAAAGCTTCTTTATTATTCTTGTATGCCACGAAAGCATCCATTAATGCTGATACATTATCGATCTTATCCTCATATCTCTTTTTAAGTAGTTTGCGGTTACCGTTTGTATCTTCTATGGTTATAGCATTTCCCATAGTATAGCACATTAATTCTTCATCGAACAATAAACAACCTTCACTTGCTAATTTCTTTATTTCACCCAATGGAACTGATTCTGTACGAGCACCCTGTATAACTTTCTCTATACCAAAAGGACCATTCTCTCTTTCCCATCTTTCCATAAATGCTTTCGCATTGTAAGGATCGTAACCTACAGCTGAGATGTCATACTGACACTGCTCAATGTATGCATCAATGTCATCATACACATCCATCATGTCGAGAATAGAACCCTCAAAGATTATGAGACTTCCTTCTCTCATAAACTCATCATACTTGAGACGAGTAGCTGCTGGTAATTTAGATAAAGTTAGGGAAGTAATGTAACTTCTAACCTTAACTCCGAAAGTACCGTTTCCGAGAGGGAATAGGAAAGTAAAGGCACAGAAGTCATCACCCTGTGATAAGTCGATACCGAGGGAACATGTCATCTGCCAGAAATCTAATTTTCTCTTCTGTGGAAGTGTCTCTTCGTATGTAAAGTAGTATGTATAGCCTTCCATAGGTATGCCAAATCTTTTGGCCAAAATATCATTTCTGTTTGCCGGTGCTTTTTCAGCTCTTTCTACATCGAGTTCATAGGTTTCATATGTTACGGTAAATCCAAGATTAGGATTTGCCTTTCTCCATATCCTCGGATCGTTCTTTCCGAGTTCAACTTCTTCAATGTCATCGAGTTTATACCACCAAATACTTACATGCGGGTTGTTATACTCACCCTTGAGTATTGATGCCAACTCCATTTTGATTGTATCGCCGACACCATTTCGAACTGTACCTTCTGATGATACAGCTATGATAAGGTAGTCGTCATTTTTAGAAGCACCTTGCTCAAGAGTACCTATAACATCTTCTCTAATGTCTCCAGAAAGCCACTCATCGACTGTGTTGATTCGAGAGTTAAGACCCTGAAGCTTATCGATTGTCATAGGTCTGATTTCACAAAGAGAACCTGTTATGAAATTCTCAATACCCTTCTTTGTGGATACGAGTTTCTGTCTATTCATCTTCGAACCGGTGGTATTCTGTAATGAACCTTCTGTTAGGAACTTGTACAGATCACCACGGGCACGAGTAATAGCGGTTCTCATTGGAGCTAGTACTTCTTCTGCCTGTTTCATTGTAGGCGCTGTGTGTACTTGATGAGTAGTTGTTGTGTCAACACTCAAGAAGTAACTTTGCATGTATGATTCATACTGAGACTTAGCAGCACCTCTCGCTATGATAAGATACTGCTTATTAATAAGCCTCTTCTTAATCATTTGGTTTTCATAATGACCAGTAATATTGTCATCTTGAACATATACTGTTCTTTCAACAAAGTAATACCAGCCTAAAACCTGTTCTCCCCACAATTTAAATGATTCCAGTAAACGTAAATCTGAGCCATCAGTGAGAGTTAATTCGTTTTCACAGAACCTTATCCACCCTTCTACTGCGTCTTCGTCATAGTATACTCCAGGATGTTCGATCAGAGCATCTATTCTGTTCATCTCGGCTGAGATTTCTCTATTAACCAGTATCTTGCCACTGAGGACATCATCTCTAAATTTACCGTAGTATTTTGGTACTGCAGTATTAGATAATGCCATTTGTTTTTACCTCTTTATTCATTTAAAATTTATTTATCTTTATCCCAATCAGGACCAAATATTAAAGCTGGATCTACTAAATATCCTCCTTGAACTTTCTGAATACTTCCACTTTTTGTCAAATTATTATACACAACTAGTTGCTTATAATATTCTTCTCCTTTTTTGGCATACTTTTTGTAATATGGATTATCTTCAAGTTTTCCAATATTATCAGATCCGAGTTCCTTCTTCATTTTAGAAAGAGTTTCATCAAATTGTTGTTCCCAGAACAGTTGATTATCATATTCGTATTTTAAGGCCATAAAAGGATTATCGGTAGTAGCTGCTTTGTACTTATATTGATTTATGTTGGTATTATACTTTCCAAGTTTCTTAGCATATTTATCTCTTCTTCTCATTCCAGCTCTCGTTAAAGAACCATCAGGATTTTGGTATCTTCTTACTCCCCATTTCTGTCCGAGGATTCCATGATGCTGAAGGTAATCGTTTTTTTTTTGTAATTGCTATATAGTCCATAATTGCTCTCTCTCTCTTAGATTTTTAAGGTTAATCAAGAATGTCGATTAAAATATCTTTTAACCATAGCTGCTCCAGTTCCAACAAGACCTGCTGTACCAGCTAAACCTAAAGCAACACCTGCTACTGGCATAGAAGCCAATCCACCGGCTGCTAATAAAGGAGCTATTGCTGTACTTAAATTATAACCATTGGCAACTGCTTCTAATGTTGTAAATGGTAATGAAGCTAATGTTGTAACCCCACCACCATAGGTTGATCCTAAACCAATAGCCAATTCTTTTAATCCGAAAATTCCAGATCCGGTTAAAGCCGTTCCTACTCCGACTTTAGCAGCATTTTTAAAAGTATCTTTTGTATCATACTTATCTTCATCTTTAAGTTTTTGTCTTTTCTTTCCAGCCTCAGTAAGACTTCCATCGGCATTTTGATAACGACGTATTCCCCATTTTTGACCTAATATTCCATAGTGCTCTAAATAGTCATCTGAAATATAAGAATTTGTATGGGGGGGGGTTCACTATTTTAAAATCGCTCATGTCTAACTATTCCTCCTTAGGATCAACAGCAATATTAAGTCTCCACTCTAGCTCTGCGATCGTATTCTTGTATACTTCTGTTACAGTTGCGCTGAGAGGCGGGTCGAACATTAACTTTACTTTCATGTAAATATAAGTTTTAACCATCTCTAGCGAAGTGTTACTACCAAGGAAGTCAGCCCAGGTTTCAGTAGCTCCGGTAATAGAATAACAGCTATCCGGACCTACACCTAACTGATTGAGTAGCATTAATACAGTATTAATATGTATTATTAGGTCCTGATCGAACGCATCGTATTCTGCATCTATACCCAATAACTTTTTAATATCATTTAGTATGCTGTTATTCATTGCCCATTGCCTCTCTATCATTTTGTTTTATCATTTTTATCTTTATCATTCATATGTTTAGAAACAATCGACGCTCCAGCCGCAATCAAACCAGTAGCTCCTATTGCTGCAAGTGGAATTCCTCCAACTATACCTAAAGCATTTGCAGCAAGAACCGGTATGTCTTGAGCCGCTTTAAAACTATAAGAAATCAGACCGGTTGGTGTTGTACTGGTTATGGTTGATCCATTTACTATCATATCATATAAGTTTTTAATACCAAACTTTTTAACAAGATCTGAATATGTTTTAACACCAACAGATGCGAGCTTCGTTCCAACTGCTACTTTTAGTGCAGAAGTTCCAACTTTTTTTGCATCTTTGTATTTTTCTTTAATTTCATCTTGTCTTTTCTTTCCGGCATCAGTTAATGTTCCATCGGCATTCTGGTATCTTCTTATTCCCCATTTCTGACCTAAGATGCCATGATGTTCTAAGTAATTGTTTGTTGTAATAGCTATGTAATCCATAATTGCTCTCTCTCTCTCTCTTGTATTTTGAAATTAATTACTTTTTACTTCCTCTATCAGTATCTTTTGATCTATCAAAGTATTTCTTAACTATCGCTGCTCCGGTTCCGACTACACCAAGAGTACCAGCTATAGCTAATGGAACTCCGCCAACGATGGATAAAGCCGTTGGAACATATTCTTTGGCATCTTCAACAATGTCAAACCAATAATAATCTTTATTATTAGTTAGAGGGGTTCCTATTTTACCACGAAATATCATATCGGATAATACTTGCCATCCAAATGTCTGTCCCATTTTATTTATAGCAGATAATCCACCAGCTGCTGCGGTTGTTCCGATTGCAGTTTTTACTGTATTTTTAGCAAGTTGTTTGGCATCATAAGAATCTTGTTCTTTATAACGCTGTCTTTTCTTGCCAGCCTCAGTAAGACTTCCATCAGCATTCTGATAACGTCTAACTCCCCATTTCTGGCCTAAGATGCCATGATGTTCTAAGTAATTGTCTGTATCAACTATAATGTAATCATTCATGAATATCACTTACTCCTTTTCCACGGACATGTATCATTTGCTGTTCTTATAACTGGCGGTTTGTAAGAATCTTCTCCTCCATAATGTATAGCATCATGCGTGCGCTTGGTAGTACAAACCAAGTTATCTTCATCAAAGACTTTAGGATCTCTTTTAAGAATATCCTCTTTTGTAATTGGATTGATATGGTGTATTAGAATCTTTCCATGTATGTCAAAACCTTCTAAACCTAAATCGCATCCGTTGTCTCTTAAGATAACTTTGTTTCGTATAGACTTCCACTCTGGAGAATTATACAATGCCTGATTCAAATATCGATCATATCCAAATGTTTCACTTGCTACCTTGCCACTTAACTTGAGATACTCATATCTTTCTTCATGAGTTTTCAGTTTCTTCATTTCAGAATATGATTTATTCATCGAATACTTCCACCTCATCATTTACTTTACCGCCGTAAGACTTCATAGCACTAATTGCCTTCTCATACATCTCTTCCATCTTCTTAGCAGACTTAAGAGATTCTGTCTTAGCGGTTAAGAGTTCTAACTCTCGTTTAGTTTTCTCCTGTTCAAGTTTTGCAGATGTAGAACCCAATTTTAGATAGTGGGTTATTACCTGAGAAGATGCTGTTCCTTCCCTAAGTTGTTTCTCTGCTAAATCTA
>RHMF01001275.1_pt1 | contig 11476 bp, 14 predicted proteins | sample 5365151 | NCBI WGS metagenome assembly RHMF01 (sample SAMN10266501, study PRJNA497801) | feces metagenome | isolation source: feces | host: Bos taurus | place: China: Prairie of Fairy Mountain | collected 2017-08-14 | reverse complement strand
CCTTGTTTTATTTCAATAGTATCATCAATTTTATTTACAAAATTTTGGTAAATAGCAATTATGTCAACCATTCCATTTTTTAACATTTCTAATTCTTTCATTTGTTTTTCTCCTCTCCTGTTTTCTAAATTATATCAAAATTTATTTAGTTTGTCAAGCAGATTTTCAAAAATTTTGAAAAAATGATGACTTAATCGAAAAAATAAAAAAATTGGCTTAAACGCTTAATTTTAGGACTTTTAAAACCACACAAATGTTCGCGGCCGCCGGTTAAAAATGTATAAAAGTTAAGTTATTATGTAAACTCGGCGCGCAGTACATCAGAGCGGCCACCCACGCGCCGCCCGCCCGAACAGATGTTTGGTTTACAAAACAAAAAAATGCCTAGAACCTTTATGGCTCTAGGCTTTTAGATTAGTCGGCTAGTGAAAAGTATGCTTTTCTCTTGTCCTCAACTCTTACGACTTTGTGGTCTTTGATTAGTTGAGTTAAAAGAGCTGAAATCTTTTGATTTGAAAGGTTTGCAAGGTTTTCATCACTCTCTTGTAATTCGCTAATTGTAACAGGTTTACCAAGATTTTCTAATCCCTCTATTATCAAGCCTTTGATGTTTTCGTTCTCAACTTGTACTTTGGTAGGCTTTTTAGAGGTTGCCTTTTTGTTTAGTAATTCGATTTCGTGGTCAATGAATTCTACTAAGTCCTCTCTGTCAAGGTTTTCAACAATACCTCTTAATGTGTTAAAATACTCTCTTTTTGTTACTTTTTTGTTTTCCATAATTTTAAATCTCCTTTCCTTATCTTTAATTATATTATAACATTTAATTATAATCTTGTCAATACTTTTTTTAAAAATTTTCTAAATTTATTTTTTCAATTATTTGTTTACATAATTCTTCATTGTCCTTGTAAAATTCAACTCCCCACATTGTAGCCCTTCTCTCGCAAGGGATAGAGAAATATGCAAAATTGTGTTCTTCATTTGTAATTATTTTTTGTTCTTCTAAAAAATTGTAAATGTTTTCTTGTAAGTCCCTATTGTCAAGGGTTTCTTGGTTTCTTGTCATTATGTGACCTATTTCATGTAATATTGATAAAAATGTTATGTTAATTGGTGTGTATTCTGGTTGCATTTCATACCATTTTTTAAACTGAACATCTGTTTTGTTTACTCTTTTGTTACTTATGTAAATTTCATTATCAAAGGGGCTACACTCAAATCTATAACTTTTATGTAAATCAATAGGCTCTTCGCTTTCAACATAATTATCTATAAAGTTTTGTAAAATTTCAAAATCTTGTTTTGTAAATCTATATCTTTTACTCATTTTATGTAACCCCCTTGTTATTTTTTTCTATGTGGGTTAGGGGAATTTCCCTTCTCCCCTAACCCTTATGTATCAAGCCTTTTGGAATTTATCTTCTCCCTTTCTTTTTGCTTGATTTCTTTGGTTTTAAGCCTAAGCGAATTGCCTTTCTTTCTTGGTCTCTAGCCTCATATTTTTTTCTCATTTCGTGTCTTTTTGCTTGGTTCATTTTTTATCACTCTTACCCTTTCTTTAATATTATTATAACATTTTTAGTTTTAATTGTCAATACTTTTTTTAAACTTTTTTAATTTTTTTTAGAGGGCTTTTTTGTTTCCTCTCTTAACTTTGTTATACTTATTATAACATTTTTAGTTTTAATTATCAATACTTTTTTTAAAATATTTTTTATTTTTTTTAAGGGGTGATTTTTTTGTCTCTCTCCTTAACTCTGTAATTATTATACTATTTTTAGGATTTTTTGTCAATAGGTTTTTTATTACATTTTTGTTACAAAATTATGTAAACACATTATGTTAACCGCGGCCCGGGCTTTGGCGGCTGTAAGTGGCGGCGCTGTAGGTTTAGCAGTCTTTTTTCCGGGGCCAAAGTTTACATAACCGGCCGCCGCAATAAAAAAAGTGACTTTTTAAGCCACTTTTTGACAAATTCTCCAACACCCTCGATTTATTGATTTATCAACCTTTTGATGACTTTGTAAACACCTTGAAAGTATTTGACTTTCGACTATTGCATCAGATAAAGCAGTGTGTTCTTCTTCAAAGTCTATTTGTTCGCAATAACCAAACATTCGTTCAGCATTAGTTATTAAATTATTTTTTGAGTTTCTAACATTTTCCCATTGAAAAGTTTTTTGTTTTCCCAAAACTTGGCAAGCTATGTGCCAGATATCACAATACTTTGTGCCATACTTGAAAAAATATCTGCAAGCGCTTCCGCTTAAATATCTTATTGTATTGTTTAAAGTTGTTATGTCAAATAATGTATTGTAAGCATAAATTTCAGTTATACCAAATTTTTCCATAGTTTCTAACATTATTTTTCTTGCTTGCCAAATACTAATTTTTTCCATTTCTTTTGTTTTTAATCTTTTATAATAAATTGGTAGTTTATGGTAATAATAAGCACTTTGCATTAACTCTTTCCAATCAAAAATTTCTTTAATTGCAAAAGACCTTTTTTCGTATATGTTGCCTTGCTTGTCTGTTATTGTAAAACCTAAATCATAGACAAGTCCATCATTGAAGCCACTTTCAAAATTATTATTTGTAGTTTCAGTATCTAATGTTATAAAATATTTTTTTCGTTTATCAATTTTCATTGTTTTGTTTTTTCCTTTCCTTTTGTTAAAAGCATTATAACATTTTTATTTTATATTGTCAATAGTTTTTTAAAATTTTTTAATTTCCTTCACTAGCAAGTTTAAATATTGATATAATTCCTATAATAATTAATAAAACAGTTGCCCATGTATGAGTTAACATAAAATTACAAATTGCACAAATTATGTAAAGTAATAAAAATGAAATTCCTAAAAATATTATAATTGCTATTAATCTTATTATTATTTTTTCAATTAAATTTTTCATTTTTTTCAATTCCTTTCTTTTGTTATATTTTGAAGGTTTGCAAATGCTTATTTTCTAAGCATTTGCAGTTACCCATTTATAAACTATGTTGTCATTTTTATAAAGTCTTATATTGTTTCTTGTTTCGCTATAAGTTCCTAATTCTCTTACGAAATTTTTGAATTCTTTTTTATTCATTGTAATTGCTAATGTATCATTTTCTTTTTCAATTATGTAAACATATCTATTTGCTTTATTTGTTTCTAAATATTGATTTAATACATTTTCAAAGCCTTTTACATTATTATATTGTTTTAATAGTTTGATTTCAGCTTTGCAACCTTTTACTTGATAGATATAACTTTTTTTGTTTAGGTCTCCGTCCTTGTCATAACTTGTATTATCTAGTTTATAATCAATGTAACCAGTTTTTGTGGCTTTATAACAAATCTCTTTCCTATAACCATTGTTAATTTTTTTATTTGTTATTGGATTAACTGTTGCTATTTTATGTAAATCTAAGATTTTTTCTATTTTCATTTTTTCTCTCCCTCTCTTTTGATAATGCAATTATATCACTTTTTAAAAAAAATGCAATAGTTAGTTAACATAATTTATATTACATTTATATTACAATAATGTTACAAAATTATGTAAACCGAACACCCGTTCGCCAGTACCGAACAAATGTTCGGTTTTCGCTACCCCAGTAGAAGCGGCACTTTCAGGATTCCGCAACGCCAAGCGCAGCAAGGGTTTCCCGTCCCGAAAATCTGTTCGGTACCTAGATTATGTAAACTCGGCGCGCTTCATTAAAATCAATCGGTAGCGCGCCGTTGCCCTGCAGCCTTACAGCCTCAAGGGTTTGCGGCAGCCGCTAAGCCAAGAAAAAAGCGGGGTTCCCGCCCGCTCTTAAGATAATAACATCTTTACAAAAAGAATTATGTCAATTATTCCTAAAACTATGAAAGCCCAAGTATGATTTAAAATAAGGTTGTAAAGTGAACATACTAACCAAATTGTAGTTAAAAATGCTCCAAACCCAATAAGACTTTGAATAATCATTATTACTAGCTTTCCTAACATTATTTCTAATTTTGTTTTTGTTGATAAATTTTTCATTTGTTTTTTTCCTTTCCTCTTAACTTGATTATATTATACTATTGTTATTATTTTTTGTCAATACTTTTTTAAAAATTTTTTCGAGGTCTTTTCTTTGAAGGGTTAAACCTCTGAACCTTAAAACACTTTACTTTTTCTTGGAGTTAATAATTTAAAATTATTAATCTTTCGTGGTGTTGTGTTATCTCTCACCCTAAACTTATTATAACATTTTTAGTTTATCTTGTCAATACTTTTTTGAAACTTTTTTTATTTCTTTTTGTTTGTTCTCTCTCTTGATGTTGTCTTAATTATACTATTTAAAATGTACTTTGTCAATACTTTTTTTATTACATTTATGTTACACTAATGTTACAACTCCTGCTAATTCTTTTAAGTTTCTAATTGCTAAGCCTTTCCACCTTCCGCTTTTATTGTTAGCAACAGAAGTTAATCTCTTAATCCCTACTCCGCCAACGCTTTCCCATTCTACTAAGTTTTGTGTGTAATCATCTAGTAAAATACATTCTTTATTAATGATAACATTTAAATTCTTTTCTATTTCTTTTGCTTTATTTTTTCCTAATCTACAAAAACAAATGTTTGACTTTGGTAAGTTTGGTAAGAATAAGTCAATCCATGTTGCCTTGTCCTTGTCTGCTTGCTCGTTTGGACTTGCAGAAATTATGTAAACATTTCCTTCTTTTGCTAATTCATTTATGTTTTCAATTCCTTTGTATGCTTTTAAATTAGCAAAAAAACCTTTTTCAGTTTGAAATCTGTTTAAAGCATTTCTAACATTAAACTTTGCTAATGTTCCATCTAAATCTAAAAATATTTTTTTCATAATCTTTTCAATTCCTTTTCTATTTAGTTATGTTTACTTTGTTTTATTTTCTTTTCTTTTGTTATTATTATTTTATCATTTTATTTATTGTTTGTCAACTCTTTTTTCAAAAAAAAGAAGAAAAGATTTTTTCTTTTCTTCTTTTTCTTTTTACTTTTTCCAATTATAAGAATTTAATTCATTATTGATATTTAAAGTTATAAAATAATCTTCTTCTGTTTCTTGAATGTTTTCAATTTGAATTTGTTCAATTATTTCTTTCTTTGTTGTTTCTTTCATGTTCTTTATTAAAAAGTTTTTTGTTAAAACAAAAACTAAAATAAAAAGAATAATTACAAATAAATTTTTTTTCATTTTCTTTTTTCCTTTCCTTTGTTTGTTATAATAATTATAACATTTTACTTTTGTTTTGTCAATGACTTTAGAATAAAAAGATAGAGATTTTTTCCCTCTATCTTTTTATTATATGAGATATAATATTTTAAAAAGTGCTTATATATTTTCGTTGGTTCTATAAAGTGAGTCAGTAAATATGTGTTGATATACATATCTATGATATAATTCTTTAGCAACTTTGTTATGTCTTCCTTCTATAATAACATCTCCTTTTTCATTTAATAAAACCCATTTCTTAAAATTTCTTTTCATAATCTTTCTTTTCCTTTCCTTTTGTTATCTTAATTATAACCTTTTTATTATAATTTGTCAATAACTTTTTTAATTTTTTTTATTACATTTTTGTTACAAAACTTTGTTTTGTCTTTCTTTTATTGTTTGTTATTTGTTGTTTTGTCTTTGTTAAGTTTATTTGTTGTTTGCTGTTTTCTCTTTGTGTGTTTTGCCTCTCTCTCTTAACTTGATTACATTATACTATTATTAGATGTTTTTGTCAACACTTTTCCGTAACTTTTTTAAAAAAAATTTTTTAAGTGCTGTAAGCCTTGCTAGAGTAAGGTTTCGCGATTTTCCAAAAAATGGTAAAGTAATATTTTCTTAATTATGTTAACTAATTATGTTAAGAAGCGGAAAAGCTAAGAGTAGCAAGACTTTTGGGAAACGAACAAATGTTCGTTTTTTGCTCTCTTTAAAAGCAAAAATGTTAAGTTATTATGTAAACTTAAAATTTGGATTGTAGCAGTCGATAACGTAAAAAAGAGAGTTAAACTTCTAAAAAAATTTTTTAGATTTTGTTAAAAGATTTTTTACTAAAAATTATAAATAAAAAATTTTTAAATTTTTTTTCTTTTGTTTACATAAAATTTTTGCAAGTCCTTTTTTCAAACAGTCCTTCCAATTTTTTCCAGTTTCTACGGAAACATACTCAAAGAAACCCTTGTGGGGTAAGGTTTTGGGAAAAAATTTTTTTGGTACTTTGAAAAAGTTTTCGCCTGGATCACTCAGACTCCAAAAGTTTTTTCAATTTTTAGACTCCAAAAGTTTTTTGAATCGACAAACAAACTTCAAAAAATTTTTTTCCTTAATTTTAAACTTTTGGCCTTCCCGCCATTGACTTTCAGAAAATTTTATTTTACAATGTACTTAATAAAGAAGGAGGACCATAAAAATTGAAGCTAGATTATAGTTTAGATGCGGAAGGTCGTAAAAATTTAGTTGACCAAATAATTAAAGAAACTCCAATATCAAGCTTATCAGAAGGTTACATAGAAATTTTATCCAATTATATTATTTCAGCCGAAAAAACAAAAGAAATATTAACAGATAATCGCATGCTAACTATTCAAAAGCGCGAGACCTCTTACCAAGGACTTGTTTCTCAATTTGAAAATGGTGAAGATGGAGTTTCGAACTTAATAATAGAAAATGATAAAAATATTTTATTAACGCCCAAAATAAAAATAACTCCGCGCGATGTGGAACGCAATCCAGACCTTAAAAATTTGCGCGAAGCTATATCAATAGTGCAAAAAAGTGCGGAGACCGCAACAGGTAAACGCAAATATAAATTAAAAAAACAATTAATAGAGATGTATCAAGAGCAATACTTACTTAAAGATGATTTTCACAAAACACCGCGGACTTGCGCAAAACCTTGCCTATGCGGATTTGAGCGAGCACATACACATCGATGAGCAAGGGTTGCCGCATAGTGATGGAATAATCTCTTTTTTCAATCCATCTCATATTAGTGCTCTCTTGTGTAATTACTCAGCTTTAAAAGAAGAAACTTATGCAAAATTTAATACAGATATGTGAGGCGCAATGATAGATCTAGACAACGCAGTGGATGCCGCTTTAAAAGATAAGTATCCTCTATACTATCAACTTTTGATTTATAAAATAGATGGAAGAAGTAATGCGGAGATCCAAGAAAATCTAGAGCGCGAATTCCATATCAAACACTCTGTTGAATATATTAGCGCATTATGGCGCAATAAAATACCAAAGATAATTGCGGAAAATGAACAAAAGCGTTATTTAGAATGATATTATACTTATGCGGCGGTCGGTCAGTGGAAGAAATGTTCTCGATGTGGAGAATATAAACTCGCAAACAATCTTTTCTTTTCAAAAAATAAAACTTCTAAAGACCATTTTTATTCAATTTGTAAGGAATGCCGCAATAAAAAGAATAAAGAAGATAGATTAAAAATGCTTTTAACAAGAATAGATTAAAGGAGATGTTGATTTTTTATGCCAGATAAAGTTAAAACAAGATATTATTGTGAAAAATGCGGAAAGACAATGGATGAAAATCAATTTTTCACTTATAAAGATGGAAGTAAAACAGAGTTATGTAAAAAATGTTTAACTATGCATATTGATAACTTTGATCCAAGTACATTCTTATGACTTTTGGAAAAAATGGATGTTCCTTATATTCCTACTGAATGAAATACTTTAAGAGATAGAATTTATGAAAAAGATCCAAATAAATTAACTTCTTCTTCTGTTTTTGGTAGATATTTATCAAAAATGAAATTAAGACAATGAAAAGATTATAGTTGAGCAGATACAGAAAGATTACAAAAAGAATTTGAAGAAAGAGAAGAGGCTGAGAGAAAACGTAGAGAAGAAAGAGATGCTTTAGCAAAAGAACAGTTTGAAAATGGTGAAATTTCAGAAGCGGAATATAAAACTTTAACCTCTACTGAAGCAAGACATGCGGAAGGCGATCCACCGGCGGAAATACCTAGCGCGATGCCAGTTCAACCAGCGGCTCCCGCACAAGTTCCAATACCGAATGCTCCTTGAGCAATTCCAGGTGCGGAAGTGCCAGTTCCTCCAATGAGTATTAATGTATTTGATGATCAATACATAGGAGAAGATGAGCTTCCAGATCCTGCCGCAGATTTAACAGAAGAAGATAAAATAGCTTTAGCTGTTAAATGAGGAAGAATGTATAAACCAAATGAATGAGTTGAATTAGAAAGAGATTATGATAAAATGACTCAGTCTTTTGATATTCAAGATGCAGATACAAAAAATACTTTAATTTTAATTTGTAAAACAAATTTAAAAATGAATCAGGCTCTTGATATAGGTGACATAGATTCTTTCCAAAAGTTATCAAAAGTAAGTGAAAATTTAAGAAAATCTGCAAAATTTACAGCGGCGCAGAATAAAGAAAGTAAGAATGATTTTGTTGACTCTGTTGGGGAGTTAGTATCAATGTGCGAAAGAGAAGGTTTTATTCCTAGATATGCTATTGATATTCCTCAAGATAAAGTAGATTTTACTTTAAAAGATATGAATGATTATTTATATAAACTAGTTACCCAGGACTTAGGTTTTGGGCAACAGATTGAAGATGCTTTAAAGAAAATTCAAATTCAAAAAGAGATGAATGAGGCGCTGGAGGAAGGAACGACCGAGGTCGAGGATGAGGATTATGAGGCCTTTTTAGCTGAAGCCGAGAGACAAAAAGAGTTAGACCAAGAGACTTTTGCAGAACAAACTTCTTTAAGCAAAGGAGATGATGCGGATGGCGCTTAGTGATATTTTACAGCATGTAGAAAATCAAGAAGCTAAAAAAGTTGGAATATCTGAAGATCGTATAAAACAACAAATGTCTAATTTAAGACAACAGATTGCCTTTTGAAGAGAATACCCAGATATCTTTGTTGAATTTTTATGCGGACCTGATAATAAAGAAAATTTTAGTTTATTTTTTTATCAAAGATTATTTTTGCGCGCGGCGATGCGCCATAGATACGCTTATGCAACTTTTCCTAGAGGTTATTCAAAATCTTTTTTGTCAGTTTTAGTTTTAATGTTGAGATGTATTTTATATCCTAATTCTCACTTATTCGTTACTACTGGAGGAAAAGAGCAGGCGGCGGGTATTTTAAAGGATAAAGCAGATGAGATTTGTAAACTAATACCTGGAATTAAGAATGAGATAGACTGGACAAGAGGCGCTACTAAATCATCTAAAAACATGGTTGAATATAAATTCAAAAATGGTAGTAAACTTGATGTTATGGCAGCTCAACAAAGCACTCGTGGTAAAAGAGCTACTGGTGGTTTGATGGAAGAGTGTATTTTAATAGATCAAACTATTTTAAATGAAGTTATTATTCCTACCATGAACGTTGATAGAAGATTATCTGATGGTTCAAGAGTAGAAGAAGAAGTTACAAATAAGAGCCAAGTTTATGTAACGACTGCGGGATGGAAGAATAGTTCTGCTTATGATAAATTAATTCAAATTTTAATTCAAGAGATTATAGACCCTGCGGAAGCGGTTGTTTTAGGAGGATCTTGGCGCGTTCCAGTTATGGAAAAGCTGTTAAAAAAATCTTTCATTGAAGAATTGAAATTAGATGGAACTTATAATGACAATTCTTTTGCTAGAGAATATGAATCTGAATGGAGTGGAGATGCTGAAAATGCGTTCTTCTCTGCAGAGAAGTTTGATAAATACAGAGTATTATTGCAACCTGAGTATGAATATAGCGGCCGCTCAAATAAAACTGCTTTTTATGTATTAGGAGTTGACGTTGGTCGTTTAAAATGTACAACAGAAGTATGTGTTTTTAAAGTAACTCCGCAATTACAAGGCGCCGCATTAAAAACATTAGTAAATTTATATAGTTATGAAGCAGAAGATTTTGAACAACAAGCTATTCATATAAAAAGATTATTTTATAAATATAAAGCTCGTTCTGTTGTAATTGATGCTAATGGTTTAGGTATTGGTTTGGTTGATTTTATGACAAAAGCGCAAGTTGATCCTGAATCTGGTGATGATCTTGCTCCTTTTGGAGTCGAAGGCGGAACTAATGAAGATATAACTGAACAATATAAAAAAGTGAGCGGACCTGGAGTTGAAAGTAATGCTATGTATTTAATTAAAGCAAATTTACCAATAAATACAGAAGCACATAGCTATGTACAAACACAATTATTAAATGGAAAAATTAAATTTTTAATTGATGAAACTCAAGCTAAGGTTAAATTATTATCTACAAAAGTAGGACAAACTATGTCTGGAGATAAAAGGGCAGATTATTTAAAACCTTTTACTTTAACGACAATTTTGAAAACACAAATGTTAAATTTGGTTGAAGAAAATGAAGGCGCAAATATTATTTTAAAACAATCTAGCCGCGGTATTCCTAAAGATAAATTTTCTGCTTTTGAATATGGATTATATTATATAAAACAAGATGAAGATAGAAAGAAAAAAAGAAAGAAAAGAGATATTTCTCAATTTTTATTTTTAAACTAAAAGTAAATTTGGGCAGATTATGATTAATTTATTATGAAAAAAATAAATATATATTAGAAATGTATTAGTATATAAAAAATTATATCTATGTATATATATTTATACAGGAGGTAGAATGAGAGCGAGTCGAGGAGAAATCAAAATAGAAGAAATATTTGAGCATGCGGGACTAAATTACCAAGAAGAGTATTCTTTTGATGATTTGATTAGCTCAAATGGAATTCCTCTTAGATTTGATTTTGCTGTATTTGATGATGATGATAATTTACAATTTTTATTAGAATATCAAGGAATTCAACATTATATAGCAAAAAGTAAATTTGGAGGAAAAAGCCGGTTTGAAAAGACAACAATATAATGATTTTTTAAAAAGAGAATATTGTAGAAAACATAATATTATTTTAATAGCAATTCCTTATACAGAAGAAAGTAAAATTAGTTATGATTATATTATGAATATATATTATGCGCTTGGGGGCTTTTAAAATATACTAAAAACAAAATTATAGCAAAGAGAGGTGTCAACTTTGATTAATAATAGAATGGATGAGATAAGAAAAAAAGGTTTTACTATTTCGAATGGCACCGCAAATTCAGAAGAAACTTATGCTCCTGTTGATTTTTCTAAAATAAAAGTTGGTTTACAACATTTAGAAGATGCAACTTTATCAGATGTTTCTGTTTATAGCAGAATTAGTACTGATTTTGGAAATAAGGAAAGAATATTGAGAGCTATTGCAAAAAACGATTTACCTACAATGCAAGCTGTATCTAATTTCTTCTATAGAACAAGTGGTATATATGGAAGATTATGTAAGTATTTAGCTTATATGTATAGATATGATTGAATGATAACTCCTTATATAAATGATGAAGAATTAAAAAATGATAAAAAATTATTAACAAATTTTTATAAAATATTAAATTATTTTGATAATTCT
>RHMF01001274.1_pt1 | contig 11478 bp, 7 predicted proteins | sample 5365151 | NCBI WGS metagenome assembly RHMF01 (sample SAMN10266501, study PRJNA497801) | feces metagenome | isolation source: feces | host: Bos taurus | place: China: Prairie of Fairy Mountain | collected 2017-08-14 | reverse complement strand
TTCCTTGGCGCGTAAAGGTACTGTCATGTAGATTGCGTCGGGGCGTGCACGCATGATGATGCGGCGCGCACGTGGATTGCGCGTTATAACAATCTTGCCCCAGCGTGGATGCTCTACAGTGCTCCTTGTGAGCGTCATGTTATGCGATTATGTGTGTGCCTTGAATGCCGTCAATGGCGTCGGCACGGGTTATGATAACCTCCCTCACGCCATTTTCTATGGCATTGAAGGCATTGTCTATTTTGGGAATCATACCACCACTCACCGTGCCGTCGGCAAGCAGTGCACTGTAGCTCTCACGGGTGATAGTGGGGATGAGGCTTGTTGTGTCGTCGGGGTCGCGCATCACACCGGGGTGCTCAAAGCAGTAGATGAGTCTTGTCTCGTAATGTGCAGATAGAGCCTTTGCCGTCTCGGCGGCCATAGTGTCGGCATTGGTGTTCAGCATGTTGCCGTTGCCGTCGTGTGTCAACGGGGCTATGATGGGAACGATGCCCTGCTCGATGAGGCGGGAAAGCATTGCGCCGTCGGCCCTGTCTACATCACCCACAAAACCATAGTCCACTTCGCCTAAAGGGCGCTTGTGGGCTCGGATGATGTTGCAGTCGGCCCCAGTGAGGCCCAAGGCATTTACTCCGCGTGCCTGCAACTGCGCCACGATATTCTTGTTGACGAGGCCTCCGTATACCATTGTCACTACTTGCAATGTGTCGCTGTCGGTGATGCGTCGTCCACCCACCATACGACTCTCTATTCCCAGTCTTTCGGCAATGCGTGTAGCCGAGCGTCCGCCGCCGTGGATGAGTACCTTACGGCCTTCAATCTGTGCAAAACGGTCGAGAAGACTGTTGAGGCTCTCGTGCTCCTCAACAATCTTCCCACCTACCTTTATGATTGTTATTTTCTCTTTCATCAATAGTCGAGGTATGTATATCCGTAAAGTCCCGAGCGGTAGTTCGAGAGGAACTCCTTGCCCTCCTCAAGGCTTATCTTGCCCTCCTTGACGGCACTTGTTACCCAACGCTCGAGTGTGCGCACGAGCTTGCGTGCATCGTACTGTACATAGTCAAGCACGTCTGCAATGGTTTCACCGTCGATAATCTTGTCGATGTTGTAGCCGTCCTTATCAACGCTGATGTGCACGGCATTGGTGTCACCGAAGAGGTTGTGCATGTCGCCCAGGATCTCCTGATAGGCTCCTACAAGGAACACACCAAGGTAATAAGGTTCGTTCGACTTCATCTTGTGCACCTTGAGGGAGTCGGCCTTGCTGTTGTAGTTTATGAAGTCTGTAATCTTTCCGTCGCTGTCGCAGGTCATGTCCTGGATGGTGCAGCTGCGGTCGGGGCGCTCGTCAAGACGGTGTATCGGCATGATGGGGAAGAACTGGTCGATACCCCAGCTGTCAGGGAGGCTCTGGAAGAGCGAGAAATTACAGAAGTATTTGTCGGCGATGAGCTTCGGCAACTTGCGGAAGTCGTCGGGGATATGTTTCATGTTCTTTGCAATGGAGAGAATCTCGCGGATGACACTCCAGAACATGCTCTCGATCTGTGCGCGGGTCTTCAGGTCTACAATACCGTGGCTGAAGAGCTCAAGAGCCTCCTCGCGTATCTGCTGTGCATCGTGCAGTGCCTCGAGCATGGTGCGCTGGTCGAGCTCGCACCAGATCTTGTATAGCTCCTTGGCAAGTTCGTGGTCGTTGGCAGCAACCTCCCAATCCTCGTCCATCTGCGGCAGTGCTGCGGTCTCAAGAACCTCGAATACAAGAATGGCGTGATGTGCCGATACCGAGCGTCCGCTCTCTGTGATGATGTTGGGGTGGGGGATGCCGTTCTTGTCGGCGGCGTCTACCATAGTGTATATGGCGTCGTTCACATACTCCTGTATTGAGTAGTTGACACTGCTCTCGCTGCTTGACGAACGGGTGCCGTCGTAGTCAACGCCCAAGCCACCGCCGATGTCGGTGAACTCAATGTTGTAGCCTAATTTGTGTAGCTGCACGTAGAACTGTGATGCTTCTCGCAGTGCTGTCTTTATGTGGCGGATGCGTGTCACCTGGCTACCTATGTGGAAGTGTATCAGGCGCAGGCACTCCTTGATATCATATTTCTCGAGTATCTCAAGTGCCTCGAGCAGTTCGCTTGATGTGAGGCCGAATTTGCTTGCGTCGCCGCCGCTCTCTTCCCACTTGCCGCTGCCTTCAGATGCAAGCTTGATGCGTATGCCAATGTTGGGGCGCACTCCCATGCGCTTGCCTATCTTTGCGATGCGCTTGAGCTCGTTGAGTTTCTCTACAACAAGGAATATTTGGCGGCCCATCTTCTGCGCAAGGAGTGCAAGTTCAATGTAGCTGTCATCCTTGTAACCGTTGCATATGATGAGCGAGTCGCTGTCGGTGTTCATCGCTATCACGGCGTGAAGCTCGGGTTTTGAACCGGCCTCAAGTCCGATGTTATATCTTTTTCCGTGGCTGGTGATCTCCTCTACCACGGGACGCATCTGGTTTACTTTTATGGGGTAAACGATAAAGTTCTCGCCTTTGTAGTTGTACTCCTCGGCGGCAATCTTGAAGCAGCCTGCAATCTTCTCGATACGGTTGTCAAGGATGTCGGGGAAACGCAACAGCACCGGTGCCGCCACGTCGCGTAGCGAGAGCTCGTCCATAAGCTCCTTGAGGTCAATCTGTACGCTGTCTTTCTTTGGTGTGACAGCTACATTACCCTTTTCATTGATACTAAAATAGGAAGCACCCCATCCGTTGATGTTGTACAGTTCCTCCGAATCTTCAATGCGCCATTTTCTCATTTTCGTGGTGTTTGATAGCGGTTAGTACTAATGTCTTAAATATTGAACTGTCGGCAGAATGCCTCGACCGACAGGTCTATCTGTGTCTTGTCTTCAAGCTTGTCTGCGATGAAGGTGTGTTGTGCCTTGTTGTAGTGCGGCATCCTTTTGCCGAGCTGTTCTACAATGAAAGCACGCAGCTCCTCATCGTTCTTCTCTCTTATCAGCGGGCGCTTGTGACGGGCGATGCTCAATCTGATGAAAAGCCTCTCTACCGGCACGTCAAGGAACACGGTGGTGCCTTGGGCGTTCATGTACTCTACGTTGTCGAAGAAACAGGGTGTTCCTCCTCCGGTGGAGATGATTACATCCTCGAACTCTCCCACCTCGTGGAGCATGCGTCTTTCGATGTCGCGGAACTCCTCTTCTCCCTTCTCGGCAAAAATCTGGGATATCGTCTTGCGGAAGCGCTCCTCGATGTAACAGTCCAGGTCGATGAACTGTATTCCAAGCGCGGCGGCAAGGGCACGGCCCAGCGTGGTCTTGCCTGCTCCCATGTATCCTATGAGGAAGATTCTTGTCATTCCGTTTTATTTCTTTTTTGTGTATTTCCTCTTTGCAGGAGCCTTACCGCCCTCCTGCTGCTTGCTTACAATGTCCAGACACTCGGCAAGAGTAAGCTCGGCCGGAGTCACTGTCTTGGGGAGCTTGTAGTTGCTGCCCTTGTAGGCGATGTAGGGGCCGAAACGTCCGTTGAGTACCTGTAATTCAGGCTCTTCGTCGAACTTCTGTATCACGCGCTGCGCCTCGGCCTTCTGCTTCTCCTCGATGAGTGCTGTTGCCTCTTCAAAGGTGACGGTCATGGGGTCGAAACTCTTCGGGAGCGTCACGTATGCGCTACCGTGCTTGATATAAGGGCCGAAACGTCCTGCACCGATTGTTACGGTGTTACCTTCGTATTCGCCCAATGTGCGTGGCAGGCTGAACAGCTCCAAAGCCTCCTCAAGGGTTATCGTCTCAAGGGTCTGTCCGGGCTTCATCTGTGCAAAACGCGGTTTCTCCTCGTCGCTTGCAGAGCCTATCTGTACGATAGGACCGAAACGGCCGATCTTTACCGATACGGGTTTGCCGCTCTTTGGGTCATTGCCCAGGACACGCTCGCCCACCTTATGTTCGTTCTTTGTCTGGATGATATTGTCAATCTTGGGCTCGAAGTCTTTGTAGAACTCCGAAATATGGTCGGCCCAATGTCTCTTGCCGTCGGCAATCTCATCGAACTGCTTCTCTACATTTGCGGTAAAGTTGTAGTCCATGATCTCGGGGAAGAACTCCAACAGGAAATCATTCACTACAATGCCGATGTCTGTAGGTATAAGTTTTGCCTTCTCTGCACCAACGGTCTCCTTGCCCTCTTTGGCTGTTATCTTGCCGTTCTTCAGGGTGATGATGTCATATTTGCGCTGTGTACCGGCCTTGTTGCCTTTCTCCACATAACTTCTCTGCTGGATGGTGCTGATTGTAGGCGCGTATGTCGAAGGACGACCGATACCAAGTTCCTCAAGCTTGCGCACAAGGCTTGCCTCGGTATAACGTGGGGGGTGCTGGGTAAAACGCTCTGTAGCCACAATCTCCTTGGCTGTGAGCTGGTCGCCCTTGTGTACTGCAGGGATTGCTGCTGAGTCGCCGACAACCTCGTCGTCGCTACTCTCGCGGTAAACCTGAAGGAAACCGTCGAACACCGTTACTTCGCCTGTGGCGATGAATGACTCGCTGTGTCCGCTGATTGCAATGTTTACTGTTGTCTTCTCAACCTGGGCGTCGGCCATCTGTGAAGCGATGGTGCGTTTCCAGATGAGCTCATACAGTCTCTTCTCGGGGATGGTTCCTTCGATTGTCGTATTTGTCATGTATGTGGGGCGGATGGCCTCGTGAGCCTCCTGTGCTCCTTTTGAATTTGTAGAATAGTTTCGGCTCTTGAGGTACTTCTCGCCATACATTTCTGTTACTACACCTTTACATGAGCCAATGCACAATGAAGAGAGGTTTACTGAGTCGGTACGCATGTATGTGATATATCCCGATTCATAGAGCCTCTGTGCAACCATCATTGTCTGTGACACGGTGAAACCCAACTTGCGTGCGGCCTCCTGTTGCAGTGTAGATGTGGTGAAAGGTGCCGCAGGGCTCTTCTTCAAGGGCTTTGTGGTAACGTCATCAATGACAAACTGTGCATCCTTGCACGACTCAAGGAACTTCTCGGCCTCATCCCTTGTCTTGAAGCGCTTTGAGAGTTCGGTGCTGAGCAGTTTCTTCTCGCCATCTTCCGAAGGCAGTATGAACTGTGCAGTAATGCGGTAGCCGCTTTCTGTCGTGAACTTGTTTATCTCGCGTTCGCGCTCTACGATGAGGCGTACTGTCACGCTCTGTACACGGCCGGCCGAGAGGGCGGGCTTTACCTTGCGCCAGAGTACCGGTGACAGCTTGAAACCGACGATGCGGTCGAGTACGCGGCGTGCCTGCTGTGCGTATACAAGGTTGGTGTCTATCTCGCGTGGGTTTTCGATAGCATTCAGAATAGCATTCTTTGTAATCTCGTGGAATACGATACGCTTTGTGTTCTCCGGTTTCAGCCCGAGTACTGTGTAAAGATGCCAGCTGATGGCTTCTCCCTCACGGTCCTCATCGGATGCCAGCCATACGGTGTCGGCCTTCTTGACCTCACTCCTGAGGCTGCTTACAAGTTTCTCCTTCTCGGCTGGAATCTCATATTCAGGTTCAAAGGTGCTTGTATTTATGCTGAACTCCTTTTTCTTGAGGTCACAGATATGTCCGTAACTTGACATTACCTTGTAATCCTTTCCAAGGAATTTCTCAATGGTCTTTGCTTTTGCCGGTGACTCGACAATAACTAAATTCTTCTGCATATCGATCTTCTGTTTTCTTTGTTTGTCAAGATGCGGAGAGCCCCCAACATCTCGATTGTGGCGCAAAAGTAGAAAAGTTTCTTGTATAAACGCACCAAAAAAATGAAAAAAAACTAAAGAGATTCCGGCTGTTTTTCCCTAAAATAATATATTATTTTAAATAGGAGGATTTTTTTCCGTTTTCAGGAGTGTTGTCTATGCTCATATGTGCAGTTCTGTTGCTTCTTCATAGTTCTCGTGATGCTGCTCTCTATGAACAAAGGACCCTGCATTTCTGCAAGATCCTTTGTCATGTCAGTCGGTGGCTGTATCAGAAATTCGCAGTCAGGCCTATCACGCCGTGTACACCGCGGGTGAGGTAGCCTGCATATTCATAATACTTCTTGTCGAGCAGATTGTTGCCCTGGAGATATGCGCCCAACCATGGTGTGATGTTGTATGATACCCTTAGGTTGAGGTCATTCTTGTTGACAAGTCTTGTGCCCTCCTCTCCGTCGGTAAAACGTGTGAAGTTGTATCCGGCGTTCACGGTAAGTCCTCTCAATGGCTTTACCTCGGCGTTCAGGTTGAGGGTAATTTCTGGTTTCAGTACCAAAAGGTCGTGGTTGTCACACTCCCAATAGTCGTAGCGTGCATCGCCCGATATCTTGAGCCATCCGCCATAGTCATATCCCACGCGGGCCGAAATATAAGCGTCATGCGTGTTCTTCTGTACAAAATTCGAGTATACGAATGCGTGCTGTGAGTATGTCTCAAGATACTCTACCTGCTGCAGGAGATCGTCCTTTGTATATACATATCCTGCGGCAAGATCAATAGAGAGTGGCTCGAAAGTTATTGTTGAACCTACGGCAGCGTCAAGCACAGTGTATGTGGGCTTGAGTTGTTTGCTCACCTCTTTGTCGAATCCCCAATATGGTGTGATGCTCTCCAGCTTTGAGAAGTTGTTGTCAGTGCGTCCGCCTGTAGCCTTTGCAAAGAAACTCACATTGTTTGCGAAAGATTTCCTCAGTTTGATGTCGGGGGCGATTGCAAATGCTGCACCGTTGGCTGTTATAAGGTTCATCCTTGTGCCCAGACGGAGAGCCCAACCGCCAAGGTTGAAGTCCAGATACGGGTCAATGTCAACCGAGCAGTAGTTGTCGTAGCCGAATGTGCTCTTGCGCAGCTCCTTGTTGTAAAGGAACATGTCCGCGTTAATCAGGATGCCGACCCTGCGCAACTCGCTGTTGTCAATGTCGTACCAGGCACTGCCTCCGGCATTGATGCTGTTCTCGTAGATGCCCTCTTCAATTCCGGTGGAGTACTTACGGTTGTTGTGGTTGAATGCGGTATTGAAACTGTAGCCGAAGCCTTCGGTGGCCGTAGAGCCTCCGTTTACGCGGAAACCGTAGTCCATGCTGTTCTGCTTGTCTGTGACATATTGGCCGAATCCGGCATTCTGGTAGTTGAATACGCGGTTGTTGAAGTCTCCTGCAACTCCCAGCCAAAGGTTGTTGAATGTGTGGGTGTAGTCAATGTCGACAGCGCTGTTGTACATCCTTGAATCCCATTTGTTGTAGAGCCCGTCAAGCTCTTTTTTGAAACCGTCCATTGAGGCGGCCATCTTGAAGTTGTCCCTGTCGGTGACATCAAGGTTGTAGCTTGCCTTGAGGTCAACTTCGTTTGTAACGCCGTAACCCAGACGTACATATCCGTTGTAAGGAGTCTCCTGACCGGGAAGCAACTCGTCGGTGTTCCTTTCGCTGACAAAGCCTTTGTATGGCATTGCCTCTGTAGTGAACTCATATTTGGGGGCGCTTGTTTTGCTGCCGTTGCTTATGTTAGGCGTAAAATTCTTCTTGTTTACTTTTATCTGTACAGGGTTGTACTCATTGTTTACGTTTACAACGGCCCTGAGGCTGTCGGTCTGTGCAAAGAGTGTACACGACAGCATTATAGCGGCAATTGCCAATATATTCTTTTTCATATTATCGCTCGTTAGTTTGTTTTATCCAATTTTGACAGGCGCTCTTCAATCATGCCTGCGATGTCGTCATCCTCGTTATAATTGTTCTGCAATGATATGAGGTACTGTCTTGCCTCCATGTTCTTGCCTTGGGTTATGTATACGTCCGACAAGAGCACGAAACTGCGTGCAAGCCAGTAGGTGTGAGGTGTGCTTGTCTCGATGTAATCCATTATCTCCTCCTCGCACTCTTCAAGCTGTCCGTCATTGAACATGAGTTCTGCAAGCAGGTACTTGCTCTCGGCGCCCTCTTTTGTGCGGGTGTCATCGGCCAGCGGTTCCAGGTCGTCCATGGCGCTGTCAATGTCACCGAGTGCAATATGTGCCTTTGCACGGCTGAACATTGCTTCACGCTCCCACTCGGGCTCAATGCCGTTCTTGCCGATTAGCTGGCTGGCGCTGCCGATGGTCTCGTCGTGGTCCTTTATCTGGCGTGCGGCACGCATGATGTTCATGTGGGCTGCTGTACGGCGCTCGTCCTGGATGGTTGTGGCAAGAACCTCCTTGAATGCCGCAATTGAACTTGCGAACTCCTTCTTGCCGTAGAGTATCTCACCTGTTAGCACAAGAGCCTCTTCATTGAACTTGTTGTTGGGGTATCCGGTAACGGCCTTAAGGTTCTTGAGCGCTGCATCATACTCTTTGTTGTTGTGCTGTATGAGGCCAAGATAATAGTGGCTGTTTAGCCTGAATGCACCTTGTGGAAACTCGTTGAGATAGTCCTGGAATTTTGCCTCTGCCTTTGCCAAGTCTCTCTTGCTGTAGAATCTCTCTGCAGCGGTATATGCCAAGGTGTCGAGCTCGTTGCTGTTTATCTTCTGAAGCCCGCTTGTGCTTGAGACATAGTCGGCATACTCACTCACGTTGCCCATTTCAATGTAGATGTTCTTGAGGTCCTGCAATGCAATCTGGGCCTCCTCGCTGTGCGGGTACTGCTCTATGATATTCTTGTACGCCTTGATGGCATTGTTGTTGTCGCCTCTGCTGTTGTATACCATGGCCTTTTCGGTAGCCGCACGGCGTGCAAGCTGGCTCTGTGGAAAACGTTGCACAAGCTTGTCGTACATTGCGACTCCCTCTTTCTGCTTGCCCTGTTCAATGTATGTTCGTCCCAGTTCGTAGTATGCCTGCTCGGAATATGTGCTGTTGGGGTATTCCGCTATGAGTTCTCTCAATGCCTGTGCTTTACCCTCGTAGTCCTTTGACATTCCCAGTGTTATGGCAGAGCGGAACAATGAGTAGTCGGCATTCTTGCTGTCAATGCTTGTCGCCTTGTCATAATACTGCTTTGCGGTGTTGAACTGTCGCTGGTAGTAGTAGCAGTCGCCTATTCGGCTGTATGCGTCGGCTATGATGTTGCTGTCTTCACCCTTTGAATTCCTTACAAAGCGCTCGAATTCTGTACGGGCATTGCTGTAGTCCTTGTTCTGGAAAAGCACGTATGCAATTCCGTAGATCGCTTTGTTGCGGTTGCTTCCGCCCAATGCCGCTGACTGGCGGTACTGTTTGTCGGCACTTGCAATCTCTCCCACTTTGTAAAGCGCCTCGCCTTTCCAGAAAAGGGCGTCGGCATGTATCTCCTTGTCGTACTTTGCAAGTTCCAGAGAACGGTTCATATAGTCGATAGCCATCCTGTTGTTGCCGTTTATGAACTCCTGTACGCCAAGGCGGTAAAGGATGTTCTGCTTTGCCTTGAGTATCTTTGCCGACGGGTTGTTTATCTTGTTGATTGACTCGAGGGCTACGTTATAGCTCTTGGTATTCATGTAAACGTCTACAAGCTGTTCGCCTATTGTAGATGCATGCTTTGAGTTCGGATACTCGTTCAGGAATTTTTCGAAAGTCCTTACTCCTTCGCCGAATGCCGAGTGGTTGGCTTTGTGAAGACACATCGCATAGTTGTAAAGCGCTTCTTCCCTTACCTTGTCGCTGTGTGTCATCTGTGATGCAAGTTCAAAGGCCAGTCGTGCTCCGTTGGCATCGTTCTGCTCCAGCGCAATCATGCCTTTGTGCAGCAATGCATTCTGTGAGATCTCGTCATCAAGGGTGGTACAGTTGTCCAACAACTCCTTTGCCCTGTCAAACTCGCCATTGTTGTAAAGGCTCAATGCAAGTTGGTACATTGCTATGCGCTGTGGCTTGGGAGTGTTGCTTGTGTACAGGTCAAGTGCCTTGATGGCCTTGCCGTAATTGCCTTCGTTGAACTCTACTGCACCGAGAATCTGGTACATCTTCACTCCCTGGGGCTTGTCGCCGTGGTCTGCAATGAACCTCTCGGCGATGCCGCGTGCAGCCTCGTCGTTGCCACGTTTCAATTCAATGGCGGCAAGGTAGTAAGGTATGTCAAGGTAGTAGCTGTCGCTCATCTGTATGCTTTTGAATCCTGAATGAGCCTCGTTCAGCCTGTTGTGCTCGTAGTCGATTACTGCAAGGTGAAAGGCGGCATCTGTCGCATAGCGCTTGCTCTCGACTTTGAGCCGCTGCAACATATCCACGGCGTTGCTCTCGTTGCCGGTCTCAAGCAGTGAGAGTGCATAGTATAATGACGCTCTCTGTCGTTCGTCTTTTGCAAGACGGTTGAAGTCGCAGTCGGCAAACAGAGCGCAGGCCCCATCGAAATCTCCGTCAAAATAATGCGACTGTGCTATATATGCGTTCAACAGCTCCTTTTGTGAACTGTTGGGGTATTCTGACAGGTACTGCATCATCAGTGCCTTACCCTTATGATGGTCGTTCTCGAATGTCGTGAGTGCTCTCTGCAGGTCATATTCCTGTCTTGTCCTCTCGTCAAGTCCGCGTGGATCGATTTTTTCAATGAGTATCAGCGCGCTCTTGTACTCGCCGTCGGAGTGTAGCCGCTGGCATTCTGCGATGGCTTTCTTGCCGTAACCGACCTCTGCGGCTGTCTGTGCAGTGGCTGCAAGGCCTAACGAAGCAAATGCTAATAGAACTAATTTTCTCTTCATTTTGTATATATGGTTTTTTGTTTTTACTCTTTGTGGTTCAGGATGCTTTTCAGTCTCTCGACTCCCTCCCTTATCGAACGCAGACCGAACAGGTTGCTGTCGAGCGTCTCTAGCGCCATCCATTGCAGCTCTTGTACGTCATCAGCAGCGCGAAGGGTGGCATTATCTGCTGTCCTGCACTCGAAAAAGAGGTCCATGGTGTGTATCTCCATTCCTGAGTAGCTGTATATGTTGGGTATGCTGAACAGGTATCTGGTGGCTGTCACTTTCAAGCCGGTCTCCTCAAGTACCTCCCGGATAACGCCCTCTTCGGCACTCTCGTGGCAATCACAGAAGCCTCCCGGCAGGTCCAGCGTTCCTTTTGCCGGCTCCTTTGAGCGTGTGGCAACAAGAATATTCCCTTTCCCATCAGTTATTACGGCTACATTTGCCGCTGACGGATTGAGATAATATACGAAGCCGCAGTTGCCGCATCGTTTCGATTTGAAATCGTTCTCTGCGAAAGTGTCGCTGCCGCATTTGGGGCAGTGCTTGAAGGTGTCAAGTAGATGCATGAATTCCTGTTCCGTGTAATTTTGGCAAAGGTACTGAATTTTTATCTCTTTCTTCTCTTTTTTGAGCCTGTGTTTAGATAATTTAATTAATATTCGTTATTCTTTAATTACTATGACGCTTTTTGCTCATTTTTCTCTCTGATATTGCCAAAATACAAAATAAAAAGTAGTATCTTTGCAATGATTTATGTAATATGGCCTCTTGCGGTGTTGCGGGTGGCTGTCAAGGTTAAGAAAAG
>RHMF01001826.1_pt1 | contig 11479 bp, 10 predicted proteins | sample 5365151 | NCBI WGS metagenome assembly RHMF01 (sample SAMN10266501, study PRJNA497801) | feces metagenome | isolation source: feces | host: Bos taurus | place: China: Prairie of Fairy Mountain | collected 2017-08-14 | reverse complement strand
CACCCAAATGGGGCTTTTCAGACAGGTGAGCGATCACCAGCTTTTGGTAAGCAATGTCCAGCACGTCGGTGGAGCAGGCGGAGTCAAACACCAGACCGCTGCCAGCAGGCAGAGGCTCCAACAGCAGATGGACTTCTGCGTAATGGCGCAGGGGCTCGAAATGGCCGATGCCCTCCACCGGCCCGGCAATGGTTTCTTTGTAATAGATCCGGCGGTCAGCAAAGGTCGCTTCCAGGGAAAAACGCTCCTTGATCACGCTGCGCAGCACTTCCAACTGCACCTTGCCCATGAGCTGCGCATGGATCTGCTTCAGCCGGTCGTCCCACAAAATATGCAGCTGGGGGTCTTCTTCCTCCAGCAACCGCAGCTTGGGCAGCGCCGTCAGGGGATCGCAGCCGGCCGGCAAGGCGATGCGGTAAGTCATCACCGGCTCCACCTGGGGCGCCAGGGAAGCGCTTGCAGCGCCCAGGCCTTGTCCCACCCAAGTGGCGGACAGACCGGTGACGGCGCACAGCTGCCCGGGGAAGACCTCCTCGGGAGCAGTGAATTTTTCGCCGGAGTACAGCCGCAGCTGCAGGGGTTTTTCTTCTATTTTTTGACCTTTTCGGTCGGTGTAGGCAAGGGGCGTGCGGACCTTCAGGCTGCCGCCGGTGACTTTCAGCCAGGTCAGCCGGTTTCCCTGAGGATCCCGGGAGATCTTGTAGACCCGGGCGGCAAAGTCGCTGCCGTAACGGGGCAGGGGGGCATAAGTGTCCAAAAGCTGCAGCAGCTCGTCCACGCCTTGGAGCTTCAGCGCAGCACCGAAGCAGCAGGGGAAGATCTTCCGGTCTTCAATAAGGCCCCGGATGTTGGCTTCCGTGACCATGCCGCTTTCCAAATAGTTTTCCAGCAGCGCCTCGTCGCACATGGCGCACTCTTCCTGCAGGGAATCCTGATCTTGCTGAAAATCAATGCAGCCGCCGCTGAGCCGCTCCTTCAGCTGCGCCATCAGCGCTTCCCGGGATTTACCCGGAAGATCGGTCTTGCTGATGAACAGGAAGGTGGGCACGCTGTAGCGCCGCAGCAGCTCCCATAGAGTCACTGTGTGAGCCTGCACGCCGTCGGTGCCGCTGATGACCAGCACAGCGCAGTCCAAAATGGGCATGACCCGCTCCGCCTCGGTGGAAAAATCCACATGGCCGGGGGTGTCCACCAGGGTGATGGCCCGGGTTTTTGTTTCCAGCATGGCCTGCTTGGAGAAAATGGTGATGCCTCGGGAGCGCTCCAGGGCGTGGGTGTCCAGCAGGGTGTCCGCATGATCCACCCGGCCAAAGGTCCGGCGGGCGCCGGAAATATACATGAGCGCTTCGGAAAGGGTGGTCTTTCCTGCATCCACATGGGCCAGCAGACCCGTACAACATGGCGTTTTTTTCACTTGTGCAGGCATAAAAAACGCCCCCTCTCATGGAAATGTAAGAGCATTATACCATGAGAGAGGACGTTCGTCGATAGATTTGGGTGTTTTTTCTTTGAATTATGGTCTTGTTGGCTTATTGGGTAGAAAAAATGATGATATGTAGACAAAATGAGTTTTTATGTATAATTTAAATAAGGAAAGGCATATTGGTCCTTTCAGTTTATCTAAATATGGGAGATTGATAACATATGAAACTGATCATCAAAGAACGATTACAATGAGATGTGCGCATGGGCTACACAGCACATTGCTGATGCTATCAACAATCACAAGGAAGACCGTCCCTTTATTCTGGGTCTGCCTAATAATCCGGAGGGGTTGTTTTTGGTTACAGTTCTTGACCGCCGATATAGACTCTCTTCTGGGAGTAGTCGGCGTTGGTGATGACAAAGTCTGCCAGCTTGCCGGTCTCGATGGAGCCGATCCGGTCGTGGACGCCCAGGGCCTTGGCGGGGTTGTAGGATGCAGCGCGGACTACCTCTTCCTCGGGAACACCCCAGGAAATGGCATTGGCAAGACAGGTCCACAGGTTGGAAGCGGAGCAGGCGATGGTTTCGCTGCCAACCAACTTGGCCACGCCGCCACGGATCTCGGCCATCTGACCGCCCAGGTCAAATTGGTAGCCCTCAGGCTGACCGGCGCAGCGGCCGGAGTCGGAAACCAGCACCATGCGATTTTTGAACATGGCAAAGGCCAGGCGGACAGACGCGGGGTGGATGTGGTAGCCATCGCAGATGATCTCCGCCTGGACATTTTCATTCTCCACGCAGGCGGGGATCACACCGGGATTGCGGTGATGGATGGCGGGCATTGCGTTGTACAGATGGGTCAGGTGGGTCACACCGGCATCCACAGCAACTCTGGCATGGTCGTAGTCGGAGTCGGTGTGGGCGATGGAAACTGTGCACAGTTCCTTTGCTTTGGCGACAAAGTCCGCGGCGCCGGGTAGTTCGGGAGCGATATCCACGATGCGAACAAGTCCACCGCAGTCATCATAGAGCTTCTTGAAACCTTCAAAGTCCGGCTCCATCAGGTAGTCGGGGTTCTGGGCACCTCGCTTGGCGTAGGAGAAGTAGGGGCCTTCCATCTGAATGCCCATGATCCTGGAATGGCCTTCCGGGGCTTCTTCCTGGAGCTGCTTTGCGGTGGCAAAGGCTTTTGCGAGAACCTCATAGGGCAGGGTCATGGAAGCGGGGGCAAAGGAAGTTACGCCACACTGAGCAAAGAACTTAGCCATAGCCTTCAGACCTTCGTAGTCACCATCGGAGAAGTCAGCGCCAGAGTTGCCGTGGCTATGGACTTCCACCAGTCCGGGAATGACGGTTGCACCCTGCAGATCAATGGCATCTTCGGGGATGACGTCCGGTAAAATGCGGCCGAACTTTCCGTCAACTACCTCAAACGCGCCTTCACGGAAGGAAAAGTCATTACAAAAAATTCTTGCGTTTTTATAGAACATGGAAGTAAACCTCCTAAATATAGATTTCTACTTTAATTATAGCACAGGGAAGACGAGATGCAACCGGTAAAACCCCACAGCCGCACCTGCGAAATCGGCAGGAATGGCTGTGGGGTTTATTAAAAGTGCATTTCTGCCAATGCAGCACCAATCTGCAAGCGATTTTTTTCGCAGGATTCCTGGTTGCGGTGGAAGTATTCCTGGAACAGGAAGTCCACGATTACCAACTGGGCAATTTTCGCGGGAACGGAACCAAACTGATAAGGTCCCTCGTTGGAACCACAGCACAGAACCACATCTGCTATCTTTGCAGCCGGGGATTTACTGAAGCGGGAGATGGACATAAACTGGATCTGATCCCGGTGCAGCAGCACATAGTCTGCCACTTTTTACTCCGCGGCCGGAAGTTGATAATAGGAGGCATGGATTTTCTCGATGATATTCGGTTGAGTGGTCATTCCATGACCTCCTTTCTTTGAAAATTACTCGCCCAGGATCTGGGTCATCATCTGATCCACAAGGATCAGGCAGCGGGGTACGTGGAAGGGACCCTTGAAGGTGCTGCCCTTGCAGGCAGGCTGGGTGGGCTTGCCGTCGCGGCGCAGGTAGCCGTACCACTCGCCGTACTCGTCGGCAAAGTAGGTCTTGCAGTAATCCAGGATCTGATAGAAGATATCCAGGTACTTCTCGTCCTTGGTATCGCGATAGATCATCATAGCTGCGATCAGTGCCTCGTTGTGGGGCCACCACAGCTTCATATCGTGCTCGTATGCTTCGGGAGGATTACCCAGGCAGTCCATAAAGTACAGAATGCCGCCGAATTCCTTGTCCCAACCTGCGTTGAAGGCCATGTCGAAGACCTCAATTGCCTTTGCATGGAGTTCCTTGTCACCGATGTCGTTGGCATAGTCCATCAGGAACCAGGCGCATTCAATGTCATGGCCGGGGTTGACCATACGGCCTTCGGTCACATCCAGACGGGCAGTGCCATCGGGAGCAACGGACTCCAGGGTGCAGCCCAGTTCGGGCTTGACGTGGTAGTTGAAAATATCTGCCACGCACTCCTTAGCACGCTCATCGTAAACATGCTTCATCTCGGGGTCAACACGCTTCATAACACCGGTGACATTCAGAATGATCATAGGGATACCCAGACCACGGCCGGGGCGGGTGGATTTGGGACCCATACCGGTGGGGTCTTTCATGCCGTGGTTCAGATTCCAGTACATGTCATAAGCGCGGCGGGCACGCAGCAGGTGCTCGCGCTCACCGGTGATGCCGTAGTATTCAGCATTGGCAATGCAGTAGAAAGCCTCGGAGTAGCAGTAGCGGCGCTGACGCAGGGGTGTGCCGTCACCTTCCACGGTGAAGTACAGACGACCGTCGGCTTCGTGGTTGACACAGTGCTCTTCCAGGAAATCAATGCAGCTCTTGGAGAACTTCAGCCAGTCCTCACGAACACCGTAAATCTTGCACAGGTATGCGTAGGTCCAGCCGCAGCGACCCTGCATCCATACACTCTTGTCAGTAGAGTAGATATTGCCGGCCCGGTCCAGACAGGTGGTAACACCGCCGTAGGTGTGGTCCATACCGTTTTTCAGCCAAAAGTCGGCAACACCGCTGAGCTGATTGCGGATCCACTGACGTTCAGCGATCATTTTTTGACGATTCATAAAAGTACCTCCCGTTTATATTCATAAATTCAGTATACCATGGGCTGCGGGGGAATTCAATAAATACCTGCAAAAGTTTTTCAGGCAGGTGACAACCGGGAAAAACCGTGATACAATGAAAAAAATGTTCTACGGAGGGAAGGCTATGTTCCGTAATCTTTTTAAGCCTGACAGCTTTCTGATGATCCTGCTGAGCCGGATCACCGACAGTATTTTCCTGAGCCTTTTCTGGCTGCTGTGCTGCTTCCCGGTGCTGACCGTGGGTACTTCCTTTGCGGCGCTGTACGATGCTTCCTACCGGACCTTCCGCAAGGGCGAGCGGAATTCCTGGCAGCGGTTTTTCAGGACCTTCCGGGAAAACTGGAAGGCAGGCATTTTGCCTACGGTGGTATTTCTTGCCCTGTTCGGCCTGCTGGGCTGGGGCATGATCCAGCTGTGGAACGGCGCGGTGGGCCAGCAGATCAGCTGGCTGATGTTTGCGGCGGTGGCGCTGGTGGGTATTCTGGTGATGGGCGTTTTGAGCGTGCTGTTTCCGGTGCTGTCCCGGTTTGAAAATAAGTTTGGCGCGCTGCTGAAAAACACCCTGCTGCTGTCGCTGGCCAATCTGCCCCGCACGCTGTGCCTGGGCCTGATCAATACGCTGGTGCTGTTTTTGTGCGTGCGTTTTGTGGTGCCGGTGTTTATCCTGCCCTGCCTGGCCGCGGTGGCGGATTCTTTCCTGCTGGAGCCAATGTTCCGGCCCTATCTGCCGGCGGAGGAAACAGAGGAAACCGCCGGAGAGGACCAGCCCGAAGCAGAAGAAAAGGAAGAAGATGCCACCTGAGGGCTGCCTCCCATAAGGATGGAAAAACTGCGTGGAAAAGCCACGGCAAGGCTGATACCTGCCGTGGCTTTTTTGTGTATTTCAGGGACGATGGATTTCTTGTGGGGAAAAAGATGGATTCAAAACCGTAGGAATCCCTATGGGAGGCCGCCCAAGTTATATGAGGTTGGGGATCCGCTCTGCCAGGGCGGCGGCCAGGGTGGCATGGCCTTTGGCGGTCAGGTGCATGTAGTCCACCTGGTTGAATTCGCAGCCCAGCGCCTGGGCATCCAGGAAGTGACAGCCAATCAGATCACACTGCTCGGCGTACCAGCGTCCCAGCTCCCGGGACTTGGCGGCACAGCCTGCGCCCATGGTCTCGGCCACTTCGCTTTCGTGCATTTTTTCGCCGATGTGAGGCGGGGCGATCACCAGAATATTGGGCTTTTTGCCGCCCCAGCAGTCTGTGGCCATGGCCTTCTTCACCAGCCGGCCCATGCCGATGGCGATGCAGGCAGCGGAGGCGCCGAAGCGTTCTTTGGTGTCGTTGGTACCCAGCATAATGATCAAAAGATCCACAAATTCGTGGCTTTTCAGGCAGGGGGTGATGTAGGGCAGGGCGCTCATGCCCTCGTGGATGGGATCTTCAAAGCAGGTGGTGCGGCCGGAAAGGCCCTCTTCCACCACATGGTACTGCTGGCCCAGCAGCGCCTGCAGACGCATGGTCCAGCGCTCCTGCTCGTTAAAGCGGATGCCGCCGTCGGCGCAATCGCCCGGATCGGCGCAATAGCCGTGGGTATTGGAGTCACCAAGGCATACGATGTGCTTTTTCATGGTACATTCCTCCTTGCGTTTCTGTTTCTAGGATACCATTTTTTTGACGGCCGTCAAGGGGGATTTTTCGCCTTCGTCATAATGCACCAAAAGCAAAGGCGTCCTTTGAGCAAGTTGCGATTTTGACAGATTTTCTTGTGATATATCATATAAATAATTTGACAATCCTGGGTTTATATAGTAATCTTAAGGAGGAAATGAATCGGTAAAAATGCACCCGTTTCCAAAATTTATGTAATAGGAGAATACTAAGTATGAAGAAGATCATCGCACTTCTGCTGGCGCTGGTAATGGTGCTGGGTCTGGTGGCCTGCTCTGTGGAGAAGACCCCCGCTCCCGTGGATCCCGCTCCTTCCAAGCCTGCAGACACTGACAAGCCCGCTGATCCCGCTGATCCCACTGAGCCTGCAGCTCCCACTGTTGCCAGCGAAATCACCCTGTGGACCTACCCCATCGGCGGTTGGGGCAACCAGGAGACCGTTGATGCTCTGCTCGCTTCCTTCAAGGAAGAGACCGGCATCACTGTCAAGGTTGAGTACCTGAACTACACCGACGGCGACGACAAGGTCAACACCGCTATCGAGGCCGGCGCTGCTCCCGACCTGATCATGGAAGGTCCCGAGCGTCTGGTCGCTAACTGGGGCGAAAAGGGTCTGATGGTAGACCTGTCCGACATCCTGACTGCTGACGACGCAGCAGAGCTGAACCCCGCTGCCCTGAATGCCTGCTACGGCACCAGCGGCGAAATCTACGAGTACCCCCTGGTCATGACTGCTCACTGCATGGCCATCAACAAGACCGTCTTCGAGGCTGCCGGCGCAATGCAGTACCTGAACGAAGAGACCCATACCTGGAACTCTGTTGAAGACTTCCTGGCTGCTGTCGATGCTGTTTACGCACACACCGGCAAGCAGGTCGGCGCTGTCTTCTGCGGCGGTCAGGGCGGCGACCAGGGCACCCGCGCTCTGGTTAACAACCTGAACGGCGGCACCTTCACCAACGCTGAGCACACTGCTTACACTTGGGATTCCCCCGAGAACGTGGCTGCTCTGCAGACTCTGGTTGACTGCGAAGGCATCGTGTTCGATCCCGCTATCGTTGGCGGCGACGAGATCGCTCTGTTCTACAACGGCACCCTGAACATGGCATTCTGCTGGAACATTGCCCAGCAGCTGAATCCCAACACCGCTGGCACCGGCGCTGGCCTGACCGCCAACGGCGATGAGATCCTGTTCATGGCATTCCCCGCTGACAACACTCCTCAGCTGTGTGGCGGTATCTGGGGCTTCGGCGTGTTCAACAACGGCGACGAGACCAAGATCGCAGCTGCCAAGCTGTTCATCAAGTACATGTGTGACTCCGCTGCTACCGCTGACGCTGTCAAGGCTGCCAACTACTTCGCAGTCCGCAACGTGGCTGAGGGCAACGATCTGTCCGGCATCTGGGCTGACAACGACATCATGGCTGAGTACAACGTCCTGATGCCCATGCTGGGTGACTACTATCAGGTTACCACCAACTGGGCTGCTGCCCGTACCGCTTGGTGGAACATGCTGCAGGCTGTCGGCGCTGGCGAAGACATCGCTACCGCTGTTTCCACCTGGGCTGCACAGGCCAACGGTGGCTAATCCCCTGTAGCTGACAAGTACATCGCATAATAAAGGACGCCCCTTCCCACCGGGGGAGGGGCGTTTTCCTTTCAAAGGGAATAGGTGTAGTAGATAGAATTGAGTGGTGAGAAGCGACGCTCACCATTCACGATTATTTATTACCCATGGCAATCAAGTAAGGTAATCAAACTGAGAGGGGGATCTCCTTGGCACGAAAACCCATTCGACTGAGCGCCAAAAACCGCAAGCTGATGCTCCGGGAAACCACCACTTCCTATCTGTTCCTGCTGCCGTTTTTGGTATTTTTCGTCATGTTTGTTGTGTACCCCATGTTCATGTGCGTGTACACCAGCTTCTTCGATGCCACGATGGGCAAAGAAGATGTGTTCGTAGGTCTGCAGAACTACAGAAATCTGCTCTGGAAACAGACCATCAATCCCGACGGCACCATTACATACGGCGATCCGGTTTTCTGGAAAGCTCTGAAAAATACGCTGCTGATCGTTGTGGTATCTGTGCCGGTGACCTGCATCTTCTCTTTGTGGGTGGCTTCTGTCATCAGCAAGATGAAGGTGGGCGCAACCTCCCTGTTCCGCTGCATTTTCTATCTGCCCGTGGTTACCGGCTCTGTGGCCGTTACCGTGGTGTGGAAGTGGATGTTCAACAATTACTATGGCATCTTCAATTACATCGGCAAGGATGTTTTGGGTGTGATGGACAAAAATATAAACTGGCTTGGTGACGAGCGGTTTGCTCTTTGGTGCATCATCCTGATCCTGCTGACCACCTCCGTGGGTCAGCCCATCGTGCTGTATGTGTCTGCCCTGGATAATGTGGACAAGTCCCTGGTGGAAGCCGCCGAAGTGGACGGTGCCAACAACCTGCAGGCTTTCTGGAAGATCAAGTGGCCGCAGATGATGCCTACTACCCTGTATATCCTCATCATCACCACCATCAACTCCTTCCAGTGCTTTGCCCTGATCCAGCTGCTTACCTCCGGTGGTCCCAACAACTCCACCATGACCATCATGTACTACATCTATTACAACGCCTTTAAGCTGTACAAGTACGGCTACGGCAATGCAATGGGTGTGATCCTGGCCATCATTATTGCCATCTTGTCGGCTGTCCAGCTGAAGCTGGGCAAGGAAAAGTAAGGGGGTGCGGACATGAAGAAGAGTAACCGTCTGGATTTCGCCAAGGCCCGCTCCAAGGTGTATAACATCATTTCGGCCATCGTCATCGTCATCGTCGCCATCCTGTTTACCTTCCCCCTGTACTGGATCATCACCGGCTCCTTCAAGAACGGCGCGGATATCAATGCCGCCAAACCCGTCTGGTGGCCCAGCGAGTTTGTGATGAACAACTACGAGAAGCTGATGAGCTCCCGTTCCGCCCCGCTGTTTAACCTGAGCTTCGGCGGCTGGACTGTGGATCTGTTTGGCTATCGCTTCAGCTTTGCTGAGTATACCATCACCGGCCCCACCGTTCCCGCCGCGATCCGCTGGCTGGTCAATACGGTGTTTATGTCCGTGTCCTCCATGCTCATCACCTGCCTGACCGCCGCAATGGCCGGTTATGTGCTGGCCAAGAAGCGCTTCTGGGGCAAGACCATCGTGTTCGGCTTGGTGGTCTGCGCCATGGCTCTGCCCAAGCAGGTCATTCTGATCCCCCTGCTGCGCGAGATGAACAAGCTGGATCTGTACGATACCATCTGGGCCGTGATCTTCCCCATCGTGGGCTGGCCCTTCGGTGTATTCCTGATCAAGCAGTTTGCCGAAGGCATTCCCACGGAAATGGTGGAAGCCTGCCGCCTGGACGGCGCCAGCGAGTGGCGCACCTTCACCGATGTCATGTTCCCCATGATCAAGCCCGGTGTGGGCGCCTGTGCCATCTTCACCTTCATCAACTCCTGGAATGACTACTTCATGCAGCTGATCATGCTGACCTCCGGCAAGTCCCTGACCATCTCTTTGGGTATTGCCACCATGCAGGGCGAGTCTTCTACCGACTACGGTCTGCTGATGGCTGGCGCAGCACTGGCATCTGTGCCTATCATCATTGTCTTCCTGGTCTTCCAGAAGTATTTCACCAAGGGCATCACCATGGGTGCAGTTAAGGGTTAAGACTATGATTCTTGCAAAAAACGAAACAGCCCGGGACTATCTGGGCATTCATCCCAACCTGGACCTGGCTCTGGAGCGGATCAACCCCGAGTTTTTGAACACTCTGGGTGACAGCCGTGTGGATATTGTGCCCGGCGAGGTCTGGTGCACCAAGTTTACATATGAAACCATTCCCGATGAGGAGAGCTTCTTCGAGGCCCACGAAAAATTCCTGGATATCCACATGATGCTCTGCGGCAGCGAGCGGGTAGAGATCTCCGCTCCCGCTGACCTGGAGCAATTCCGCAGCGAACCGGAGAATGACTTTTTTGCCTACCGCGGCGAAGGTCGTCACAAACTGGTGCTGGCACCCGGAGATTTTCTGGTAGTGTGGCCTGAGGACGCCCACAAGATCAAAATGATGATCGATACACCTCAGACGGTGACCAAGGCTGTTTTCAAAATTAAGATCCGCTAAACAACAAGGAGAACACTATGAAAAATCTGACCAAGTATCAGGGTATTATCCCTGCTTTCTATGCTTGCTACGATGCAAACGGCGAGATCAATCCCGCTGCTGTTCGTGAATTGACCCGTTGGTTCATCGACCAGGGCGTTCAGGGCCTGTATGTCGGTGGTTCCTCCGGCGAGTGCATCTACCAGAGCAAGGAAGAGCGCAAGATCGTCCTGGAAAACGTTATGGCTGAGGCTAAGGGCAAGCTGACCGTCATTGCACACATTGCCTGCAACAATACTGCTGATTCCAAGGAACTGGCAGCACATGCAGAGTCTCTGGGTGTTGATGCTATCGCTTCCATCCCCCCTATCTACTTCAAGCTGCCTCCCCATGCTATTGCAAAGTACTGGAATGACATGAGCGCAGCAGCTCCCAATACTGACTTCATCATCTACAACATTCCCCAGCTGGCTGGCGTTTCTCTGTCTGTGCCTCTGCTGAAGGAAATGCTGAAGAATCCCCGGGTCATCGGTGTTAAGAACTCCTCTATGCCCGTACAGGATATTCAGATGTGGAAGGATGAGGGTGCAATCGTCTTCAACGGTCCCGACGAGCAGCTGATCTCTGGCCTGGTTATGGGCGCTATCGGCGGCATTGGCGGTACCTACGGCGCTATGCCTCAGCTGTACGTGAAGCTGTACAACCTGGTGAAGGAAGGCGACCTGGCAACTGCACAGCAGCTGCAGAACGACTGCTGCCGTATCATCTACAAGATGTGCTCCGGTCATGGCAACATGTATGGCATGATCAAGGAGATCCTGCGCAAGATGGGCTGCCCCGACTGTGGCTCCGTCCGCGCACCTCTGGCTGAACTGATTGAGTCTGACTACGCAATCGCTGACGAGTGTGTGGAAATGATCCAGGCAGCTCTGAAGAAGTACTGCTAAAGGATAAAAAAGCCGCCGGGGATCACTCGGCGGCTTTTTGAAAAAGTATGGATTTTATGAAACCGTTACAGGTGATTTGGGATTACCTGTGCCTGAATGAACCTTTGGAGAAAGCCGAGTGTATTGTTGGATTCGG
>RHMF01001273.1_pt1 | contig 11480 bp, 12 predicted proteins | sample 5365151 | NCBI WGS metagenome assembly RHMF01 (sample SAMN10266501, study PRJNA497801) | feces metagenome | isolation source: feces | host: Bos taurus | place: China: Prairie of Fairy Mountain | collected 2017-08-14 | reverse complement strand
CGTCAAAAAACTCGATAAACGTCATAAAAAATCTCCGCTTTTTCTTTTTTATTTTCGGACAGTTTTTCTTTTAATCTCAATTATCCTCTTTATTTTCTTCTTCCTCTTGCTGTGCACATTTTTCAAGGACACATTCTAAGTCTACACATTCTTTGGAAAAAATCTCATTTGCATCAAGGTTCTGAATTGCTTCGCTTACCATCTGGAATGCTCTTACCTTTTCAAGACACACATCACAATTCAATATATGGGAGTTTACTTTAGAAGCTAATTCTTTTGTTTCTTCATTAAGTCCTTTAAAAGAAACGAATTTAATCATTTCTTCTGCTGTTAAATGTTCTGTATTATTTTTCATTGTTTTCTCTCCATCTCAAATAAAAGGTTATTAATATTTGTCCCAGTTCTTCACAATATATTCGTTCATTCTGTATATCCAGTCGCTGATTCTCGCAAGAGGTTCGCTGTCGTTGAAGAACTCGCCATACCTGATTTTCTTATATGGACGGTTTTCCTTTGATTTACAGGGCTTTTCAAGGTTTTCCCTGATGTTCTTGTCCATTTCTTCGGTAATTACAAGCCATGAAACTTTCTTTGAGTATTCCTTAAGAATGCCGTACATGTAATTCAGTGTAAGGTTGGGGAAACTGAGCACAAACTTGTTGGCTCTTATCTTGGTTGAGTCCTGCTCAATAACACAAAGAGAAGACGCAATCCATGTGAGAGGAATATACACGTTCTTGTCGGAAGTCATTACAATGCGGAATGCTTTTTCAAGAGCTTCGCGGTTCCTTTCAACATTGTCGGGCAAGAAGATGCCGCCGTCATCGATAAGCGCTTTGTCGACAGTTTCGGGAGACTTTCCGTCATCACTGCCGTGGTTTATATTCCACTCATTATCTCCTATCGGTTCCGTAGGGAGCTTTTTTTTGTCGTTTGTTTTTTTATTGCAATAATCGTAAAACGCATTTTTTGCCAAAGTGTGTATCCACAAATTGAATTCGTCGGCGCTGGTATTGATTTTTCCGTTTCTGTCCGGTCTCTTCAAAAAACCTGTAACAACTTCCTTATAAACTTTTTCTCTGATATCGGCCATTACTTCGTCAGCTTCAAATTCGTCGCCTCCGCACCAGCCTTTTACACGATTGTACAAAAGCTTGTCAACAAAGCGCTCAATAAATCTTTCAAAATTCCCATCCTCAAGCACTTCCTTGAGGGCAATGGCATACGTTGCACGGAACTCATCATTCACGTGAAAAGTGTTTGCTGCGGGCTTAGTTTTATTACTCATATTTTCCACGCTCCTATTATTATAATATATACATAATACCATGTTTTCAGTGATTAGTCAACACATTCTCACGTGAACTTCTTTTGTTCGTCTTTATTCGTCATCATCCTCTAAATACATTCTGCTTCTTGTACGTTTTTTGACCGTATAAGTGTAGCTTTCATCGAAGAAATCACAAACGGGTACTCTGTCTTCTGTTCTCGAATTCCCGCCCAAGAATTCCGGGCAAGTATAGCTTCTTTCGATGCGGGACCAGAGAACATCATCTCTCATCATGGTTACTATACATTCGCCCTCTTTTATGTGAGTAAGGGCGCTGACGGGAATGAGAGCTACTGTGTCCTTATCAAATCTTTCCACATATTCTCCGCTTCCGTTAAGGGCGGATGTTGGTGAAAGAACTGTCTTTTTCCCGCATTCCTCGGAAAATTCCTTTTTAGTCTGCGGGTTATTTGTGCCGAAAAAGATATGGGTGTTAAGATTATCCTTGATGATTTCTGCAATTTCCTTGCCGTACACATGGTAAAGCTGGGCATAAGACTGAAGTATCAGCAAAAACCAGATGTTTCGTCCGCCGCAAGCCGATATGATCTTATCAAAATCATTGAACTTGGGAAGGTTGCCGAACTCGTCAAGCAAAAAATAGAAGGGTCTGTCCAACTTGGAACCTTTTTTTCTGGCTATTGCAATAAGTTCTGTGTATAGGTTTGTGAGAAACATGCTTATTACTTCATAGTGCAGGCTCTCTTCATCCTTGTAAGATATAAATATCACGGTAGGTTTTCCGTCATCGAGCTCCTGCATTTCAAAAGAATTTCTGCCTGTAATCTTCCTGACACAGGTATCTCTGAACTTACTAATCTTCGCTGCAAAAGCGGATGCTATACAACGTCTTGTGTTGTTTGCCTGCTCAAGAATGCACTTTTGTGCAAGGTGTCTTGCTCTTGATGTTTCCGCGCTTCTATGGGTAAAATAACCGCGGTCATAGTTACTTTCGGAATCTGTAAAGGTGTCAAAAATCCTGATTGCAGTGTCGATTGAAAAGTTTTTTTCTGTAATCTCACCTGTTTTGATATCTTCAAGCATACCGTAAATAATTGCTGTAAACAGGTCTCTTGCCGAATCGTCCCAGAAAGGATCTTTTGAATCTGCAATTCTCGGAACAATTGACGCTGCAAGTGTTGTGATTCCCTTTTCCACTTCATCAAGATAGCCTTCCATTACTTCCTTGACATAAGGTCTCAGTTCTTCAAGAGTATCTGCGCTCATGCCTCTGAAGCTGTACTTCTTGTTGCCGTTGCGGAGAGTTGTTGTTATTATTTCATCTCCGATGTTGAGATATTTCTGATACAGTCTGTAATACTTTGTCAGAGGATTCCAGCAATCGCTGTGAATATAGTCGGTAAAGTCCAGAAGAATGATTCTGTATCCTGCTTTCTCAAATTGCTTTGCCTTGGATGCATACAGTTCGTGTTTCGGGTCGCTTATCACAAGACTTGGCTTATTCTTCTTTCTTAAAAGAATGTTCATGGTGGGGATTACATAACCCGTTGTCTTGCCGCTTCTGGTAGCACCGATGGCAAGTACATGGGTATCGGGAATGAAAGTCACATCGAGACCGCCGCTTTCCCCGCGTGTAACACACACAGGGATGCCGTCTATATCCTTTTTCGGAATTTCATCATAGGAGTATGTGCTTTCGGGGTTGTTCTGTCTGAACATGGAAACTGTATTGATTTTAGCATTTTCATAATCTCTGAACAAATCAAATTTACGCATTGTCATAACCTCCGAAATATCCAAAACCGTGCTTTGAGCAAGTATCACCGGTTGACTTCTTGATGTGTTCGGGTTTCACCTTGCCGCTGCCGTCAAACAGCGACTTTCTTACCGCACCGTCCACCATCTGTTCTATTGTGTCAAGTTCAAAAGCAAGAAGACATGAACATATATCTTCATCGGGTTCACTGTATTCAAGTCTGTAATTTTCATATGTCTTGCGGAACAAGGTCTTTACAACCTTTTTCTTTTCTTCGATACTCACTTTTTCGCTCTTCACGTTATCGCAGTAATCTGCCATATTTCTTGTTTCTTTTGTGCTGTCGGCGGCAAGAACTATAATCATAATTCCTGAAATATCCACCGTTACGGAAGGAGAAGAAATTCTGAAGTGTTTTCTGAAATCGGTATCGAGAAACTTTACAAACTTTTCCGCGCATGCTCCTGCGAGAGCCTCTGCGTTGTGTACAAAGAAAATTGTATTTGCCGTTTTTGTTTCGGAAAGACCTCTCAAAAACACATTATCCTTGCCGGCGGAAAAATCATTTTCGTTCACGGTTGAAGCATCTATATCCACAAAGGATGCTCCGCCAAGGCAGTTCTTTATCATATCTGCGTACATATGGCAGATATAAGTGTCAGACGCTTCGACAAGAAGAGGTCTGTAAACTTCTTCGGGACTTTCGATTGCAAGCTTCAGGCTTTGAAGTATGATTCTCTGCTCATTTTCCCTTAAAAGAGCAACTTCCTTTGCCTTGGCAAAATCCGTACATATATCACATCTCTTCTTGTTTTCCAATTCGAAAGGAATATCGGAAAGAAGAACCGGAACCTCTTTGCTGCCGCCGAGGAAAAGTTTTTCCTTGTCTTCTGCAGAAATAAGGGGGGAATAAATTATTTTTTTCACAGCCCACTCAAATAAGTTTCGCTTGATTATTCCGTTTCCGAAAGCCTTTTCCATGATTCTGACCTCGGGCTTTATGACAAATTCACCATCATATCCCTTGACAGCGCATATGGTACGGAAGCGTTCTTTTCGCTCCTCGGTATTCATGATTGTATAAAGGTTGTTATAATAATTCTCCGTGTTCTCCGCATCATAGGCTATGCCGAGAAGGTTTGCAAAAATGCTGTTCCATTTGGAAGTAAGTCTCAGTCTCTTCACGGCGGTCTGCTTATCCTCAGACATACAGATTCCGTTATACTCCATATAGGAAAGAAGCGCCATTGCATCGGTATTTCCCTTTGCGGCCTTTTCGGTGAGCGTTTCGGAAATACTGTCCTCCGTAAGTTTTGATACACTGTCAAAAATAATTGTTTTGGCTTTAACCGCACTTCCCTTACACGAAAGAACCACAGCGTCTTCCCCTGTGAATTCCGGATTATTTCCGTATGTTTCGGCGAACTCCATCATACGGCAGAAACGTTCATAATTAATCTTATCATTGATTGAAATGAACTCTTCCGTTTCCGAAAGTTCAAAGTAATCCGTGAGTTCTTTGCATTTGGATATACAAAAGATTTCTGCAAGTCGGTTATAATTTTCCAATCTTTGCTCCTTGTTAAGAAATCCTTTGCACACTGCCGTTAAAAGGAAATACTCCGTCAGGAACGGTTCAAATTGGTAATTTCTTATATCTGTCATAGTCATTCTCCCTGCGCTTTTATTCTCTTGGGTGTAAGTACTTCATCAATGATTCCGTACGCCTTTGCTTCTTCGGCTGTCATGGTATAGTCACGGTCAGTATCAAGAGCAATACGTTCCATGGTCTTGCCTGTGTTCATTGCTAAAATTGCATTGAGATTTTTACGGGTACGTTCAATATGCTTTGCCGCAATAATGATATCGCTCGCCTGTCCCTGAGCTCCTCCCAAAGGCTGATGAATAAGTATTTCGCTGTTGGGAAGGGCAAATCTTTTGCCCTTGGAACCGGAGGACAGAAGGAACGCACCCATGGAGGCGGCAAGGCCCACACAAATGGTCTGCACCTCGCATCTGAGGGAATTGATAGTGTCATAAATTGCAAGTCCGTCGCTTACGCATCCGCCCGGGCTGTTAATAAGCACCGTGAGCACCCTTTCTTTTTCGGGAAGATTTTCATCGATCATTTTCTGTTCGATGTAGTGCATCTGGGGGATTACGCGGTGTGCAAGGGCCGTGTCAATAGGTCCGAATACATACACCTGATTTTTGCTGAGCAGATACTGTTCGGAAAAGCAGTCTGCCATACCGTTATTCATCTTCATAACAGTCATCCTTTCGTATTATGTTTCTTATCCTTTACACTTATATAACGTAAAAAAACAAAGATTTCGCAACCAAAATAAAAAAAGCCGCAGTCCTTTTGGACTGCGGCTGCGTTTTATTCTTTTTCGATTTTATACCCGAGAGCAATTATGAGTTTCAGCGTTTCAAGTGCCGTTATTCTGTCGTACTCCTTTTCTGAGTCGGCAAGCTCATCATAAGGAACAAGACATGGGGTTGTCTTTTTGGTGTCATCTCTCTTTTCTCCGTACGTCCAACCCTCATTTATTCTGCCGACCGCCCAGTTTTCATGAACGTTTTCTGCAATCTTCTCTTTAAGCAACAGAAGATGTTCGGGAAGAACTATTTTTGAAGTGTCTACGGGATTGGGTAGATATTTTTTCATTTAAAATCTCCATTCAGAATGTGTGCCGTTATTGCGGCTGTTATTTTTTTCTTGTCAGTTCAATTACTTTGCCGTTTTTGTCGGTAAGTTTGAGGGTATCTATGCCGAGCTCGAATGTATATGTAGTGGAAAGATCTGTTCCGATTACGTCTTCTGCTGCTTCAACAACAGAATTCTTGACAATTATTGTGTTTGCTTCAACAGTATATGTCATGGGGATTGTGATTCCGAGAACTCCGGGAAGCGAGCCTGTGCCGTCTTCATTGAACACGTACTCATATTCTGTCACAATACCGAGTACTTTGCTCTGGCCGACCCATGTGCCTGCAAGTCGCTGTTCTGCAGAACATGACGAAAGCATAAGTGTAAGTATAAGTACAACAAGTGTAAGTGCCGATAAAATTCTTGTTTTTTTCATTTTAGTTTCCTCCGTTTTGTTTGCGGCTTACAACCGTCAGTTTGTTATTTATATAATATCATATTAAAAAAACTCCGTCAAGATGCAAGAACTGTTTAAAGAATTATTTTATTTGATTCCACCTCTGTTCCAATCCAACATTCATAATCCTTTATGCGAATTTCGGACCACTGTCGGCTATCAACCTCGAGTTCCTGAAGAAAATAGTCTCCATAGTTTTCGGAACTGTCTTTATAATCAATTAAATTTTCAGCATACCGCTCCGCCTTTCTGAAAGGCTCGAGGCGCTTTTCGGTTTCGGTTAGACGATCCCTGATGCGAAGATATGCACTGACCATATTATGCTGATATCCATGCCTTGCTTCATGAAGCAAGGTTTTCACAACATCCCGTACATCCGAACCGTATATATGGTCATCGTCTATGTATATGGTGTTTTTGATGTCGTTATAAGAACCTGACACCGTACCGCCAAGCGATTCCACTACAACATCCGGTGTAGAATAACCGAGAACATACTCACATTCATACATTGCTATCGCTCCAAGAGTCTTTCTTCTGTCTTCAACGGTATGAAGTCCCCAGTTTTCAGGAGTCAACTCTTCAAGAGCGAGGAAGTATTCTTCCATGATACTGTCTCTGTCGGGACTGTCCCCGGAGCTGCTTCTGAGATGTCCTGTCACGGTGACGGTGTGTGTTACCAACATGCACGCTGCTATATAGGCGGCAAAAAAGCTCTTGCTCAATTTCTTTATTCCGTGTTTCTTTTTTGTTCCCGTATATTTCATAATAATCCATGTTATTGATGCCAACAAAAGAACTGCGACACCTATAACCGTACAGACATATTTCACGGTACTGCTGACCAGAATTGCCGAAACAACCGTTATACACATTACGGGCATAAGCCCGTATATGATTGCGCAATACCACGGTTTTTCTTTGCTGATTCCGTAAAGCAAGCTTGAAAACAGAACGGTATATACCAACAGATTTATTCTTGAATCTTGGCTCAGGAGTGTCGGGTTTACCGCTGTTATAATTCCTGCAAACAAATATATGCTTAACAACGACAGCGCTATACATGCAAGGTATTTGAGAAAAGGTACAAATGCCGTGTTTAGTGCCGTGTTCGACAACACCTTACCATCCTTCAGCTCGATGTGGCCGCAGTAATCAATCACCCCGCACCTTACTCTGCCGTTTTCACGGAATTCCTTGACATCGTAATGCATTGAACTTGCATGGCCTCTTGCATCGGCTCTCCTGGCAAGATTGACTGCTATTTTATTTATATTTCTGCTTTTAACGTCAAATGCGCCGATGAAAATTTTGCCCCATACCATATGGACACGTCTGCACAGAACCTTGCCTCCGTAAATCATGGCAACATAGGTGGTATAATCCTTTTCAAACGAAAACCATCGGTCTTTTAAAGCCGCTGTTTTGTTCAAGATTTCACTCTCCGTCTCTTATTATTATACTTTTAAAACAACGGAAAATTTCTTTTTTCGCAATTAAAACAAAAAGTATCTGATTATTTTTCAGACACTTTTTGTAACATTTTATTTATTTTACATTTTTCCTCTTCTTATCGCCTTACCGGACCTTATACCCGTATGCTTGCCCTTGTTGATGACATCTCTGCCATTGACAAAAACATAATCCATTCCGCTGCAGTATCTGCAAGGATTTGTAAAGGTGGCTTCTATACGCAGGTTATCTAAGTCAAAAACATTTATATCGGCAAAGCTTCCTTCTGCAATAAGACCACGTCCCAAAAGGCCGTAATGTTTTGCGGCTCTGTAAGTTGCTTTGTTCACCGCTTCTTCGATGGAAATCGCCCCAAGCTCACGGACATATCTAATGAGGAAATGGAAAATGCCCATATAATCCGACATGTTTCCCGTTCTTGCACTTCCCTCTTCGGTTGCGGTATAGCTGTCAGACATCCAAAGATATATGGGATCTTTCACAACACTTTCAACCATAGTTTCTTCACGGAACATGGTACCTACCATTTCAATGGAACGTACCTGTTCGATGGTTTCTGTTTTCATAAAAACATCAAGGAAACAGTCGCAGGGGTCTCTGTTTGTCGCCTTGCACAGTTCCTCAAACGACATGGCAGTAACCTCGGGCATATGGGGTGTAATTATACGCAGGAGTCTATCCCACTGCCCGTAGTTGAGAAATCTCCAGTATCTGTCCATATCCTTTTTGACCTTTTCTCTGCCCTCGTCACTCGCAAGTATCTTTCTTGCCTCATCCCAGCCGTTTTCATACAGCCACGGCGGAAGCATTGCCTGGGCACAACCCGTACCGTAGCAGGTGGGAAGCATATCGGTATATACATTAAGATGCTCGTCGTTTCTTGCACTTCTTATCATATCCATTGCCTTGTTGAGATAATCGTTGGGTATACCGTTATCGTATTTTACATTTAGATGGGATATCTCACCACGCATTTTTGTCTTCCTTATGACATTAAGAAATTCTTCTATTGCCTCGAAAAGATATGTTCCCTCATCTCTCATTTGGGAAGTATATATACCATCATACTCGGCAGCCACTGACGCAAGTCGCTCAATTTCTGCGGGCCTTGAAAGAATACCGGGGTCAAACTCAAGTCCTGTTGAAAAACCGATATATCCCGCCTCCATAGCCTCTCTCAAAAAGTCTTCCATTATTTTAAACTGTTCTTCAGTATAATCTTCGGTAAAAAGTTTTGCAATAACCCGAAGATCATTATGTCCGCAAAGCCATGCGGTATTTATGGATGCACCCATTTTATCCATTTTTTTGAGAACGTTTGCAAATGAGCCCTTCGGAATTTCTGTGTCCGTATTTGCAAGATCATAAACACACACGATACCGTCGCCGCCCTTATCAAACGGCACATTTATGGTATGGCGCATGGAAAAACCGCAATTCCCGACGATTTCAGTAGTGACACCCTGTCTTACCGAGCTTTGTGCTTCGGGGTTTATCCATATGGATGAGTCGGAATGAGTATGGGTATCAATGAATCCCGGGGTTACATATTTTCCTTCGGCATCAATTATCATTCCGGCATCAACACCGTCGAGGTTTCCTATATAATCTATTTTCTCTCCGATCACCGCAATGTCTGCATAATATGCAGGTATTCCGCTGCCGTCAACTATTTTCCCGTTTTTTATTATTACGTCAGGCCTTTTTTTATAAATTGACATTCTCTACCTCTTTAACTTAATCAAAATAAATCCACAAAATCACACGCCTGAATTATATGTTGTGTGGGGTGATGGATATCGTGAATTTCAATAATATACGGTATTTCCGGATGCTTTCCGATAAGTTTTGGCATAACCTGTGAGAGTTTAGCTTTACCTGTTCCAAAATCAGTGTGCTTAACATATATTCCGCTGTCGCATGGGTAATCTCCCTTTTCTCCTATATCAAAGTCCTTTACATGCACCATGCTTATTCTGTCACAAAACTTATCAAAGGCAAAAATATTATCCGTTCCTGTACAGACAAAATTTCCTGTTTCAAAGCAATAATGGAGGCCGGGGACACGGGACAGCAGATATTCGATATCTTCTACCGTCGAAAACGGAAGAATCAATTGGGAAATGTTTTCTACTATAACCTTTATATTATACTTTTTCGCTTCTTCTACGATGACAGAAAACGCCTCGGCAAGTCGTTCTCTTGCTCTTTGTTTATCATCCATCCCCTTTATATCTGACACATGAAATGCGGTAATCATAAGGAATTCACAGTCAAATCGGCTTAACGTTTTAAGAGCATCTTTACAGTAATTTATCGCCTTTTCAAAAACCTTGTCGTCCTCACAAGCCACCCTCGGTTTTACATGAGTACATACGATTTTCACTCCGTTTTCCTGAAGTTTTCTCGTAAAAATTTCTTCATTTAGGGATATCAAGTCCTCATAAGCCATCTGCAGTCCGTCTGTTTTACATCTTTTCATAAGTGAAAACATTTTATCGAGATTGCCCTTTACATCGTCGCAATTATAAACGTTTGAAAAAAATATGCTTTTTTTCACGCATATCACCCCGCAACCTATTTAATTTACGGGTATTATATCACAGGAAAACAAAAAAGGCAACCCTGTTAAGAGCGCCTTTAATATTTTATTTATTTGTTTATATACCCAAGATCTTTTCCGTTTTTGATTTCTCTTATCCAACAATTTTTGGGGTTTCTTTCCTCGTGATACCATTCGGGAGAATAGTGGAACCATCTTAACAAAAAAGTTCTGAGAGTTGTACCGTGTGTAAATATGAAAAGGGTATCCACACCATGCTTTTCAAAGTCTCTATGAATGGTTCCCATAAACTGATGCACACGCACTGCTACATCAAAAGGGCTTTCTCCGAGTGGAAGCCGTGCATAAAACTTTCCGTAGTTCTGACGCTGGCGTTCATACTCTGCGTATTCATTGGGATAGAGCTTTCCCCAATCCTCTTCGGGAATGGAATCAAAAAGACCAAACTGCTGTTCTGTCAGCGTTATATCCTCGCGAATATCTGAAATCTGCAGGAATTTATTAAATTCCTCGCTGGTCTGTCTTGTTCTCAGGTATGGGCTTCGCCATATTCTTGCACGGGACAGGTCTACATTATTTTCTTTACAGTAATTAAGGAGCCATTCGCCGTTGAGACTTGCCTGTTTTTTTCCTGTATCGGTCAGAGAAATAAGATGATCGGGGAGTCTTTTTACGTAGTTTTCACCGACATTTGCAACGGATTCGCCGTGACGTATTAAAAAAATGTGCATTTTTTATCTTTCCTTCATTCGAGTATTTTGATTGCTTTTTGTACATGTTTATTCTCCAGCCCTCTTCCGATACGGCTGTCGGTTTTCACGAGGTTATCGGACAGTTCGTCCCAGCCGAAGCCGATGTCATCAATGATGACAAATTTCTCGGTATCGGGGTTATCTTCCAACCACGCGCGTATTTCGTTCGCACGTTCGAGATATCCTATTTGCGGGGTTTTATCATATATTTCAATGCCGGCTTCTTCAAAAACTTCAGCTACTTCCCTGCCCTCACCGTCGCACTTTTCTTTGTCACGGTACCAATGCTTACGCCAGGAGCTGGAAAGAACAATTTTGGCTTCAGTTTTATCAACAATTTCTCTCAAAAGAACCAATCTTGTTTTGTCGATGTTCCCATCCTTGTCGGTGCGTGTTCTGTCATAGGCAATGGAATTAAGAACACCGTCTATATCCAGGAAGATTATTTTCATTGATTTCACCCTTTGGACATATAATTATTTTAAAAGTCAAGCAGAGTATCACGGGTTTTGACATAATAAGACAAAATTGTAAA
>RHMF01001786.1_pt1 | contig 11481 bp, 10 predicted proteins | sample 5365151 | NCBI WGS metagenome assembly RHMF01 (sample SAMN10266501, study PRJNA497801) | feces metagenome | isolation source: feces | host: Bos taurus | place: China: Prairie of Fairy Mountain | collected 2017-08-14 | reverse complement strand
TAACATGTCCTCCTCCATACGACCCACCCAAAGACACAACAGAATATAAAATAGGTAACGTCTTTATTCTTAAAAACATATTTTTTGATTTCGACAAAAGCAACATATTACAAGAATCATACAATGAGTTGCAAAAGTTAATCGAAATTTTGAAATCACATCCCAATATGAAAATAGAAATAGGAGGACATACCGACGATAAAGGAACCATAGAATACAATCAAAAACTTTCAGAAAGTAGAGCTAAAGCGATAGTAAAATATTTAGTAAACAAAGGCATCGATGAACGACGTTTAAAATACAAAGGATATGGAGAACTCTGTCCTATTGATACTAACGATACCGAAATAGGCAGATTTAACAATCGCAGAGTCGAATTCAAAATTCTATACATATAATACCTATTTCGAATTATCATTAGCCAGACGGCCTATTTTATCGGTAATATACACAGTAAATATCGGAAACATCATCATTCCAAAAGCAGCCAAAAAGACCGACAATACTTTACCTATCGATGTAACAGCGTAAATATTAGATCCAACAGTGGTAGCATCCATAAATGCCCACCACAAGGCTGTTTCATAGTCGTGCACCAATTCGTTTACAGGCCTTTCTACATCATAAAATATTAAACTTGAAAAATATATCACAGTCATCAACGATAAGAAATAAGATATAAAAAGATTTGACATCTTACTTTTTGTAAACCAATTTACTACCATTACCAATGCATATCCTCCACGAATAATAGGAATAAAGCGTATACAATAATATGCCTCATTAGAAAGAGATATTTGGAAATAAGATACCAACGACAAATATGGTATAGAAATAAGGAAAAATAAAAAATGAGTATAGAAATATTTTTTTCGATTCGAAGATGACCATAAGCCCACAAAAAAATCGAATAAGAAAAATATACAGACCCAAAATTGGAACTCCACAAAAAAACGAGAAAAACCATATTTCGAAAAAATAAAAAATCTCCAATGACAGAGAAACTATTATGGCAAAACTCGCCAACAAGACCATTATTTGTAATATTGTTTGAAATAGAAATTTTCTAGATTTCATCGTTTTTTCATTACCAAACAAAGAACATAAAAATATGTTCAATAATAAAAACAAAGAGAGGTCAACTTATCGCTGACCTCTCCTCGAAAATATAATCTATCAAAACTATTGTTATTCAATAACTCTGTAGAAAGAAACTCTTCTATTAACTGACATTTTTACATCACCGAACGAACAACCTTTACCTTTACCATCAACAACAAGTCTATCTTCAGCTATACCATATTTCTTAACCAATACTTTCTTAGCTTCTTCAGCACGTTTTACAGATAATTTTTGGTTGTATTCAGCACTTCCTGAGTAATCAGCAAATCCTACAATCATAAATTTGTAATCAGGATTGTCTTTCATTACTTGAGCGATAGCTTTCATTTTTCTCATTTCATTAGCAGGAACGCTGTATTGATCTACTGCATAAAGGATAGAAAGTGGCAATGCATAGAAATTCAATTGTTCTTTCTTTATTTGGTCTATTTGAGCTCTTAATTTTTTCAATTCTTCTTCACTCTTAGCCAATTTTTCTGCATTAACTTGATTTTTTTCCAATGCAGCAACTTTTTCTTGCAATGCACGTTCGCTCTTTTTAGCAACTTCAAGTTCACCTTTTACTTGATCTCTTTCTTGAGTTAGAGCATCAAAGTTTTCTTGAGTCAACATAGCTTCTTGAGCAATACGAGCTTTATCTGTAGCTGTTACTCCAAAGTTATATTCAAGACCTAAAGAAGTGTAAAAATAATAACCTTTTTTTCCGAATGGATCACCTAGATCACCAGGTGCTGCTCCAGTACCTTCAAGAGTCAATGTCCAATCTTCTGCAAAACGATAAGATACACCCATTCCGGCTGTTGCTATGTAATAGAAATGACCATAATGATCAACTGCGAAACCACTTATATCCATACCCATACCGGCACTTGCCAAAAGATACAAACGCCATGCTCTTTCAGGATTATATCCTTTTATAGCATCAAAAATAGAGAAAGTAGTTCCAACGCTCATGCTTAAAGCCTTTCCTATTCCGTTATTAATTTTGTGACCTGTTCCTATCAAACGCAAATCCCATACATAGTTCAACTCTTTAGAAAAATACAAAGTAGCTCCCCAAGAAGGATCATAAGTATAGTTTGGATTAGGATCACTACCCTTAAGTGGCAAGGTTACACCACCATTAGCTCCAATCGACCAATTGCTCCAAAAACCATAGTTTGGATATTGATACACTGTTTGAGCAGATTGCTCATCTTGTTCAGAAGCGTTATAGCAAGGGTAGAACTCGTATAAACTGTTCTGAGCAGGATAGTAATCTTCTTGTGCAAAAGCACTGAATGAACACATCATTATAGATGCAAGCATTCCGATTTTCAATATTCTTTTCAACATAACATTTAATTTTTAATTATTTCTCTTTTTATCTATTTTCTTTATTGAATTTCAATCTGCAAAGATACACATATTTTTCCAATTATGACTATTTTTTTTGCAAATTTATTCATTTTTTTTGCATACTTCTAACACACTTTTTATCAAAACAAAGAAAAAACCTTCATATCCATCTAATAATCAACAATTCCGACATATACTTTTCTATCTCTCACCTCTATTTATTTCTGCTTTATTTTTCCAATAATTTCATTATTTTCTTTGCTTTATCTTTCAAAAAAACATTTTTTTTCGACTTATGTTTTAGGTTTTATCAATTATTTTGCATTCTTTTTTACGTTTATTCGCAAATATAGTTACACTTTATTCTCCAAATATTTCTTTCATTTTAATTTCCAATTCTCTGCCCCTTAAATTTTTCGCAATTACTCGTCCTTCTTTATCAATAAGTACAGTCGATGGTATAGAAGACACCCCATACAATTTAGCAGCTACTGAACTCCAATATTTTAAATCACTCACATGATTTTTCCATTTCAAATTATCATCCTTTATAGCTTTTATCCAGGCAGACTTATCTTTATCCAACGATACGCTGAAAATTTCAAATCCCTTATCTTTATACTTCTCGTACAATTTTACAACATTTGGATTCTCTCGGCGACATGGACCACACCACGAAGCCCAAAAATCAATCAAAACTACTTTACCTCTCAAATCAGACAATTTTAGTTTCTCTCCGTCAGGAGAGTCCATTACGATATCCGGCGCCATACTACCTTCGAATATCGTTTTCTTTAATCGCTCATCTATATTCTTTACATACTGATCGTTTGGATAATCATTTATCAATGCATCTCTAACTGATTCATAAAGCGAAACATATTTAGCAAATTCTTGATCAAAACATGTTACAATAAATGCAGACATCAAAACCTTTTTATTCTCTAATATGTATTCCTTTATATCATTTTGGGTCTTTGGGTAAAGTTCTATAAATTCTTTTTCTATTTCTTTTTTTCTGATATCATCAGCTGTAGGATACTCTCTATTTAGGAGTTCAATATTCTTATTTTTTTCTACAAATCCTTTAAAGACCTCCATATTTTTCGATCCCTTTACATTTGTAAGTATAGGATATACATCTACCTCATAATCCAACACTACTTTTTCTTTCGGTACCACAAACCAGTAGGTTATCTCATTTTGTGACGGTATAAACTTCACAACAAACAATGTCGGTTGTTGAATTTCTAACGTTGTTTTATAATTCCCTTTTTCGTCGATTACAACAGTATCAACTGGGACAAGATTATTACCTTTCACTTGATTTATCACGATGCTGCCATATATCGGTTGTTTTTTATATTCTACTTTTCCGAGCACTGTTGCTTTTTGTGCAAATAATGTAAAAAACAACGAAATAAAAACAAACATTAAACTCACACTTACTTTTTTCATAAATCTATTTTTTCTTTATTATATCTATTGTTTTTTGTAGTTCTTTATCTATCGACAAATACACTTCATAAAATGTATCTTTTCCATACAACAACTCTCCTATATAGGACTTGAGCAACGTTTTTATTTCATCACCATAAACTTTCAACGACTTATTATCACGCTTTATTCCTTTCTTTACGGTGTTTGCAATAAAATCTTCAAACATAGAATCGGATACAGTAAAATTCTTTACAAAAACATCCGAATCAGGATAGGTTTTAAGCATTGATGTTCTATTCCTTTCGGCATAATCGAATGCATACTTATATAACAATCCCTTTTGAAGTATCTTATTGTAATATACCAATAAAGTATCTCGTTCGTAAGGCAATATCACATCCGGATATATACCACCTCCACCATAGACAACTCTTCCTTCTCTTGTATAATACTTAGTCGTATCTGTAATTTCTTGTATCAAAGAATCAGCCATCATATCCGTCATCAACCTGGATAAAAAATCTTCATAATACTCGTCTGTTCCCTTATCATATGGACGTTGTATACACCTTCCCGAAGGCGTATAATACCTCGAAACAGTAAGACGAAAAGCCGAACCATCCACCATTTCAAATTGCTCTTGTACCAAGCCTTTTCCAAACGAACGTCGTCCTACAATTGTACCCCTATCATTATCTTGTATAGCGCCTGCCACTATCTCGCTAGCCGATGCCGAAGTTTCATTAATCATAACCACAAGTTCCCCTTTTTCAAAAATACCTCCATGTCGCGAATAGCTTTCGGAACGCGATTCGCTACGACCTTCGGTATAAACAATAAGTTGATTGGCCGGCAAAAACATATCCACAACATTTATAGCTTGATGCAAAAGTCCGCCGCCATTATCTCGTAAGTCAAATATCAACTTCTTCATTCCTCGCATTTTTAAATCTTTTACGGCATTACACATTTCCTTATATGTTGTAGCCGAAAATGTAGTCAGATGTATGTATCCAATCTCATCGTCCAACATACCACTATACGAAACACTATGCGTCAATATTACGTCTCTTCGTATATCAAAGTTTAAAAGTTCCGAAACGCCTTCTCTCTTTACTCCTACCCTAACTCTCGTCCCTTTAGGACCTTTTAATTTCTTAGGAATATCTTCTATTTCTATTCCCACACCGGAAACTATGGTATCATTAATCGTTACAATTCTGTCGCCATTCAACATTCCAACCTTTTCGGCCGGACCGCCATCGAGCACTTGTATTACATACACCGTATCGCTCTCTATTCGGAAAGTGATACCTATACCCTCAAACAATCCATTAATGGCTTCAACTTCTGATTTAAAGTCGGTCTTAGGGATATAAGCCGAATGAGGATCCAAATTATCCAATAAACTACGAATAGCATCGTCCTCTAACTGTTCTCTCGATATTGAATCTACATAGTTGTCTAATATAACTTGCATTACACTATTCAACTTCGTATTTTTATCTACAATACGAAAATTGTTTTGATATCGAGAGTCATCACTATTCGATATCGGTGCCAACCATACACCCAACAAAATCCCTACAGCTAATGCTACAGAAATAAACAATGCTACATGTGATGTCTTCATTCTTAAACTCATAGTCTATATATAACAGCAGAATCTATCGGTTGACTTTAAATCAGAAGAGTTGCAACAAACTAATATATTCTAAAACCTAAAGTTTTTCTAACTTCGTTCATAGTTCGTTTTGCACTTTCGTGGGCCTTTTCTTTTCCCATCTGCATCACTTGTTGTAAATACTTTTCATCGCTTGATAGTTCAGCTATTCTTTCGCGAAATGGAGTTGTAAATGCTATCATATCTTCGGCCAATTGTTTTTTCATATCGCCATAACGTATCTCGCATTTATTATATTTTTCTTCAAAGAACGCCACAGTATCTTCAGTCGACACTACCTTCATCAAAGTAAATAAGTTTTCTATCTCTACGGGTTTTTCTTGATTCATTTGAGTAGGACCGGCATCTGTTTTAGCTTTCATTATTTTTTTCTTTATCGAAGCAGGGTCCTCATTCAAAAATATTGCATTACCTTCGCCTTCCGATTTTCCCATTTTGCCGCTTCCATCCAATCCTGGTATCTTCACTAATTCATTACCGAAATTAAACGCTTGAGGCAATGGAAACACTTCGTTATTATACATATTATTGAATCGATTGGCAAATACACGCGTCATTTCCAAATGTTGTTCTTGATCTTTTCCTACCGGAACTTTTGTAGCACGATGTATCAATATATCGGCAGCCATAAGTGTAGGATAAGTGAGCAAACCGGCATTTACATTATTGGGTTGCTTGCGTACTTTATCTTTAAACGACGTTACACGTTGTAGCTCTCCAAGATATGTATTCATATTCAATAGAAGATACAACTCCGATGTTTCGGGCAAATCGCTTTGCACATATATAGTAGATTTTTCAGGATCCAATCCGGCAGCCAAATATTCTACAAGAATTTGTCTAACGTTGTTGTACAAATTCTCGGGATTTGGATGCGTTGTTAGCGAATGGTAATCGGCTATAAAAAAGTAACATTCATACTCTTCTTGCATCTTTATAAAGTTTCGCAATGCACCAAAATAATTTCCTAAATGCAAATTCCCGGTTGGGCGGATACCACTCAAAACTATTTCTTTTTTCATATCAACAAAATATGTATATATATATTATTATAACTGACAATTATTTACGCACGAAAGAGAAATTCCTTTCGCGTTGTTTAGCAAATGCAAAAGTACACAATTCAAACGACTTTTGCAACTCTTCCAATATTATTTATTCTATTGCGTCGACTTTCAACAAATTATCCTAAATACTCTTCGCAACGAACAACCAATTCTTCGTACCACTTGGTACCGAACTTACGTATTAAAGGTTCTTTTAAATATTTGTATAATGGGACTCCGACTTCTTTTCCTAATTTCACGGCACAATCACAAATATCCCATTCGTGGTAATTTACCGCCTTAAAATCTCTATAGTTATCTACCCGGATAGGATACAAATGACACGAAACAGGTTTCCGAAAATCTATTTTTTTGTCGAGGTATGCTTTTTCTATGGCGCACATTGCCACTCCGTTGTCCCAACACAAATATACACATTCTCGTCCGTTAACCAATGGCGTGCAAGGTTCTTCGGCCAAATCCAATGCAGATACTCCGTTTTTTTCAACCTCGGCAATCCCCTCTTCGGTCATATATGGTTTTACCTCGGGATATATCTTTTTAAGTATTGCTATTTCCTTTTTTTCCAAAGGAGCGCCGGCATCGCCTTCTATACAGCAGCAACCTTTACATACACTCAAGTCGCAACAGAATTTCTTTTCGGCAATATTTTCCGATATTATACAATCGTTTATTATTATCATAACCCTTATTGTCTATTTTAATACATCTATAATCTTATCGGCCAAGACATCTGCCAACTTATATTTCGACTCCACTGTCCATCCCCCAATATGAGGAGTAAGCACAGCATTGTCGGCTTGTAACAAATATTTAAAATCCGGCGTGAGTGATTCTAAATCCAAACCATCTTTCGACATGTTTTCGTATTCGATAACATCGAGAGCCACACCCAACACCTTGCCCGTTTGCATTGCCGACACCAAATCGACAGTTTTTACTACAGCCCCACGGGCAGTATTTATCAAATAAATGGGCTTGGCAAAAGAATTAAAAAAGGCAGCATCGGCCATATAGTGTGTTTCGTCGGTAAGAGGCACATGAAAACTTACCACATCGGCACGATTAAACAATTCTTCCAAACTTACCTCCTCCACATAGTCGGGAGCATAATTCTTTTTGTATTTGTCGTAACTTATGATATTACACTCAAAGCCTCGAAGACGTTTGGCAAAAGAACTTCCCATATTTCCAAAACCTATTATTCCTATCGTTTTGCCTTTTATCTCTAAACCTCGATTGGCTTCTCTTTTCCACAAACCGCTTCTGATTTCGTTATTTGCCCTAAGCATATTATTAAACAAAGTTAACAACATACCCAAAGCATGTTCACCCACTGCATCTCTGTTCCCCTCAGGCGAATTTAAACATTTTATTCCTTTCTGCTCGGCATAGTCTACATCTATGGTTTCCATACCTGCACCCACACGACCTATACACTTAAGAGAATGAGTATTATCGAGAAAATTTCTATCTATCTCAACCTTACTTCTCACCACAAGGGCATCGTAGTTATTCACTATCGCCAACAATTCGTTGTACGACAAATCAGCTTGCACATCGCAATGATAGCCCGCAGCCTGCAATTTTTCGCACAATATAGGATGTGTTTTATCGGTAACAAGAACATGTTTCATATCTATCAGGTTATTTATATTTATGGTTATCAAACCGTTTTGTTGTGTTTAGTTTTGTAGGACATATAGCGGGTTTCTAGCCATTCTACAACAAAATAGGCCAAACTGCCACAACCCAATCCCACAAGGGCTCCGCATATTATATCGCCCGGATAATGAACACCCAAATAAGGACGACTATATGCCACTAAAGCAGCCCATATAAGTAATATGTAGGGCAACGCCTTAACTTTTCGACAATAGCGGAAAGCCAAAAACGAAGCCAATGCGAAACAATTGGACGCATGCGACGACACAAAACCATATTGTCCACCGCAGTGTCCGTCGAACAAACGCACATCCGGTAAAGCATGACATGGCCTCAATCGCATAACCACCTCTTTGAATCCCATCACCGAAATACGATCGCCAAGCAAAAAACATAATGCGATACCCAACAATACAAAAAGCACCTTTTTAGGTTCTTTTCGTAACGTTATCAAGACTATTACTGCAACCAACACTATAGCCCACGACCATCCTTGACTAAGAGTCCAAAAAATATAGTCGCAAGGTGTACAATAATGGCTGTTTATCCAATAAAAAAAATTTATATCGAGGCTATTCAGTGTCTCCAGCATACGATTCGGTTAGTTTTTTCCAAATAAGGTCTTTAAGCTCCATTATATTCATTCCGGCCACCGAACTAATCATTATAGTATCCAAAGTGCGAGGCAATGTACGCTTCAATTGTTTCATCATAACATCGTCCATCATATCACATTTGGTTACAGCCAAGATACGTTTTTTATCCAATAGCTCGGGATTATATTTTTTAAGTTCACCCAATAGCACTTGATATTCCTTCTTTATATCTTCGCAATCGCACGACACCATAAAGAGGAGTATCGAGTTACGTTCGATATGTCTCAAGAAACGCAACCCCAATCCTTTACCTTCCGATGCGCCTTCGATAATACCCGGAATATCAGCCACCACAAACGAACGGTCGTCGCGATAACGTACCATACCCAAATTTGGCACCAAGGTAGTGAAAGGGTAATCGGCTATTTCGGGTTTGGCTGCCGATATTACCGACAACAATGTCGATTTTCCTGCATTTGGAAACCCTACAAGCCCCACATCGGCAAGCATTTTAAGTTCTATTATCACCCAACGCTCTACTCGAGGCTCGCCCGGCTGCGCATAACGAGGTGTACGATTGGTCGCCGACTTAAAGTGGTCGTTGCCCAAACCTCCTCTACCACCCTTCACGATAACAGCCATTTGGCCATCTTCTACAATTTCGCAAAGTTGCTCGCCCGTTTCGAAATCGCGGCACACCGAGCCCAGTGGCACATCTAATATTTGGTCTTTACCTTCACGACCGGTACAAAGGTTGTGGCCACCGGCCTCGCCATCTTCGGCAAATACGTGCTTGGTATATTTGAGGTGCAATAGTGTCCACATCTGCTTGTTGCCACGCAGTATTATATGTCCACCACGACCACCGTCGCCGCCATCGGGACCGGCTTTTGCATTGTATTTAACACGCAACAAATGAGCCGATCCCGCACCGCCTTTACCTGAGCGACAGCATATTTTTACATAATCTACAAAATTCGAATTCACTGTAGTTTGTTATTTTGCAGCTATTTTAGCATCTATAGCAGCCATTATATTGTTCGATATTTCTTGTATATCACCGTAGCCGTTTACTTCTACATACAAACCTTTTCCTCTGTAGTAGTCAGCCACCGGCAATGTTTTGCTTTCGTATTCGTGTAAACGATTTTTGATAGTTTCTTCGTTATCGTCCGAACGACCCGATACTTTGGCACGTTCGAGCATACGACGTACAAGTTCTTCACGAGGAACGTCTAAACTTACCATGCACAACAATTCAGTACCATGATTTTTCAATAAGTTTTCCAAAGTTTCGGCTTGAGCCACATTGCGTGGGAAACCATCGAAAAGAATACCTTTGCGAGTATTTGTAGCAATAATTTTTTCTATTATTTCCACTACTATCTCGTCCGATACCAATTCGCCGGCATCCATTATACTTTTAATACGTTTGCCAAGTTCAGTACCTTCGGCAATTTCTTTACGCAACATATCGCCTGTAGATACGTATGAAAGGTCATATTTTTCTACCAACATTTGCGATTGTGTTCCTTTACCGGCTCCCGGTGCTCCAAATAATGCTATATTTATCATTTTCTATATTATTTAATTATTATATATATAACTTATAATGAACACGAAACGTAATTAATCGTGTTTTATTCCAATCTTCAAAAATACATTTTTTTTTGGACTTTTGCCACTTTTATTTTTTTCAAATGTGTTTATCTGCGTTAAAACCCAATATTTTCAAAAACAAAACCACCTCCAAAACAAACTATCTTCGTTTCCCAAATTACTAAAAGCTAAAGTTTAAAACATAGCAGTGGTTTTAGGCAACTTCTAAAAATTCCACGTTTTAGTAAGATAGAAGAAATCTTCTTTAAACTTTTGTGTGGTTGACTTCGTCTCGATGTTGCTATCGCTCGAAAGAGCTAATGCTTCGGCATTGCTCTTTTACTCGCTTAATCGCAACGTTTGCGTTTTTCACCGAAATCTTTCTAGTGAAATTCCGCAAACCAGCTACAAAGCAATTTTTAGAAGTTGCCTATACAAATACCCGTCACTCCTATCCTCCGTTATCCCTAAATTCTTCAATAAGTTTTTCCATTGCCTTTTGAGTCGATTCATAGTCCTTTTCAGTTTTAACATCGTTGTAAAAATTATCACATCTTAACACATATTCATTTAACTTGGAGAATCGAATATTTTACATCCAAAGGCTTTCGAACAATTAAATATCGCACTCTCGTAGCGCTATTATCATAAAACACTGATTACCAAAGGTCGACTATTTTACAAAAAAATCATTGGTATACCACAATTTCAACAACAGTATACCAAAAATACACACACACCATAGCATCATTCGCTTCACACCCGGGTGTAAAATTTCCCTCACGAGGTTTTTAGAGCAATTTCACGAAGAAAATTCAGCCCCATCACGAGGAAAAACACACTCCATCGGGAGTAAAAACCGACAATCATTTAACAATTGTCATTTTTATTTAACATTTATCCACTCAAAAATACGCGAAGCAAAGAGGGCAAAAACACTAAAAAAAAGAAGTCCCGGCAAGTTGCTAAA
>RHMF01001272.1_pt1 | contig 11491 bp, 10 predicted proteins | sample 5365151 | NCBI WGS metagenome assembly RHMF01 (sample SAMN10266501, study PRJNA497801) | feces metagenome | isolation source: feces | host: Bos taurus | place: China: Prairie of Fairy Mountain | collected 2017-08-14 | reverse complement strand
TCATGGTCAACGGCGAAAATGCCTATGGCTTCCTGAAGGGCGAAAACGGTGTCCACCGCCTGGTCCGCGTATCTCCCTTCGATGCCAATGCCCGCCGCCAGACCTCCTTCTCCGCCATCGAAGTCATCCCCGAGATCGAGGACGAGTCCGAGGATTTCGAGATCAAGCCTGAAGATTACGAGATGCAGGTCTACCGCTCCTCCGGCGCCGGCGGCCAGAAGGTCAACAAGACCTCTTCTGCGGTCCGTCTGATCCACAAGAGCGGCATCGTGGTCTCCTGCCAGACCGAGCGCAGCCAGTTCCAGAACAAGGAAACCTGTCTGAAGATGCTCCGCTCCAAGCTGGTCGAGATCCGCGAGCGTGAACACCTGGCCAACATTGCCGATATCAAGGGCGTGCAGCAGAAGATCGAGTGGGGCAGTCAGATCCGCAACTATGTTTTCATGCCCTACACCCTGGTCAAGGATACCCGCACCGGCTGCGAGACCAGCAACGTCAACGGCGTGATGGACGGCGCGTTGGATCCCTTCATCGAGAGTTACCTCAACTGCCTGGCAACCGGCAATTGGGTGCAAAAATAATAGAAAAATGCAAATTGGCACTTGAAATTTGAAAAGTGCCGTGCTATAATATCTTGGATTGTTTCACAAACCCGTTGGAGGGAGGTTAATTACATGGAAGTTGTTAAGTATATCCTGATCGCTCTGGAGGTTCTGGCCAGCGTCGCTCTGATCGTTACAGTTCTGCTGCAGTCCGGCAAGGAGGCAGGTCTGTCCGGCGCCATCGCCGGCAACAGCGGCACCTACATGGGCAAGGGCAATGGCAAGAGCCTGGACAAGCTCCTGGCTTCCTCTACCAAGTGGATCGCTCTGGCTTGGCTGGTGCTGACTCTGGCTCTGAATATGATCTGATAAAAAGGACCACGGATTTTTTCCGTGGTCTTTTTGCCAATGGAGGGATTTTTATGGCAGAAATATTGGAAATTATCATGATTCTCAGCTTCGGCGCTTCATGGCCGCTGAATGTCCGCAAATCCTACCGCGCCCGCACCACCCAGGGTAAGAGCATCGCCTTTCTGGTGCTGATCTTCGCCGGCTACATTGCCGGCATCGCCTCCAAACTGTGCAATGAAAGCTATATGGCCGAATTTGCTCAGAAATGGTATGTGCTGTTTTTCTATGTGCTGAATCTGTGCATGGTGGGCGTGGACATTGGACTCTATGTAAGAAATTACCGGCTGGACCGTCAAAGGGATAGACAAGCCGGAGAACCTGTGGTACAATAAAGTATCTTTACAAAAAGGAGAATTTGCTATGAATACCATCAAGCTGGCCGGCCTGGAGCCTGCCAATGTATTCGGTTATTTTGAAGAGATCTGCTCCATGCCCCACGGCAGCGGCAACACCAAGATCATCAGCGATTACCTGGTGAAGTTTGCCAAGGAGCAGGGTTTGGAGTACATCCAGGACGAACTCAATGACGTGATCATCTTCGTTCCCGGCACCTGCGGCATGGAGGACCATGCGCCCGTCATCATCCAGGGCCATATGGACATGGTCTGCGAAAAGGATGCTGACTGCCCCATCAACATGGACACCGACGGCCTGGACATTGCCCACGACGGCAACTATATCTACGCCAACGGCACCACCCTGGGCGGTGACGACGGCGTGGCTGTGGCCTTTGCCATGGCTCTGGCCGCAGACCGCACCATTGCCCATCCCCCTCTGGAACTGGTGATCACCGTGGATGAGGAGACCGGTATGTTTGGCGCTGCCGGCATCGATCTTTCCATGCTGAAGGGCCGGATGCTGCTGAACATCGACTCTGAGGACGAAGGCATCTTCACCGTTTCCTGCGCCGGCGGCGCCCGGGCCACCATCAAGGTGCCCTTTGCCCGCAAGGCGGTCTACGGTCCTGCCATCCGCCTGGTTGTGGACGGCCTGCAGGGCGGTCACTCTGGTGTGGAGATCCACAAGAACCGTGCCAATGCATCCAAGGTCATGGGTGAATTTCTGCGCCGCATCCAGGAAAAGCTGCCCCTGTGTCTGACCGCTTTCGGTGGCGGCTCCAAGGACAATGCCATCCCCAGAACCTGCGAGGCCATGGCTGTGGTGCTGGGCAACGATATGGAGTGCATCAATGAGATCGCAGCCCAGCTGCAATCTGAGATCCGCGCCAATTATGCTGAACCCGAAGCTGTGATCGAGGCCTTCAACGCCGATGCTCTGGGCGGCAATGCCCTGAGCGTGGAGGATACCGCCAAGGCGATCGCTCTGCTGTGCGAAGTGCCCAACTCTGTCCAGGCTATGAGCACCAAGATCCCCGGCCTGGTGCAGACCAGCCTGAACCTGGGCGTTGCCAAGCTGGAGGAGAGCCTGAGCCTGACCTGGTCCGTCCGCAGCTCCGTCAATCAGGAGAAGCAGGACCTGCTGCAGCGCCTGCGCGATATCTGCCAGGCCTATGGCGGCCAGTACAGCCAGATGGGCGAGTACCCCGCCTGGGAGTACAAGGAAGATTCTGTTCTGCGGGATACCATGGTGCAGGTCTACACCCGTATGTACGACAAGGCTCCCGAAGTGGTAGCCATCCATGCCGGCCTGGAGTGCGGTCTGCTGGGTGAGAAGCTGCCGGGCCTGGATTGCGTTTCCATCGGTCCCGAGATGCATGATATCCACACCAGCCGTGAGAAGCTGGGTATTGCCTCTACCAAGCGCACCTGGGAATTCGTCCTGGAAGTGCTGAAGGCGCTGTAATTTCATACCTGATCAGGGCGTGCCAACCGGCACGCCCTTTTTTGCCTTCAAAGAAGCAGAAGATGCTGCTTCCGCCTATAAAAGTACCCTGGATATTGAAATAAAACCTTGCAATTTATGGGATCTCAAGGTATAATAAACTGATTAAATTTTTGCATTTCGGAGAGGTTTTTACTGTGTATCTGAAATCTTTGGAAGTACAGGGCTTCAAGTCCTTTCCGGATAAGACCTTGATCCGCTTTGGCGATGACATCACCGCCATCGTCGGCCCCAACGGCTCCGGTAAATCGAATATTTCCGATGCCATCCTCTGGGTCATGGGCGAGCAGAGCAGCAAGACGCTCCGCGGCGCCAAGATGGAGGACGTGATCTTCGGCGGTACCCAGAAGCGCTCTGCCGTAGGCTTTGCCGAGGCGACGTTGACGCTGGACAATACCGACCGGGCACTGAGCTATGATGCCGACGAGGTGATGGTCACCCGCCGGTATTACCGCTCCGGCGATTCGGAATACTATATCAACAAGCAGTCTGCCCGCCTGCGGGACATCCACGAAATGTTCATGGACACCGGCCTGGGCAGAGAAGGCTACTCCAATATCGGCCAGGGACGTATTGACGAGATTCTGTCCCTGAAGAGCGCCGACCGCCGGGAGATCTTCGAGGAAGCGGCCGGTATCTCCAAATTCCGCCATCGGAAGGAAGAAACCGAGCGGAAACTGGAAAAGACGGAAGACAACCTTATGCGCATCGGCGATAAGGTCTCCGAACTGGAGCTGCAGCTGGAGCCTTTGCGGGTACAGTCTGAAAAGGCCAAGAAGTATCTGGAGCTGAAGGATGAACTGCAGGGCGTGGAAGTGGCGGTTTGGCTGGACTCTCTGGAGAAATTGTCTGCTGCCGCCAAGAAGGCAGAAGAAGACTATGCCTCCGCCAACTTTGTACTGCAGCAGGCCCATGACGATCTGGACAAGCTCTATGCCCAGGCAGAGCAGATGGGCCATGCCCTGCGCAGCCGGGACACCGAACTGGAGACGGTTCGCCTGAAGGTCAGCATGCTGGAGGCCAATCATCAGCAGCTGGACGGCCAGATGGCCGTGCTGCGGGGCAACAGAGATAACAACACCCAGAACATCCGCCGCATTGAGGAGGAACTGCAGGGTCAGGAGAGCCGCAGCGGTGGCATCACTCAGCAGATCAGCCAAACCCAGCAGCGGATCGTACAGATCGAGACCGATCTGGAAGAAAAACGCAGCCAGATCGCGGTCCTGCAGCAGCAGCTGACGGAAATGACCGTCAATGCCCAGGGCCTGACCCGGCAGTTTTTGGAGCTGCGCAGCCAGGAAACATTGCTGGCTGCGGATATTGCAGGCCGGGAGGCAGATGTCCGTGGCCTGCAGCAGGGTATGGAGCAGAGCAGCCAGCGTATGCAGGAGCTGGAAGAGGACCTGCACAGCGGCGAGGAACGCTGCGCCCAGGCCCGTACCGACCTGGAGCAGACCCGCACACAGCTGCGCCGCGCCCAGGAGGAAGTCACTGCTGCCGGTAATACCATCGCCGGCTACAGCCTGCGTCAGGGCACCCGGATCAAGCGCCGGGACGAACTGGCAGAGCAGCTGCGGCAGCTGACCGGACAAAAAGATTCCGTTTCTGCCAAGGCCAAGGTGTTCCGTGCCATGGAGCGGGATTTTGAAAGCTATCAGAAATCCGTCAAAATGGTCATGCAGGAGGCACAGCGGGGTAACCTGAAAAATGTACATGGTCCCGTCTCCCGCCTGATCCGCACAGAGGACAGCTGCACCGTGGCCATTGAGATCGCCCTGGGCGGCGCCCTGCAGCAGATCGTGGTGGACAGCGAATCCGACGGTAAAGCGGCCATCTCCTTCCTCAAGCGCACCGGCGGCGGCCGTGCCACCTTCCTGCCCCTTTCCACCATCACCGGAAAGACCCTGCAGGAAACCGGTCTGGAAGCCTGCCGCGGCTATGTGGGCATTGCTTCGGAGCTGGTCCGCAGCGAGGACCGCTACCGCGGCATCGTGGAAAATCTGCTGGGACGCACGGTGATCGTCCACGATATCGACGCAGCCATTTCCATGGCAAACAAGTATAAAAACCGCTTCAAGATCGTCACATTGGACGGTCAGGTCATGAACCCCGGTGGCTCCATGACCGGCGGCTCTGTCAATAAAGAAGCCGGTATTCTCTCTCGCGCCAACGAGCTGGAGAAGCTGACCCAGCAGGAAAAAGACCTGGAGCAGAAGCTTCTGGTGGTGCAGGCAGATTTGCAGGAGGCACAGCGTGCGGCGGACCAGGTGAACTATCAGCTGGAAACTGCCCGGGAGCAGCTGCGCCAGGCAGAAGACCAGGTGCTGCGTCTGCAGGGCCAGGAGAAGCAGCATGAGATCCTGTTGTCTGCCATTGAGCAGGCGTATGAGTCCGCTCTGCGGGAGCACAAGGCGCTGAAGGAGCGCGTGGTCTCTGATCGGGAACACATTGCTGCCCAGCAGGCCAAGATCCAGGTGTTTACCCAGCAGCTGGAGCAGACCCGCCAGGCCATCATCCGCCTGGAGAGCAGCCAGAGCGAGGCTGCCGCAGCTACTGCCGTGATCACCGACGCCATGACCGAATGCAAGACCGAGGAGGCTGCCCTGGATGCAGAGCGCACCACCGCCCAGGTCCATATTGCCGATCTGAAGGATCTGCGCCAGGCCATGGAAGGCGACCGGGAAAAGCAGCAGCTGCTGATTGCTGCCATTGCCCAGGAAAACAGCCGCATTGAAGCGGAACTGGAGCAACTGGCATTGCGTCAGAAGGACAACGATGCAGAAACCTCCAAGCTGCGGGTGGAAATGCAGGCCATTCACACTTCCCGCATGGAAGCTGAGGCCGGCAAGACCCGCTGCGAGCGTGAGGCTCAGGAGAAGAATAAGGACATCATCACCATGGAGCGTGCTTGCGCTGCACTGGAAAACAAGCGCAATACCACCGCCATGGAGGAACGCCAGATCATCGACAAGCTGTGGGACAGCTATGGTCTGACCCCCGGCACCGCCTCCGAGCATCGGGGACAGATTGAATCGGTCACTGCCGGCAACCGCCGCATTGGCGAGCTGAAGCGGAAGATCGCAGGCCTGGGCACTCCCAACCTGGGCGCCATCGAGGAGTATGCCCGTGTCAACGAGCGCTACACCTATCTGTCGGAGCAGCGGGATGATGTGCTGACTTCCAAGCGGGAATTGGAGAGCATCATCCGCAACATCCAGAAGGAGATGACCACCATCTTCGTGGCAGAATTTGCCCGCATCGACAAGTATTTCGGTGAGACCTTCACGGAGATGTTTGGCGGCGGTAAGGCGCAGCTGATCCTGGAGGATCCCAATGAACCGCTGAACTGCGGCATTGAGATCCGCGTCCAGCCTCCCGGAAAGCAGGTCAAAACCATTACCTTGCTCTCCGGCGGTGAGAAAGCCTTCGTGGCAACGGCGCTGTACTTTGCCATTTTGAAGGTGCGTCCCACACCGTTCTGCATCCTCGACGAGATCGATGCAGCCCTGGACGACCGGAACGTGGAACGATTTGCTTCTTACCTGCACAATCTGGCGCAGAAGACCCAGTTCATCGTTATCACCCACAGAAGAGGCACCATGGAAGCTTCCGACGTGCTGTACGGTGTGACCATGCAGGAGCAGGGCGTTTCCAAGCTGCTGCGTCTGGATCTGAACCAGATGGAGGAATATCTGGGCATTGTTGAATGACATGATTGTTTGAAAGGAGAAAGCTATGGGCTTTTTTGATAAGATCAAAGTCGGCCTGGCCAAGACCCGTGAAGCGCTGAGCAACACACTGGGCAGTGTCTTTTCCGGCTTCAGCCAGCTGGATGACGACTTCTATGATGAACTGGAAGAGAGTCTGATCCTGGCAGATATTGGCGTGGAAACGGCCACCAAGGCCACCGACCGTCTGCGTAAGAAGGTGCGCGAACTGCGCCTGAAGACGCCTGATGAGGCCAAGGCGGCTCTGAAGGATATTCTGGAGGAAATGCTGAATGTGGGCGATGTGGCTCTGAATATCGGCACCACACCCTCTGTGATCCTGGTGATCGGCGTCAATGGCGTGGGCAAGACCACCACTATCGGCAAAATCGCCACCCGCCTCATGGGTGAGGGCAAGAATGTGCTGCTGGTAGCCGGTGATACCTTCCGCGCTGCCGCTGCCGACCAGCTGGAAATTTGGGCCAATCGTTCCGGTGCCGGCATCGTGCGCCAGCATGAGGGCGCCGATCCTGCTTCCGTGGTATACGATGGCATCCAGGCTGCCAAGGCAAGAAAGTCGGATGTGATCATCATTGACACCGCCGGCCGTCTGCACAACAAGCAGAACCTGATGAACGAGCTGAACAAGATCAGCCGCATCGTGAACCGGGAACTGCCGGACGCCGCCAAGGAAGTGCTGCTGGTGCTGGACGGCACCACCGGCCAGAACGGCCTGATCCAGGCCAAAACCTTCAAGGAGATCGCCGGTGTCACCGCCATCGCCCTGACCAAGCTGGACGGCACCGCCAAGGGCGGCATCGTCATTGCCGTGGCGGATGTGCTGCAGATCCCTGTGAAGTTTGTGGGCGTGGGCGAGAAAGCAGATGACCTGATGCCCTTTGAGGCCCGCGATTTTGTGGAGGCATTGATCCAATAACCCGATTGCAGCGACCGTCCGCAAGGTCGGTTTCTACGAAAGTGAGCGAGGAAATGAAAGTTGTATTAGCCAGTAAAAATCCCCACAAGCTGGTAGAGATCCGCCAGATCACCGACCGGTTCGGCTTTGAGCTGATCTTGCAGTCGGAGTTGGGCGTGGATATTGACGTGGAGGAGACCGGCACCACCTTTGAAGAAAATTCTCTTCTGAAGGCCAAAGCCGTCATGGAGGCCACAGGCCTGCCTGCTATTGCCGATGACAGCGGAATCGCTGTGGATGCCTTGAACGGCGAGCCGGGCATCTACTCTGCCCGCTATGGCTTTGATGATACCCTGGATGATCATGGCCGCATGATGCTGCTGCTGAAGAATACCGAGCATGTGCCCGATGGACAGCGCGGTGCTCAATTTGTCTGTGTGATCACCTTCATCAGCCCGGATGGCACCCTCCTTCAGGCACGTGGTGAAGTCCATGGACAGCTGACCCGTCAACCCCGGGGCGAAAACGGCTTCGGTTATGATCCTATCTTCTATTATCCGCCTCTGGGCATGACTACCGCAGAGCTGCCCAGCGAAGTAAAGAATCAGGTTTCCCACCGTGGAAACGCTCTGCGTATTTTGAATGAGAAACTGAAGGAGACGCATTATGCTGACAAGTAAGGAACGTGCAGAACTGCGTGCCCAGGCCAATGGACTGGATACGGTTCTGATGGTGGGCAAGGACGGTGTCACCGAGGCCGTCATCGCAGAGGCAGAAAATCTGCTGATCGCCAGAGAGCTGATCAAGGGCAAGGTGCTGGAATCTGCGCTGATGTCCGCCCGGGAAGTAAGTGACGCCATCTGTGAGGCCACCGGTGCCGATGGTGTTGCCTGCGTGGGCAATAAATTCGTGATCTATCGCTTCAGCGAGAAGTGCCAGGCAGAACGCAATGCCACCGGCCGCGCCAAGCGTAAGGAGACCCCCAAGAGCAAGTCTGACCCCGTCCGCAAGGGTGCAAGAGCCCGCCGGGACGCAGCCCGGAAGGTGCGGGAGCAGCGCAATGATTATTTCCGCCAGCAGGCCATTGAGAAGGCCATTGAGCGCAGCAGAGAAAAGCAGCTGCGTGGCGAAGATTAACGAGCCATACCAGAATTTGTTGTCATCCCGGGCGACCGAAGGGAGTCGGGGATCTACACAATATGAGAGGACGAAACCGAGAAGATCCCTCCACGCGCTTTGCTTGGTCGGGATAACAGGGGTTTGCGTTTTTTGAGGAGGGCATCTATGGAAAGAATCGGCATTTTCGGCGGTACATTTAATCCGCCCCATATTGGGCATATCCAGGCGGCAAAGCAGGCGGCAGAAGCGCTGCAGCTGGACCGACTGCTGCTGATCCCGGACCGGATCGCGCCCCACAAGGTGATGCCGGCCCATTCGCCCAGCCCGGAGCAGCGGCTGGAGATGGTGCGCATCGCCGCAGGGGATGATCCCAGGCTGCAGGTGTGCGATATCGAGCTGCACCGGGAAGGCCCCAGCTACACCTATGAAACCATTGCCCAGCTGCGGCAGATCTACCCGGACTCGGAGCTGATTCTGCTGATGGGCACGGATATGTTCCTGACCTTCCATCATTGGAAGTGCCCGGAGAAGATCCTGGAGCATGCTGCTTTGGGTGTGTTCTACCGCGGCAACAAGGGAGAGCGGCAGCAGGTGCGTCGGCAGCAGGAAGAGCTGGAAGCCGGCGGTGCCACCGTGTATCTGGTGGACAATGAGGTGCTGGAGATCTCCTCCACCCAACTGCGGCGGATGCTGGTGTTTCAATGCGCGGATCCCTTCCTGTCTGCCGGTGTGCCGGAATACATCCGGGCCCATGGATTGTACGAGGTAGGGGAGAACTGGAAAAATCTTCCCATGGACCGGCTTGAAAAGGTGGTCACTGGCCTGTTGGATCCCAAGCGGGTGAATCATGTGCTGGGCTGCCGGGATACAGCTGTGGAGCTGGCCCGCTGCTGGGGTGCCAATGAAACCGATGCCGGACGAGCCGGCCTGCTCCATGATATTACCAAGGCCCTGGATGGCCCGCTGCAATTGACTTTGTGCAGCGAATATGGTAAAATTCTCAGCGATTTTTCCCGCCGTTATCCCAAGACCCTGCATGCGCTGACCGGCTCGCTGGTGGCAGAAAGGATCTTTGGTGAAAATGAGGCGGTTGTGTCGGCCATCGAATCCCATACCACCGGCAAGGGGAATATGAACACCCTGGAAAAAATCATTTACGTAGCAGATTATATGGAACCCTGCCGGGATTTTCCCGGTGTGGACCATTTGCGCTATCTGGCCTTTACGGATCTGGATGCGGCGCTGAAGCTGGGCCTGGAGATGACATTGGAGCATTTGGCCCGTCAGGGCGCTGAGGTCAGCCCCGAATCCAGAGAAGCGCTGGAATATTTGAATCATAAGTAAGGAATTCCTTGAAAGGATAAGATATTATGTTAACTGCAAAAGAAGTTGCCATTCATGTAACCAAGGCCCTGGACGAGAAGAAGGGCATGGACATCAAACTGCTGAAGATCGATGCGGTCTCCACCCTGGCAGAGTATTTCCTCATCTGCACCGGTACTTCCAATACCCACGTCAAGACCCTCTGCGACTATGCCGAGTATGCCATGGAGCAGATGGAAGAGCCTCTGCTGGGCCGTGAAGGCCACCGGGGCAACTCCTGGGAACTGCTGGACTACGGCGCAGTGGTCATCCACGTGTTCACCGAGGAAGCCAGAACGTTCTACAATCTGGAGCGCCTGTGGGCCGATGCAGAAGTTGTGGATCTGACCGGCGTTCTGTTGCCTGAATAAGTAATAAAATCGAATCGTAAGAGGTGCATTGATCATGCCTATTTATGAGCATTCCGCCATTGAAAAGAAATGGCAAGCATACTGGGAAGAAAACAAGACCTTCCACACTGACGTTTGGGATTTCTCCAAGCCCAAGTATTACGTCCTGGATATGTTCCCTTACCCCTCCGGCGTGGGTCTGCATGCCGGTCATCCCGAGGGCTATACCGCAACCGACATCATGTCCCGCATGAAGCGCATGCAGGGCTACAATGTGCTGCACCCCATGGGCTACGACTCCTTCGGTCTGCCCGCTGAGTAGTACGCTGTTGATACCGGTAACCATCCCAACGGCTTTACCCAGAAAAACATCGCCACCTTCTCCGGTCAGCTGCGGGAACTGGGCTTTGACTATGACTGGTCCAAGCTCACTGCCACCTCCGACCCGGAGTTCTACAAGTGGACCCAGTGGATCTTCAAGAAGCTGTGGGAGGCAGGCTTCGCCAAGCGCATTGAGATGCCCGTCAACTGGTGCGAGGCCCTGGGCACTGTGCTGGCCAATGATGAGGTCATCGACGGCAAGTCTGAGCGCGGCGGTTATCCCGTTGAGAAGCGGATGATGCTGCAGTGGGTCATCGACCAGCCCGCCTTCGCTGAAAAGCTGCTGGAGGGCCTGAACGAGATCGATTGGCCCGAATCCACCAAGGAGATCCAGCGCAACTGGATCGGCAAGTCCACCGGTGTTGAGGTGGATTTCCAGCTGGTGGGCGGTGGCTCCTTCTCCATCTACACCACCTGCATCGAAACCATCTATGGCATCACCTTCATGGTGCTTGCCCCCGACGGCAAGATCACCGCAAGCCTTCTGGATCGTGTTGAGAATAGGGAAGAGGTGGAGGCTTACATCGCCGAAGCCGCCAAGAAGAGCGAGATCGACCGCACCGATGCCAGCAAGACCAAGACCGGCTGCTGCCTCAAGGGCGTCTACGCCATCAATCCCGTCAACGGCCGGGAAGTTCCCGTGTTCATTGGCGACTTCGTTCTGGGTAACTACGGCACCGGCGCCGTTATGGCGGTTCCCAGCCACGACCAGCGTGACTTTGAGTATGCTGTTGCTCACAACATCCCCATGATCCAGGTCATCGAAGGCCGCGATGTTTCCGAGTGCGCTTTTGAGAAGCAGGATTATCTGGGCAAGGGCTGCAAGCTGGTCAATTCCGAGGAGTTCACCGGTCTGACTGT
>RHMF01001271.1_pt1 | contig 11495 bp, 23 predicted proteins | sample 5365151 | NCBI WGS metagenome assembly RHMF01 (sample SAMN10266501, study PRJNA497801) | feces metagenome | isolation source: feces | host: Bos taurus | place: China: Prairie of Fairy Mountain | collected 2017-08-14 | reverse complement strand
GTGTCTGCCGCAGTCGGTAGGGGATTGTAAACGCGATATCCATAAACGTTTTGCCGGAACGTGTCGCGCCGGTCTTGACATTCCATCGGTGAGTAGCGTTGTTTATGTACTCGCACTGCATCGGGGATAATGTCATGTCTTATTCGCCTCTGCCGTGATTGCCCCAAGAATTGCATCCAGTTTATCGGTGTCGCCGTCTTCCTGCGGTTTGTCATTCCACCCGAAGTTACACCGCAGCGAGAATTCCGCACCGCGCTGACCGTCACGGTCGAATAAGCGTGATTCGGTGTATTCCTCACACCTCAGCTTTGCCCTTAATATCGTGTCCAAAAATGCCTTGTTTTTGTGCTTGTAGTTAAGCAGTGACTGACGCGATAAAAAACCGAGATGCAGAGCAAGCCCGGATAATGTTACGGGTCTGCCGTCGCGCTCGATGAAATATTCGTCAATAGCCGCCTGCATTTCTGCCGCTGTTTTATATCGTGGCGTTCCTGCCATTCCTGCACCTCCTCAAAAATACAAACAGCAGAGGACGCTTTACGCTCTCTGCTATTCTTTCATGATACTATTATATCACATTACTTTCGGCATTTTCGGCAAGTTTTAAATAATAGTTATGTTTTCTGCGCACATAGCTTTCGTCATGCTCGCCCACTTCAAATGCGATTTGCTGCCATGTCAGGCCGTCGATGTATCGCAGTTCGAATATCTGCCGTGTCAGGCTGTCCTTGATGCCCGATATATAGCGTATCAGCCGGTTATACTCATGCACCGCCGCCGTAACCTTCGCCTCAATGATCGCCCGCGAATCGGCAATAGCCGCCGCTATAGCCGTCTTGTCGGATATAGTCCCGGCGTGCGGCAGTCCGGAAATGGTCGATGTAGTAGAGGTCGCCGCGGCTTCAAGCTGTGCCAGCCGTGCGCATTCGCGGTCGATTTCGCGGTTGAGGTAATACAGCTGTGATAATTCGCGTTTGGTCATCGGTATGCACCACTACTCCCTCCGCCTACTCCGTTATATCCCCAACCGCCTCCGCCGGACGCAAAGCCGTGAGGCGTACGGTGCCCGCAAGTTACCACAATACCGATCTGCGGTATCTCAGACATATTTACGATTCCGGGCGCGCCGTCGGGTAAATCGGTAATCATCCAATTGTGTCTGAGTGCATCGGTGACTGTTTCGCACAGCTTGTCATATGCCGCTTTGTACTTGCATACATCACGGTTAGCACAATTATCGCATTGTTTTGTAATTTCCATCTACATCCTCTTCCCATGCTTATAAGGCCGAGTTGCATTGTACGCGCATTTGCGGTCGATGACGGCGTCAAGGTCGATGTTTTCAAGCTCGGCACGCGCGTAAATACATATCACCGTTGTAAGCAGATTAACAGTGTCGTTTTTAGTCTTGTCGGCGCGATACCGTGACACGAACTCATGAATCATGGCGGTAAAATCTGCAAAACTTTGATTGGGTTCATCGAATATCACTTTGCGTACATCGCTGCAGAACTCGATGAATGCACTTTCGTCAGGGCGCAACTCAAGTTTCATCGCGCCGAACAGATCACCGATACGTATCACCACATCGGCAAGCTCAACCCACACGCCCTCCGGTTTACCGTCCTTGACGTACTCGTCAGGTTCACCGTTGCGCCATGCGGAAAACGCTTCGGAAATTTCCTCGTGTATCAACGCGCAGTATTCGCCGAAGGTCGGCTCGCTGCCGGCTTCCCAGAATCCGTGGGCTACGGCGTTGGCGTGAATGGCGGCTATTTTTTCGTTAGTCAGCATTGTATTCCTCCTTGCAGAACGGGCAATCATCCTCAATCAGCATATACATTCCCTCCGCGAAATACATAGATCCGACTTCTTCCGTTTTGACTTCAATGCCGCCTGTGCTATTATACCACTTCTCGATGGTAAAACAGCCGGAATAGTTGTGTGTGTCGACGTGTATCTTGCGGAAATTGAAATTACCGAGACCGAGCGACATATTGCATCCGCTCAGCGTTATTGCCAGTACCGCTGCAAGTGCGGCGATTATTGTTTTTCTTTTCATGTTGTCCCCCTCACATCAAACGCGCCTGTATCTCCCGAATGATCGGTATAACATCGTCGGGGATTACATGGTTTACATCATAGAAAATTACGTTATCTTTATGAATATCAAACACATTGTCGCCGTCGTCACCCTTCGTCCAAACATACACCGAATTGTGCTTGACTTTGTCGATTTCGTAGTACGGCCGGAGTTTATCGACCACGGCGTGTAATGCGTTCCAGTATTCGTCGTTTGTCATTTGTTCTCCCTCGCTTTCAATACGGCTTCGGCGGCTTCACGGGTGAGAAATACGGTTTTGCCGAGTATGTCCTCTTTAGTCGTGACAACTGTAATGCAAACTTCAGAGCACTTTGAAAAACACATACCTATATTGACTGCCTGATTTTCCTTAATTACATGTCCTTCATGCGGATTATGCCGAATCGTCCACACCGTCTGCCCCACCTTAACGGGTAACACGATTGCGTCCACCGTGGGCGCATTGTCGATATCCTCAGCCATCACACCGTAAACAGGCACAGTGTCGCCGTCCAAGTCTTTAAATTCAGCGAGCTTTGTTATCTCGAGTTTGTCCGCGTCAATCAGTCTCATTGCTCCATCAACTCCTTATAAGATATTCCCCCGGCAAGCCCCGGCGATTTGTCGCTGTCCGTCGGCGTGTACTTACTGTCGGAGAACGCCGGGTGCTTGTATTCGATCATAGCGAAATTCGCGATATCCACCAGATACTCGGTGTTATGCGTCGCTTCGTACAACTCCAGCCGTTCGCGAATGCACTTATACGCCTGCGCCAGTTCGGGATACGTCTTCGCCATCCAGCCGTATTTGTAGTGCGACGTGAGGATGGCGTTTTTCATGTGTGCGACAAACTCGTCCGAGAAGTCGCGCTTTAATATATTTTCATGATCTGTCATGTGTTACCTCCTCATATCAGCACCGCACGCGCCGCAGAAATGCTGCTCATTGTCGTCGTCGTAAACGCCGCGCTGACGTGTTCTGCAGACACTGCACGTTGCATTGCCATCACTGCAATCAATCCACGCTCCGTGTACCACTACATCAACTGTCGGCTCTTTTGCCACCAAATCTGGCAAATACTTATGAATTAACCACCACGCGGTCTGCCGCGTTTTCTCGTCGCTGTATTTAAGCTGTCTCCGCCGTGAGTGTTCGAGCAGTGATTCTGCGTCTATCGGTCTGCCCATCACTCCACCGCCTTTCCTACCATCTCAGCCGCTTGTATCGGATTGTTTGCCTTTACCATCGTTATCGTATCGCAGTAACCGCATTTCACGAGATACAGCCGCCCTTCGGCGTAGTAGGTTTTAAGCGGCGTGCCACACACCTCGCACCGTACCTCCGCGTAACACGGGAGCTTAGCGTACGGCAGCATCGCGCTGTAGATGTCGTGTATCATATTGTCCCACATTTCACTCCACCGCCTTTCCCGTAGCACCGCCGACAAGCGGTTCGTTCCAGCAGTGCCGCTCCGTGAATCTTATGCAATTCATGCAATCACCGCAGTAACCTAACGAATTGGGGTATATGTCGGGCTCGCCGTCTTCTCCTAATGATATATTCGGGTATTTGTCTTTTACATCGTCAAGCCGCGTCTTAACCGGATGCTCGTCCGACCACTTCTGTATGATCCCGACAGCTTTGTCGGGATGATCTTTTACCTGACACGCAGGGAATCCGCATTCGTTATGCTCGCTGAGATCGCAATAGCCGCAACGTCGGCCGCCGCAATATCTCCGCCACTCCTTTAAAAAATTAACAGTAACACTGCAATCAATTTTCGCCATTGTCGTAATCCTCTTCTGAATATTCCGTCAAATTGTCGAGCACATCGCCCACTAATTTCAGAGCCTCAACCTGCGCTTCGTCGTCCTGATAAAGCCATTCACTTCCGCATTGTAAAGAGAGACTTCCGTGCTTTTCGCAGTATTTGATAATCGGCAGCAGAACCAATCCGCATACATCCTCTATTGCGTAGGTCAGCTTTTGAGCGTCGTCTATACCGTTCTCGACGGCATCTATAAGTACATCATATAATTCTGTTTTAAGTTTCATCTCAATTCCTCCCTCGGCTCCCCACAGCACATAGCCCCTTCGGAACACTTGCCCGACACCGCGCACGACGGACCCGCGTGTCTGAACAGCACCGGCGAAACCTCGCGGCACAGCTTAAGCATCTCATCCGCCATCGCGCGTATCTCCCACTGCGCACGGTTACAGCAGCGCAGACGGAAAAAGTTATGCAGCGATCTTGCGTTCATGGTGAATATAATCCGCGTGTCACAGGCGTTGGGCAGCACGAAACGCGCGTCTTCGTTGGGAATGTCGTCATAACTGCTCAGGTACGCGTAATATTTATTTACTGATTCCATAAGCCATTCAAAGGCTATGCGTGTTTCTTTTCGCGCCGCAATGCTCGGCGGTATCACATAGTCAAAATCCGCCTTATCCACATACCGCTGACTCTGTACCGAGTAGGATGCAATACGGTGCCGCGTCAGCTGTGCCAGCAGTGCGCGTGAAACTCCCTCGACGGCGAATGTGTAGCTTGCGTGCTCAATCGGCGATTCGTGGCCGAGGTCGGCAAGGCGGTTGAGGAATTCCTCCACCTTCTCGGCGGTGAGGTTGTCCAGCAGTGCGTCAACGTCGGCGGCACTGTAGCACAGCTTTGCGGCGGCGGCTACCAGTTTGTCAGCGTCGGGGGTGTGGGCGAGGAGTTTTACTTTAAGTTTGGTTTGCATTGGCGGCTTCCTCCTTGATATAGTGAAAATAGCTCATCACGGCGAGCATGGCGTCCTTGTAGCCGTCGAACTCTGCTTCTCTGCAATAGCGACGGAGGTGTTGTTCCCACTTTTCATCGATTTTACGTCTGCACCAGTTAATCACTACGTCGCATTCATTTGGTGTCATTTTTCTTCCTCCTCATTTCCCGTATCTCTTCCACCTTCCGCCGATGCTGCCGCCACGCCTTATCGCAAATCGGCACTACATCCAGCCCGTCCGCCTCGGCGTTGAGCGTGATCGTGTATGCGTCGCCCACTGCGGCAGTAGCCGGGAACAGCGACCGCCGCGTGTCGATGGCGTGGCCGAATGCCGTCACGCATATGGCGCGGTCACCGGCGAAATTTCGCACCTTAACGTACAGCATGGTCAAAACGGCAGATCGCCGTCGTCCGAGGCCTCTTCGTAGCCAGCTGCTGCCGGTGAGTAACCGTAGCCCGACATCGGCGGCGTATTGGTGCCTGCTCCGTACATCGACGGATTTACTGAGGTGTTGCCATTCGCCGCAGTGCCGCCCTCGGCTGTTCGGTTGCCGCTGTTCCCGAAAAATACCTCTTCGACGCGGAATACCGTCTTATAGCGGTTCTGCCCGTTCTGATCTGCCCATTTATCTACGCGAGCCTCGGCGCGCACGGCAAGCCATGATTTTTTATCGTAATATCTGCCTATCAGCTCGGCAGTCTGTCCCCACGCCTCGAGGGTGAAATAGTCGCAATCGCGCTTGCCTTCTTTGTTTTTGTAACTTCTCGGCACGGCTATGTCGAACTTCGTCACCGTTGTGTTGCCGATCGTTGCCTTGATTTCGGGTTTCTCGGCCACATAGCCGCCGAGTATACATACATTCATTTTTCGTTATCCTCCGTATTATGCTTAAAATCCGCACCGTATGACCGCCGCAAAGCCGCCTCGAAAAACTCATCGGTGTCAAAACTGCTTGACTCGGGTTCGACCGGCTTGTTCCATGTGCGGTATTTGCCGCTCGTTACCTCATACATGTGTTCAATCAGCCATTCAAGAGACGCCTTCCAGCCGCGGCCGCCTTTGCCCTTGAGAAAATCGCACTCGTTGGCCACTTCAAACAGTCGCTTGTAGTCCTCGTAATCGTAGCCGCTGCCCTCAATCCTTTGACACAGCTCGCGTGTCAGCACTGTCGGGTAATCAATCCATTCACATATACTCTTTGCCAGTCCGACGACCGACGACGCAGTGACAGTCTTGTCATCGTCTAAGTCTAAGTCTAAGTCTATGTCTTTGTTTTCGTCTATGTCTTTGTCTATGTCTTTGTCTTGTCTTGTGGTAGCCGCATCGTTGTAGGGTGGTATTAGGGGGGTAGTAGGGGGGTAGACAGTATCGTTTACCCCCGTATCATCCGCGAAATCCGTTCCGTTGGCTTTGGAAGCTGCATTCTCCGCCTTTTTATAACCGCCTTTACTGCCGTTCTCAACACTCTCTTTCCTGCGCTTCATGGCCGGGAAAATGAAACACGCGGCCATTTTCGCCAGCCCTTCAAACTCCGGCGGCTCTTTGCCCTTCTCGGCATAGTCGAACATTGCCATTAGGATGCTCTTGCAGTCGTCGCCGCTCAGTGCCGTGAATGCCTCGCGCCAGTCGTAGAATATGAAGAATCCGTTGTCTTTTTTTCCCATGTCACGCCCCTTAAATACCGCAGGCAGTTACCGGTATGCCGCCGCACAGCTCGCTCACTCTCCGCACAAACCACCGTTCATTCGAGCAGGCGGCGGACAGATGCAGCAGGTGCACTTCCCTGCACTTCGAGAGATCGCACTTTTTTATGTACTCGCACAGCACGCCGATCTCCATGTGTGACCTTGTGGTGCGTTCCTTGACTTTATCGGGTACATGCTCGCTCAGTTCAAGTATTTCGCGGTCGAAATTGGCTTCCAGCGCGTATATTGTCACATCGTCGGCATACACATTCAGATTAACCGTATCGGTGGCAAAGAACAGCACCTCTTCGCCGCGCTTAACGAGAAACCCCAGCGGTTCGGCCGCGTCGTGGAATGTGCGGAACGCCAGTACCTCAAAGCCGCCGACACTGAATTGATCGCCTTCCTCAATGATTTTGGCAAGCTCGCCGTTTTTAAAAGTGTAAGCCGTGCCGTAGGAAGTGTAGACGTTGATACCGTCACGGAGAAGCGAAGCGGCGGCCTGCGCGTGATCTTTATGCTCGTGAGAAACAAGGCAGCCGACAATGTTTGTAAAATCATGGTTCAGAAGCTGCTTCAGCTTGGCATAAGGTATGCCGCACTCGATAAGCAGCCGTTCACCGCTTGCCTCATCCTCGACGATATACGCATTGCCCTTTGACGAGCTTGCAAGAGATATAAACTTCATACAGCCTCCTTAAAATGGTATATTATCGGTATTCACTGTTTTTGCATCGTTTTCACCGGTATTTTCACCGGTTTTATCGGTATATTCACCGTCTTTGAACGATACTTTTTTATCCGGCGCGTACTTGGTCTGGTACTCGGTGGATTTTTTTATCTTATTCTGAATCCATTCGGGGAGCTTTTCAAATACTTCATCGTTCCATTCTTCGATGACAAAGCACAGTTTTTCGCTCTCCGCGTCGGGAATCTGCATCATTTTCGGCGGTGCGGTTATAACCGATATATCGTTGAACGTGCCGTTATCGTTTTCCTTAAGCGTAACCACCACCAGAGCCGGACGGCCGAGAAGCTGTGTTACATCATAGCCGTTGTCGGAATCATCGTCGCTTATTTCCTTGCCTGTCCATGCCTCGATTGTTTTTGCAAGGTTGCTCTTTTCGCTGAGCGATAATGTAAACTCCTTCGAGAGCCAGCGCGGTTTTGCCTCGCCCTCAACATCAACGGTTTCACCGATGATCTCAAAGAGAAACATCACCTTGCTCTGGTAGTTTTTAAATTTCTCGGAATGCTGTTCGCCGAGATCAACCACTCCGACGCACACGGCCGCATATGTATCAGCAGCCAGCGGCGGTACTGTGGATTTCGCTTTCTTCTTCGCAAGTAATGCCATCTTCAATGCACCTCAATTCATAATCATCCGCAGATACGGTGAGTTTAATGGTCTGTGTGTTCGCTTCGAGCAGTCCGGTCACGCGCTCGGCATTGTCGATAAAGAGCGGTACGCTGATACCGTGATGCGCCGAAAGAGCGGTGATGATATCCACGGCCACATTAACACGTGCGCCGTCATTCAGGCTGCGGTTGTAGCCGATACCGTTGTGTGTAGCCTCACAGCATTCCTCAATGCCGCCGTTTTTCTGGACGTTGAAGAGCTTGAATTTTGTGATGCGGAAACGGCTGTTGATGGAATCCTGCACGAATTTTACCTTATATATTGTAAAATCTGCGGCAAGGGCTATCATCTTATCGATGCGGTTAACTTCATCGGCAAGGCGGCGTTCCTCATTTCTCAGCTCTTCGACGCGATTTTTTGCGGCATCTGCAAGCGCGGCGCGTGATACTGTCGCCTGAACATTCCGTACCTTCGATTCGGCTTCATAAATACGCTTGTCAAGCTCGGCTATGATTGCATCGGCTTCGTTTGTTAGGCGATCAAGCTCTTTTTTGACTTCCTCTTCGCGCTTGTATGTATCGGCCATTTTATTATCGTAGTCGGGCATATCGGTAATAACCGGTGCTTCGACGGTGTAGCCCTCAAATGCCGTTATGGCCTTATCAAGAGCCGATTTTGCTTCGTCCCTGCGCTTTTCCGCATCGGTAACTGCCGCTTTCGCCTCTTCAAGCGCACTGCCGAGCGTCATACCTTCGGCGGCTATGTTGCCCAATATCTCGGCCTTGTGAGCGTTAAAGGCTTCGGTCGCTTTGAGGATATCGGCATCGTCGTATGGTCTGCCGCAGGCCGGACAGGGTTCGAGGCCGTTGAATGCCCTTGCCTGCTCTTTCGCGTAGCGTTCACGCAGTTCTTTTAACTGCTTTTCCTTGCTGTCGGCTATGTATGCCGCATGGTTCAAATCGGCTTCGGCGGCTCTGAGCGAGGTCGCAAGAAGATTCTTTTCGTTCAGCAGACGGCTCTTTTCGGCTTCGCCGTCGGTGTTTTTCTGAGCGTTCCGGTGTGCATCGTTCTCAATCATCAGTGCGCGGCGGTCGTTTAATATGGCATTCAACTTGTTCTTAAGCTCGTTTTTCGCGCTTGCATTCCCTGTGGCGGCCTTCTCCGCTCTTACTTCAGCGAGCTGTTCGGTAAGCGTTCTCAGCTCTGCATTGGCCGCGTCGCTGTCGATGTTCCCGAATTCGTTCACGGTGCGGAGGTTTTCATCCACACGCGGAGGAATGGCGTTTTTGGCGGTCATCACGGTTTTGCGCCGTGAATCAAGGTACTTTTTATAGTCGGTAAAGCTCCGTGTACCCATATCGGCGGCAAGCTCACTGTATTTTTCATCGGTAGACATGAGCGTCAGATCGTCGCCGATATCGCACATACCGAAAAGTACCGACCGCTGTTCGGTCCAGTGGAGCGAAGTGAATGCGTTGAGATTTGTGAGCAGTCTGAAGAGTTCTTCATGTACAATCGCCTTAACACTCGCGTCGTACTCGCCTTTCTTCTGCGGTACACCGTCGATAAAGTATTCGGCAGTGTTGCCCACATAGGTTTTATCAACAGCTCCGCGCTGCTGCTGCCATTTCTGATAATAGTGCTTTTCGAAGGTGAATCTTGCACCGTCGCAGTCAAGCACCGCGCTGACCTCGGTTACTGTTTCGGGATTGATAACCGCGCCGGTATCGTCTCGCGGCTCGATATCGAAATCCTTTGCGCCGTGGCTGTCCTTGTCGAAAAGCAGCCAGTAAAAAGCGTCGTACACGGAGGTTTTGCCGGCGGCATTGCGGCCGAAGATCGTCCAGTCAGTGCCGTTAAAGTCAAGCGTCATGTCGGCTATGCGCTTGAAGTTTTTTATGTGAAGTTGTATCAAACGAATTGTTTTCATTGTTTTCTCTCCTTATTTATATATCATGACAGCTTCCCCACAAAATATCGCCGTCCGCTGTCACGCACCCACTGCCGCACATCCACGCCGATTTTATTCAGCTCTGCACAGCACACCCATTCCTCGTCGCCTTTATCGGCCTCGTAGTAGTTCAGCAGCTCATCAAGCAGTGGGTCGAGCGCGTCAAAGTCGGCCTTAAGCCGTTTTGCACCGTGACCGGCGCATTTGTGGAGCAGATACAGTATCATTGAGAACAGGTGCACGTCCGATTCACGGAGATGTGCGGCTATGTCGGCGCGGATTTGTTGGGTGATGATGCGCTTTTCGGTGGCCGTCGGCTCGCGGCGAATGCGGGCTTTCATGGTGTTTTCCTCCTCCGTACCGTCACACTGACCTCGGCGTTTTCGAAAGTTACCGTGTCGAATTCACCGGCGGCAAGCACTGCAATAATGTTGTCAAAGCCGAATGCACTTGTTTTCTCTGCCGTAATCGGCGTCGGACACGGCGTGTCCTTGACAGGCTCTGCCGCTTCGTTGTGCGGAATGTGTTTCGGTTTCTGCATTTTGCGGTAGTGCAACGATACCGAATTCGCCGTACCGCCTACTTCTTCGGCTATCTGTGTCCATGTCAAGCCCTTCTCTTTTAACGTCAGCAGTTTCGCTTCGCGCTCGTTGGTCCATGGATGTTTCGCATATACGGTTTTCGGCTGTTCAACAGAATCGTATTTGTCGGGCAGCTGTGCGCCGTTTTCCCCGAGCAGATGCACAATATCGGGAATTGTGCGCTGTGTCAGATCGGCGAGGATGCCAATCTGCTTGGTTTTGTTTGCCGCTTCGTTGTAGGAGCGGACGATTTCATTGTCCGTCATCGCCAACACTCCCTCCGCACGACTGTTACATAGTCCACATTGTTCCGCATCTCGTACCGCTCACTCGGCGGTGCCGCACGGTCGTTGATTCGCTCAAACCGCAGATTTGGACTGTCGCCGCCGTGTGCGAAGTGGTAGTCCAACAGCTCATAGAAGGCGGCTTCCCACATGGCCGCGTCTTCTTTGGCCTGCATTAGCTCACGTTTGAGCCGGAAGCCGGTTTTAATTGCCTCGCTCATGAGGCGTTGTTCGTTGTCGTTCATTGTGTTTCCTCCCTAACTCTCCGCCCAGATCAGCACCGCCGCGATCATCACGGCCAGCGTGAGGCAGAGTATGTTTAACAGCTCGATCACGGCAGATTCCTCCGCGTCACGGCCTTACAGTATTCGTCAATCTCACAAGCCCACGGCACACTGTCCGCGCCGTTTATCTCACGCCATATCAGAGGAAAGCCGCCTATACCGTCGAAGAGACTGCCCATCGTCGCCGGTGTGTCGTACTGTTCGCATATCCTGCGGCACACGAAACGCCACGGCGGTAGTGCTATGCTGTTGCCGAGTGCCTTATACCGCGCACTGTCGGTGGTTTGGTGCTTCTTGCCCTTGCTGTCCACCCATTCGCCGAGGTCGGTCCAACCGTCGGGGTAGCCTTGGAGACGTTCACATTCGAGCGGCGTAAGTCTGCGGACGGTGCTGTGTGATACAGCAAATGTTTCCGAACCGCCACCGAGACAGCCGCCTGAAGCTTTTACAGTGCCGAAGCCATCCTCAACGAAGTCACCGAATGAACCTTCACGGAACACCTTA
>RHMF01001270.1_pt1 | contig 11502 bp, 11 predicted proteins | sample 5365151 | NCBI WGS metagenome assembly RHMF01 (sample SAMN10266501, study PRJNA497801) | feces metagenome | isolation source: feces | host: Bos taurus | place: China: Prairie of Fairy Mountain | collected 2017-08-14 | reverse complement strand
CCCAATTCAACCCTATCGTTCATTGGTGAACGCCCTGTATTTGTGAGTGAGGTATGACACTTTCGTACTCCCTCACTCTTCCGCCCAGTCAGGCGAGGTGGTCATCCCACCGGGGCTCGAACCCGGATTTACACCTTGAAAGGGTGCCGTCCTAGACCTGTTAGACGATGGGACGAGATGTAGTTTTCCAATCTTCTGGCTCTTGCCACTCTTCTTCCAAAAGAGCGAGATATTCTTCATATTCGGTTGCGAACTCGTCGGATTGAATCTGCGTAGTAAAATCATCAAACATATTCATAACCTCTCTTTCTTTATCTTACATATATATTATAACATATTTTTTTGTAAAAATCAAAGAGAGTGCGGCGGGGCCCGATTAAGAGATCGGACAGACGGGCTCCCGCACCTAGACACCATTTTTGTTACACCACGGACTGAGGACTCGAACCTCAATCTTCTCTTTTAGAGGGAGATGCTCTCACCCTTTATTGATCGGTAAAGCGATCTCGGGTCTATATCCAGTTAAGCTAGTCTGCGAATCACAGCTTCTTGCAGTTGATGTCTAAATGATTTGGAAAAGGAGGTCTATAATAGACCTGGTGGACCGTATCGGATTTGAACCGATCTGCTGTCCTGTCTGCCAGACAGGTGGCCACCCCAAGCAGCCCCACAGCCCAAATATAAATTATCAACGGGAAGAAATTGCATCTTCTCTGCCAGTGACATGTATGACAGCGGTAATTGCGCTCGTTGATAATCTGACGGTTTTAAGTCTTATACGCCGACAACTTGCTGGTGCCCAAGGCCGGACTCGAACCGGCACGCCGGGAGGCATCTGATTTTGAGTCAGACACGTCTACCATTCCATCACTTGGGCATATGTGCGGTTTTTTAGAGGCCCCGCAAAACCTCAGTCTAAAACGCATTTCGAGGGCGTGCACTCCCTCATCAGCAGCATCACTGGACAACTCGCATTTCCGGCTGGGTCGTTGTCATCATATCACCCGTGTATTCATTAGCGCCCCACACAGGACCGAACCCGTTGTCAGCACCGGGGTTCCTGGCCGTCAATTTTTTAGCTTATAACATTGACAAACTGCACGGCTTTATTTAGGAGTTTCTTTATGGTCTAACCCAGGCAAGTAAAGGAGTGCGTGAAATTTCTCCAAAAAAGACCATTTAACTAGAGCGCCATTTTAAGGTGTTATCTGTTAATATCTATAACTACCACATCCAGCGGCACTACTGGACGATTTTACCGAGCGGGACTCGAACCCGCACCTCCCATTCTAACCGGGCGTGCTCGACCTTGTTAAACTATCGGTAACTGTTTCTTCCGTACGGGACTCGAACCCGCACACGAGGCTCTCGAGGCGCTCCGCTCTACCCACTTAAGCTAACGGAATATGGTGGACCCTACGAGGTTCGAACTCGTGACCTCAAGCTTGCAAGGCTAGCGCTCTCCCAACTGAGCTAAGGGCCCATATTTGCAACTTATTTATAAGTCATAGGAGTTGCCAACCTATTAGCCTTTCGGCAAGTGGTCCGGGCGAAGAGACTTGAACTCTTACGGTCGCCCACATGAGCCTAAATCATGCGTGTCTGCCAATTCCACCACGCCCGGATATTATCAGCCCGTTTCGTGAGCCACTCGGTATGCGTGCGTTTTTGTTCTTTACTTCAGAAGTCAGCGCGCCAATACATTAAAGACTTCGATAGCTGTTTTCTTTAACGGTGTCTCACAGGACAGCATCCACCGGCCATGGCTTATATTTACGAGAAACTACATGGCTAAAACCTCGGTGGTCCATATTTAGGGAGTCCCACAGGCCCGAGCATTATTTATTTGAAAGGTCTTAATGCTTGACCTTTTGGCGGAGAAGGAGGGACTCGAACCCACGACAAACGGATTAACAGTCCGCTGCTCTACCGACTGAGCTACATCTCCATATCAATATTGGCGTTCCTACGCTTCATAGGGTCATTTTGTTCCTTTAGACCCATCTCCCAATGCTCGGAACTTTACTGGGTACTACCAATATCTTTGTTGGCGTATTGGGGACAGGACGCCACTCCTGGGTGGAAAGACACCAGCGACGCTTTGGTTGATTAGACCCGGTTACATGAACCCTGCGTCAGGGCCCGGATAAGCGATTTCGTTTTCGCATCTTACCGCCGCACTTTTCTAATCACTGAGGTATGCGGTATTATACCCATCTGAAAGGTTTCACGCCACCGAGAATCTGGACTCGAACCAAATTCTGAAGAGATTCGAACTCTTGCCGACCTATCGGGACACCCTGTGCCCTCTGTGTTTTTGATATAACACATATGTAAAATAAAGAATTTTTCCTTTACCTTACATATATATTATATCATATTTTTTTATAAAAATCAAATTGCCGATAGGTTTCCGCGTATTTTTACTCCCTAGGCCCGCAATCCTTCGCTTCCGGCTGCTTCTTTGCGACCTCATTATTTCAGCACTAGGGCTTGCTCTGGCTTACATCGCGACTTGTGCCAAATCTTCTATCGGCAATTTGATTTTCACCATTTTCAAGACGGCTTTTTAATGAATTTTACGGCGTCCTACCACTAGACGACTCTGCCATATGTTGGCAGAGGGAGGAATCGAACCTACCAGTATCCGGCACCTGAAGCATATCATTAGAAAAAAGATTGCTGTATCCGTCTTATGTTTAATGGAAAGGATGTATGGAAGAAAGAAGTCCGTGCATACCTCTTTCCTTACCTTACATATATATTATATCATATTTTTTTTGAAAAGTCAAAAAAGATTTTTGCGATTAGTCAATGGTGGAAGGCATTTCGAAGTATTTGCGAAAACCTACGGCGACCGGTTCTTCTTCCTCTTCATCAAAGATGAAGTAATGCTGTTCATAGTCTTCAGACTCCACTTCAGCAGAATCTACTTCAGCAATACCATCTTTGGTGATAACCAGGCCCTCGGGCAGACAATCACCGGCGATCTCATCGGCAACATCAGACCAATCAGCATATTCGTAGATGGCGCACTTTACACCATCTTCATGACCCAGCTCAATGACTTCTTCGATGTTGAACACGCCACCGCAACAGCCACAGATAATTTCATCACGATGAGCGATACCCACCAGCCACTGTCCGGGATTATCGGGATCAGCGAATACGACCTGCACAGGTCTTTCAAAATAGGTTTTTTCCATAGTTATCATTTCCTTTCTTTATCTTACATAAATATTATAACATATTTTTTGTAAAAAATCAAATAAGATTTATATGCTCGATGGCAGAGGCGGTGCGGCCGCCCCGGTTCAGCGATCGCTGAACCGGGTTTGCGCACTTACTTACCCTTGTTTTTACCAGCATAAGTGTCAGTTTGCGAATGACAATTAGGACATAAAAAACGCAAATTCTCAATGCGATGATCATTATTTACACCATTTTCATGGTCTAAATGTAAACTGAGTGGCAATCCTCTCCATTCAGAGATTCCACAGAATGCGCACTTATATTCTAATCGACCCTCGCTAACTAATCTCGATTTTAATCGAGCAATATTCGCATAACTTGAATTTTCAATTAAAATTTCATCAAGTAAATATGTTGGATGAGAGCCGCCATTACTCTTTGGCTTTGAACCAAAATGAGATGTATCGCAATTTAATTCTTCAATGCGACGCTTCAAAATATCTGTTGACGAGCCTCCTGATGTTGTCAAACCCAAACTTCTTAGACAATCTGAATAACTGTCAGCAGATTTTACAATTTCAATAAACTCTTTATCAGATACTAAATATACTTTACTTATTCTTGCCATAAAATAGCACCACCTTTCACACTTAATGAAAAATGCGGAAGATGAATTAGGTCTTTCTGACCAAACATTTTACTTTTGGCAGGGTGCCAAAGACTCGAACTCTGACCCACGCTTTTGGAGAGCGTCATGCTACCATTACACCAGCACCCTATATTTACTTCTTAATCTTTACATATATATTATATCATATTTTTTTATAAAAATCAATAAAGACAAAAATGGGGAACGTAATGTTAATAAAAATTACGTTCCCCACATTAAACTCATCTGTCCAAAAGATCTTACAGACCCAACGTCCGCATCAAATCTCTGACTCTATCTCGCTCTTCATCAGTGATGTCTGCGGGCTGATAGGCACCGGCCGCAACCACTGTATTGGGAGTGTCATCTTCAAAATTATAATCACCGGTTACAGGAGTATTTGCAATCTCTACTGGAACCTTGGGGCAGGTCAAAGAAATTGCAATCTGAATACGTTCACCATTTTCCTGTGTCCATACATAAATTTTCTTATCATATTCACCAATAAAATCTGCCCCAAAGGCTTGCTGAATTTTATTGATTACATTTTGCTTGCCAATAGCACCTTTTGCCATTAGAAATTTCCTCCTTAATCTTCATTCCTTGATTGGTAATCACGATAGCATCGCTGACAATACCATGCATTTTCTATGCCCTCAAAACCAAAAGGCATAAATACTCTATCAGATTTATAATGAGTTTCATCGCAATAATCGCAAATAAAACATTCACTATCATAACAACTAGAGCATACCAAGTCATCGCCATATGCTCCAATTGGATATGCGTCATCAATATATATACGAGAACCGCAACAAGAGCAACTCGTATAATTATCATTTTCCTCATATCCATAATTAATTTCACAATCATCGCAACGCATAGTTTCCGCATTATCAACAGTCTCACCGCCGCAATGAAGACATATAATTTCTCCACCAATTATCAACGGGCGCTCTGTCAAATAAGACACACTATGACGACGATATGGATTCAGAATTGCATAATATGGATGCAAATAACAAGTCGATTGAAGAATATCATTGTAATTAAGTGCTCCTCGGCCCGATTTTACCACTTGGTGAATATCAACTAACTGCCCACAATACACCATATATCGACTGTCTAAATCAATTATGGTTGTTTGATCAGGAGAAATATAAGTATCAATGTATTCATTATGCCATTCACTATACTTATTATACCAATTCCAAGGGTCTCTTCCCTCTCCTTCCAAAAGGTTGTTATAAATATTTAATACAATATCAATGCCACTTTTGGAACTAAAAGGATATTGACGACCCGCAAACATAATTCCATCGTCCGTGGAAGTATGAAGTAGCATTCTCCATTTCTTTGAATTCCACTTAACATCATTAAATAGCGGAATCCGCACATCATCAGCACCTTTAAGATATACCATAAAAGTACATTCATCAACCATATAACTTAAATTACCGGCACGATACTCGCCATCTAAAGCATGACAACTGCGCCAATTATATGTATTCTCACTACTGGACAGAAAGTCCAAAGGATGAACAGAGAAACACAATTTGCCACTTATCTTATTCTCTTGGATAATTTGACTCGCCATATCTTGCATTGCTCTCAAAGTTTTCTTATCTTTTTCATAAAACTTGAAAGCCTTAATCAATTTCATACCTTCTGGCACTCGACCATTATCAGTATTAGACACCTTATTTTCAAAGAATGTTTCCAAATTACTATCCAAGAAAGAGGCTAATTCTGAATTATGGAATGAATCATAAACACAATTCGCAAACTCCATTGCCTTTTGTTGGCGTTCTTTACTGTCCAAAGTGAATTCAATTACTTCAGGCCACTCATAAATCAAACCACCAAATCGCTTAATAAACTTAGTCTTTGCCTTTTCCCATCTCTCAAATAGAGAATTAACCTGGGGGTCTGGAATTCCTTGAGAGTATGCAATTACTTCTCTAAACTGTTCTTTGATTTCGCTGTACATAAATCCTCCGCACAAATTTTACAAATTCTTTCTGCGGATGGCTCCTTCACCTCAAAGGCCTCGCCGCAATTATTGCACCATTCGACATTGCCAACTAGGCAGTCTGGGCAAAAATACTTTGATGTCTTATCCATTCCCAATACTGGGATCAATTCATATTCAGAAAATAATTTCTTACATTTACTACAATGCTGACCATAAACCGAAGTGCGTCTCCACCAAGCAGAGGCCGCGATGGACAACTCATCATATTGGAATGTAGGAATATCTTTCTCTTTCAACATTTCTTTTACTTTACGAATGGTATCAAAAAGTGGGTTGATTTGAAGAATTTCAGTATAACTATGTTCATCTTCATAACCAACAGATAAATTAACACCAACGATATCCCATTCGCTCATTAAGAAAGAAATGTCAGTAAAAGAACCCCAGCGTTCGCAGAAACCAAAAGATTCAACATAATCTACAAACTCGGGGCAGTAGCAGTCATAAAACACGCAATCATTCGTGCCATGACGGTCCAATTCAATCATATATTTCAATCCCGGAATTGGACACTCGGGATATGCTTCTACTAGGGCGCAAGCACCCACACCACCGAGTTCTTCATCGGTGGTTAAAATCACAGAGGGTCGAAGTCCTTCCTGAAGAATCTTCAGAATTGCAAAAATGCCGGCTCGATCATCGCCGCCAATGCCCTGCGGACTCCATAGCACTCCTTTTCTTTGGTCATAATATAAATCAGACACGGGGGTTTTAAACACTGTATCCATATGAGCCACGAGCGCAATGGGAATATCTCCAATAGCAATAATGTAATCCTTTGTGATAATTACATTATTGTCGTATTTCGCTTTGAGATATTGTACCATTGCTCGATGAACTTCTGCTTGGCTCAATGATACAAGGCGCTCCAATAGTCTATAATCTTTCTCATTTAAGACTCGCACAAAGTATCCTCCTTATTTTTCCTTATATTATATTATAACATTTTTTTTAATTATTGTCAATATCGGACTCTCGGTTGCGTCGAAACTTCTCTTTGCGGAGTTGTTCGGCAAACCTTAACGCGCTCTCACACAAATGACAACTTGAACCAGCCCAACAGCGGTGCCCGCAAGACATGCGGCGCTCGCCCAATTCCTCGGGAATGGCTCTGTTATCAACATTGAAATTTAGGTTTTGAATTAGCAAATTCAAATTGCCAGGCCAGGTTTTATTCTCTTTATATACATGAAGTAATACTTCTTCCTGTTTAAGATCAACATTTTCAAACTCAAAACATTGAACTCTCGTGGAATAAATTGCGGCGTCCTCCGGTCGGACCCACTGACCGCGAATATAATCACGCTCTTCATTATGAATGCGCAGATATGCGGGGACCGCAACATTGGGTACCATTCTAATGGGAATGGGAGAAGCACTTCCGTCGATAAACAGATGATCCCATACCTTATCTAAATCAAATGATAGAGGGGGGCCTAGCATAACATATGAGGGCTTCATCACCATCATTTGACCCAACTCAAAGTAAGATGTAATGGGGTAGGGCCAATACCACTTGATACCGCGGGCCGCAAACTCCGGGAAACGATTTAACTTATGCAGAGCGATATAAAATTCAGAGAATTTCTCACTATACATTTCCCATAATTGCCAGTCTGCTTCATCTCCTGGAACATCCAAAATAATAACCTTGTCGGGGATTCTTTCAACAAAGTCAAGAATTCTATCTCTATCGGCATATGCAACTCTTACTTCATCGGCTTTTTTCAAAACTGAATATGGCTATCTGCCATTTACACAATAACGCATATAATCACTCCTTTTATTATATTATACCAAATTTTTTTGATTTTGACAACTTTTGGAGCAAAAATTTCTGAAACCGATTTTCGTTTCCGGCTTACGAAGGTGTGCGTCCAAGGCCGGCCGGAGCAGTCCTGTGGAACATTATGGTAGATAAAAAAAATGCGCCCCTCTCGTATTTGGAGAGGGGCGGATAATTCAATTACCGACTGAAATCAGTCAGCCAGGGAGACGGCACGGAATGCCTTCACCTTGCGGGACTTGCCACCATCGACGCCGGGAACAGTGGTGTCAGTCTTCTCAGCAACGCCGGCCTCAACCAACTTGGTCAGGCGGTAGGTCACCTTGGACACGGTAGCGTCAGCATTGACAGCGGCCACATCAGCAGCGATATCAGCGATGGTACGGAACTCATCAGTCAGAGCAGCCTCAACCTGGGTCATCAGGACATCGGCCTCAGCACGCTTTGCAGCGGCACGCTCCTTAGCCTTGGCGGCCTTTGCGTCCAGAGAAGCAATCTCCTTGTCGCAGAACGCCATCACAGTGGCAGCATCGAACTTGCAGGAACCGGTCTCGAAAGTCTCCTTGATAGCCTCGAACATCTCACGCTTAGTAATCTTTTCCATAGTTTGCACCTATACCTTTCAAAATTTTATTTTTTATTTTTTATTTTTCACAAGGTTTTCATTTCCTTACCTTGTATATATATTATATCATATTTTTTTTGAAAAATCAATAAAGAATCTTCCGAATTAGAGCCAGCCGGTCTTTAAAGGTCTTACAATCCCGAATGCGGGTCAGTTTCTCTTTGAGGTCCTCCGAAAGCGAACCACGCGACAAGCCTTCATCACTGATATTTTCAATGGAAACCATCTGTCGCTCAATTCCGAACATATCCTTTGCTACGGAGATAGGTCCAAACAAGGCTTCCAACTCAACCCTATCTCTCAAACAATGACGACATACATCAATGGTATAATTCCAATTATAATCTCTATAATCGGTTTCCTCGAGCATCTCATCGGGAATTAGTTTAATCCACAGCGAATCAACATCAAGAGTTCGCTCGCCACAGACTTCGCAAGAGGTCAGTTCGTGATTGTAGCACCAATCACAATACCGACCTTCCGCTGTTTCAAATGGTTCATAGCAGTGCCAATCGCCGCAGCAATCACACTTCCACTCGCCTCGACAGGCACGACAACTAACCCGAGAGGGGTCAGCGTCATCATCATAATAAATCTCTTCGCCGCAACAAACGCACACGGCGGGGCCAGACAGGTTCAGGCTATATCGATCCTCAATCATAGGGCTAACATAAGCCATACGATTGTCATAAATGTCATTATACATATAGTTAAACACCAAGTTAAAATTCACCCGACGCTCACCAATGACATTGTAATGACCATTATTTAACTGAATTGCTTCTGGCATATAGGAGCCGATAGTTCCATCGGCGAGTTCGCGCAACCACTGTAGGGCCGCACCTTGCAGGAAATCATTGTCATAGGGGTACTGGCGATTGCCCAACAGCAAATGAGGAGTGGCAACCAGCAACTGACGCCATCTCTTATTGTTCCACTGATAATCACCGCAAAGCAATGTCATAGGCTCACGACGCTCGACGTAGGCCACGATAACATAGGGAGAGTTCATCATTTCGATGGTACCCAGACGATAATCGCCAGATTCCTCCATCCACTGCATACAAGAACTCCAGCCACTATCATTGTCGCTCATAGTGATGTAGTCCATGGGATGGATACTCAAGCACAAAGTGCCTTTGATTTTCTTTTGGTTCAACACCAGAGAATGTGCCCGACGGAACTCTTCATAGCCATCGACCACAATGGAGTCAGTGCTTCCGCAATGAGGGCAGGTTATATACTCATGTACTACGCCACACTCTTTGCATTTGCGGAAGTTGGCGATACGAATACCCAAGGCATCAGCAATTTTGCCGACCAGTTTCACAGCCTTACCGCCATGATTTACCTGAAGCGGGCGACCATCTCTAGTATAAGCACCGGGGATGCAAAGATTTTCACCCCGATAAACATTATTCACCAGAGTGTCATAGTCTTCAACCAACTGCCGCAGAGAATAACGCTCATTATAACTCAGCCCAGGAATATTATCAATTGCCCGACCAAAAGCATAGCAGAATGCCTTAATAGCGGCAGCGTTGTCAATGCGAAGCGCTCTGTACATCAAATCAGCCAACTCGTCGGCAGGCTGTTCCATCAGAATATCCTTTTTGAGGATAAACTTCTCACCAAACATCTTATACAGAGATTCCTTATTCTTATTCCAAAACCGCAGGAGATACTCCATACGATGCATCGGAACTGCGGGAGCCCCATCTTCATCGCCATAGTTGTCCATATACCGTTTCAACATACGGACTTCATCTTCTGGCAATCGTTCAAACAAATTCATGCTGATTACCTCTTCTCTTCATATCTTACATAAATATTATATCATATTTTTTATGAAAAATCAAATAAGGCTCTCTGCTCTCACACAGAGAGCCTTACGAGAGAGGGGAAATTACTCCTTTGCGCCATCTGCGTGATGGCAGGTGCCGCCGCAGGTGCAGGTATGAGCGGAAGCCACGGGCTTATTGAAGGCGCCCATCATAGCCATCAGCATCATAGGGTCATTGGTGCGATTGCCGGCCAGAGCCCACATCAGCATGGGATTGGACATATCCATATTGCCATTGGCCATCAGAGCCAGAGGCAGCATATCATCCATCTTAGCATCGCCGGACATAGCCATCAGCATCCACATATTGCCGAAGGGATTCTCGGCAGTAGCACCGGCTATCATATTGCCCAGGAAATTGACAACCTTGGTGGCGAAGTTAAAGCCGAAGGGGGAAGTAGCCAGCATGATATCCTTCCGCTCACCGGAGATGACATCGACAACAGTCAGAGTCTTGGTGCCGGTAGCCAGGACAAACATGGGGGCACCATTGTGGATAACCACATCACCGGCGGTGATATCCTTAATGGCGACAGGCATCTTGTACAGGAACTTGGCACCATCGAAGTTGAATACATCAACATCAACAATATTGCCGGAGTTGGCGTCGTAGGACACCCAGGTGCCTGCCTTATTCTTCACAGCCAGACCATACATGGACATCCGAACAGTGCTGGGATTGACAGGACCAAAATCAAAATTGAACTTCATAGCAATTTTCTCCTTTTCTTTATTAAAAATGTGAGTAGGTTTCATGGGGGTAGCCGCAGTTGCGGCATCATACAGGTCATTTACTCTCTTATCAAGGTCTTCGACATAAATAGTATCGGCCTTACGGTCCAACTTATCCATCACAGTGCCATCATAAGAGAGGTAGGCGCCGGGGCAGGAATCCATATCATAACTTACAACATATCCAGCAATATCATTAGCACTTCTATCGGTTGCTTTGATATAGGAATTGCACTGGTCTGCGGTCAGGGACTTTTCATAAGTCTCCCAGGTATTACATTTCTTCATAGATTCGACATTTGCCAAAAGATTATCATAGAGGAACTCACCGAAAGAATCATCATTGCCATATACAACGACTTCATCTTTGCTAGAGCCATAGACTTCCCTAATCATAATTTCGGGAGGGTAAATGTCATTTGAATATACCCAGATAATTTCTAGCGGGCCAGAAAAGTTTTTCAGCCGACGCCAGGAGGGGTAATCCATTTTCACAAACTCATGGTCTGCAACCAGGTCGGAAAAATCATCCATCAAATCCAAAAAGTCATCTTTATGCATTTGATAAGAATGTTGTATCATTGCCACCTTTTGGCAACCTCCTTTTCAATATATTCTATTTCATCAGAAGTTAAGGAGT
>RHMF01002359.1_pt1 | contig 11506 bp, 14 predicted proteins | sample 5365151 | NCBI WGS metagenome assembly RHMF01 (sample SAMN10266501, study PRJNA497801) | feces metagenome | isolation source: feces | host: Bos taurus | place: China: Prairie of Fairy Mountain | collected 2017-08-14 | reverse complement strand
CCCTCGCACTCCTCCGGCTCCTGCCACAGACAGTTATAGATGGGCAGCAGGTCATCAGCCGTCACCTCTTTCCTGTCGTGTACGAAGGCCGACGTGCGCAGCAGCCTGACAATCTTCTTCCATCTGCGGTCGCTCACATAGACGTTATGCCGCTCATCTGTCTGGGCTAAGGTCACACTACCCAGCGACTTGCGGATGACATTGATGATGCGCAGCACCTCGTCTGATACGGTCAGCGTGTTGATCGCCTTGTCCCACTCCCTGTATTCCTCGTCGGTAATCTGGAGTCCGGCCTTCACCTCAATGTCGCCGTCAACCGTATTGTCGAGCAGCATGGCATTGAAACGCTTCACATCCTTGATGTTCCCACATTCTATGCGGATGATGAAACGGTCCCACAGCGCCTCCAGTCCCTCGCCCTGCGTAGGCAGCTCATTGCTGGCAGCCAACAGCAGTTTCAGGGGCAGACGGATTTCCGTGTCGCCATTGCGGAACAGCTTCTCGTTGATTACCGTCAGCAGCGTATTCTGTATGGCAGGCCCTGCCTTCCATATCTCATCCAGGAACACCACGTCGGCAGTCGGCAGATAACCCTCCGTATTTCGCTCATACTTGTCCGAGTCCTTCAGTTTGCTGATGCTCACTGGACCAAATGTCTCGTCAGGCGTGCTGAATCGCGACATCAGATACTCAAAGCTGTTTGCACCGTCGAATGCCAGTTTCAGCCTTCGTGCCACCATCGACTTGGCCACACCTGGAGGGCCGAGCAGTATCACGCTCTCTCCAGCCAAAGCCGCCAGCAGCGAAAGCGAGAGCTCCGTCTCCTTCTCGTAGATGCCCTTGTTAATCGCCTGAAGCAATTCTTCTATTCTCTTTCTTATCATGAGTATTTATATCATTACGAAACTATATATTCGGGGGACATACTAGTCTTTTCTATTCCTATTTTTCTAAATCGTCTTTAAACCTCCAAATTTCAGAGTTATTATCAAGCCGGTGGGCGATAGACAGTAGCCAACAATTCTTACCTAAGTCACATACGCGGCTCTTAACCGTCCATCCGTCAAGGTCGATATTGAAGTCGCCCGTGTCAAGGTATATCTCTTCCCCGACGTTCGGGACCATGTTCATATCACGCTCCACAACGTGATATTCATTACCATCCTCGTCGTAATAGACAAATCGGACTCTAGTGAGCGGTATCACTTTACAATCTTCACTATCCATATTCTACTCTACCATATAGATCGAGTCCAAAAGATGTAAGGCGGCTAGATTTTCATTCAACGTCTTCACCATGGCATCATCGATGCTTTTTAGGGTGCTGATATCAACTGCAGTTCGTACTCGGTCTTCTATAATTTCTTTTGCGATGACATTTTGAGCAGCTCTTTCTACGTACTGGAGGAATGTTTCATCAGGCTTTCTTACCAGAGCTTCTACCGCATTAACAATCTCATCAGGGAAGTTCTGTTCCCTCAATTGCGCTGGTTTAGTAGAAACCTTGTCCAAAAGATAGACCATGAGTTCTTCAGTTTCGTAAAATGGATTCTCATAGCTCTCTCCTTCCTTCTTGTTCGCCATGAAGATCTTAATGACTTTACCAAACAATTCTTGATGTTCTTCTTCAATATATCTATAGTAAAGTCGAATTTCCGGTTTCTTTTCTGTCTTTTGATAGATCAATTCTGTAATATGGTTCATGACGTTCTCAACATCATCACCTTCTGCTTCCACGTCAAAAGGTTCGTTGAAACCCTGAATCTTTCCTTCATCGTTAATGGAAATGTATACAGTCTGTTTCTCGTCATTCTTTGAAGAGTAGTACGACTGATCTATTTCCTGTTTTGCAGCACGAATGGCAAAGACCTCCTCATTTTCATCCAAGAACTTTTTCCATAATGCCTCCAACTTTTCAGCGAGGCCTGCTACTAACAGTCTACCCGAGTGCCCACCTGTCCAGTCGAATTCCGGGATTGCCTGGCAGAGTTCTTCGGTTGTCAGGATAGAGCGATAATCCGGATGAATCATCACTTCAGGATCCAGGTCCATATAAAATATTTCTCTGCCTTTTCCTGACCAGTCTTCGCCCTTGTAGGGGTCAGAAGCAAAATACCCGCTCATGCAGATTCCTGTTTTGCCTTCACCACAGCGTACCATGAAGAAGCGGTCTCCACAACTGGCATTTTCATGCTCCCAAACGGCCCAGTTCAGGTCGTTATATTCCAATTCTCCCAATTTCTCCTGAAAATCATCCAACTTGTAGCTGGAGATTGCAGGGTTCCAAAATAAAATATAAGTCTTCATATCGTTCTTTTTTATTGTTTACTCCATTGGGTCTGGACTATCGTAAAACTCCATTGCTGCTAGGGCTTCATCATCATTAGTGAAGCTCGAATCCTCTTCGAAAATTTCTTCCACGTCTTCAAAGACTTCCCGGTCTTCCTGTTGCACAATCTCTGTCTTCTGCTTTTCTGGAGTGAAAGAGCCAACCTTACCTGCTTTTATGCGATGTCTCATAATTATTTTATAATTAGCAAGTTATTATTTTATCTTTATTAAAGATTAATCCCATCCTTCTTCGTCATTATTTTCCATATAGCGGCTCATGCCGTTGTCGTCCATGTCATCTTCAGATGCAGGATCAAAGCCACGCATGTTGTCTGGCTTGTGGGGAGGACGACCTTTACCGTGGGGCGGGGGAGGTGGCGGCCCGCCAGGGTGCATACCATCAGGTGGAGGGGGAGGGCGATGACCATCAAACCTGCCACTATCAGGTGGTGGAGGTGGCATGTCAGGACACAAAGAGTCCATAACAACTATACTATCCATGTCGCTGACGTAAGCGGCATCTGGACTCTTCTTACTGGAACATGATGCCATTAAGAGAAAAGCAAATGCAGTGCATATGATAAATGTGTACTTCTTCATTTCAAAATCTCTCTATAAGTTCTTATAGCATCCTGCATTATATCATAGTGATCAAATGCCAGATGTGGCAAATCGGACAGTGGCCACCACTCGGCTTTGGCGGCATCATCCTGGCCAGTGACAGCTATAGGTTCTTCGACGATAGCAAGATATGCAACAGTAATAGTTCTTCCTCTTGGATCACGGTCAACCTTGGAGTAGGCTCCAATCTGCTGTATTTTTGAGATCTGCAACCCAGTTTCTTCCTCCAACTCTCTAATAGCACATTGCTCAGTCGTCTCGTCCATATTCATGAAACCACCAGGGAATGCCCAACATCCCTTGAAAGGCTCATCCCCTCTCTGGATAAGTAGTACCTTTGGATCTGCTTCCCTCGTTATTACTATACAATCAGCTGTGACTGCAGGCCTAGGATATTTATAAGTATATGCCATGATTCTTTTTAAAATCTTATTATTATTAATATGGTGCAAAGATACAGAAAAATGTTCAAGTTACCAAAGAATAGCAGTCCAAACAGGTATTTATTGAAAAAATCATGATATCTTGTTAGAAATACTATTCATAATGTACTAATACAGTAAATGACAATCATTCAAGAATTACATTTTCACAACAAAAAAGAAACAATTATGACGTTTAAAGAACAAATCAAAGCTATCATAGATAGCGTAAGCCCACAATTTGACACTTTGGGACTCTATATGTTTCAGAGTGCTGGCGAACCAGAGGAAGTTTCGAAAAGCTTCGTGTCAATTTTTGAAGCATACCAGAAGGCGAAAGAACTCACTCGTCAGACGTTTGGTACAGATGGTATCGAGCTTGAAGAAGGCTCCATGTGGTGTTCACCTACTGGAGGTGTAGTTGATACAGATGACAGTGAGATGCAAGCTGCATACGAAATTGCCAAAGAACAGGGTGTTTTGCCTCCAGCATTGTTAGATAGGATTTTTGAATTTGGTATGCAGATGAACCGCTTCTTTATTGCAGCACAGCAGCAGTAGTTACATATCAGCCCAAATCTATATTGGTTTGGGCTGGTTTACTCCATTATTCGACTTTGTAATCTATGAAATGGTAGAATTCATTAATTACATGAACCATTTCATCTGGCAGAAGACCTATCACATCTTTCTTCAAATTCTCAGGAATCCCCCAAATGGCTTCTGCAATTCCTCCGACAATGGCACCAAGGGTATCCGCATCAGCTCCAAGACTAATGGCTTTGCGTATAGCATCCTCAAACGAGTTACTTTCTCCAATAATCCAGAGTGCAACGGGCACAGTACCTTGACAGGTTTCATCAAAACGGTTTATAACATCTTCTTTCCTTATTTTGATGTCATAATTCGAGAACTTAACACATTCATCTAGAATAGTCTGGATCTGTTCCTTACTGATGCTCTTACTTTTCTTACGCTCTTTAATGGCAAGATAAATAGCCAATGCCGTAGTTTGTGCTCCTTTGATTCCCTCGTCGTGGTTGTGAGATGGCATGGCAGTGGCCGCTGCTGCATCTAGGATCTTTTCCTTTTCATCATACCAATATGCTACAGGACTGACTCTCATTGCCGAGCCATTACCAAATGAATTGTATGGCATAGGATTGGTACTGAAAACCCATTGCGCGAAACGACCACCATAGCCACCTTTGGGAAATGGGTAGCGATTGCACCAATCATGAATACTTTCTCCAAAATCACGGCCATGAAGCAAGGCATCAGCAACTGCTATCGTACAGATGGTATCATCAGTAAAATCGTTTCTGCTTGAAAGCCACTCAAAGTCATAATCATTTGTGGGATTGAATTCCCAGCGACTACCTATAACATCTCCAATAATTGCTCCTAACATATCAGTGTATTGACATTTCTGTTGCAAAGATACGAAAAAAAGACCAATATACCTTATTTTCATACATATAATTATCAACATCTCATTTGTCTGACATAGTATAATTGAACACAGCTACGAAAAATCAGTTTAAATATGAAACAGACAAATGAATTGAGTGAGTCAAAAACCATCATTGCCCTTGAGATTATGGTATTTGAGGGTAAAACCTGCGGTGGTTGTGAGATGATTAGGGATCTCCTTGCCGAGGTTCCATTTACTGAAGAAGAGATTGTTCAAATGCGTCAGCTAGTGAGCAAGCTCGATGACGCTCTTTACTCAGATGGTCTTATGCCTGTGCTGAAAGATTCAGCACCTGAACTCTATGATAGGATTGACACAGTTGTCAAGGATATGATAAAACGTGATTATTCGATTCTAGAGGATTCAGATGTAGAAGCATATCCTGATTACACTTGTGATATACCTGTTGATTTTCTTCCAGAGGGTTAATAAAAGTTAAACAGAATTGGTGTTTGTTAGAAATGCTAGGGGTTACGTACTAAGTATATGAATTTAATTTCAAACGAACAGTATTAACATTTTAATTATTATAGAATATGGAAGCAAGAACTATTTCAATTAACGGAGTCATTCAGAGAAACACATTGTTGCGTATCCCTTATTTCCAGCGTCGTTACGTTTGGGGTGAAGAGGACTGGAAACGCTTTGCCATTGACATGGAGTCAACACTCGACAGCGACCGCTGCTATTTCCTCGGTGCCATTATCCTGAAGGAGGAGCCAGTGACCATGTCAGACCGTCGTAACGGTATCGCCAAGCGTCAGTTGGTCATCGATGGTCAGCAGCGTCTCACCACTTTGAGCATCTTCATGAAGGTTCTTCATATGATGGTCGGCAAGAATGAGGACTTTGTGAATCAGTTTCTTCAGGCTGATGACGTGAAATCTCCTGTCATCATTCACAGCTGTGAGGACATGCCCCAGTTTGGCAATATCATGCACCTTGATGCCCCCAATGAGCTGCAGGGCGATAGCAATATCGTGAAAGCTTACAACTTCTTCCGCACTTATCTCGAAGGTCGTAGGAATGCAGGTGTAAGTCTTAATGACCTCCTGAACACCGTCAATGCCTGTGTCACGTTTGTATCCATTTCTCTGACTCGTGATGATGACGAGCAGCAGATTTTCGATACTATCAACTCTCTCGGTGTCCCCCTGACTACAGGTGAGCTGATGAAGAACTTCCTCTATGAAGCTAACGATGAAGAAGCCTACCGCAATAGCTGGCGTCCCATGTTTGATACTGACGATGCCCGTAAGTTCTGGGAGTCCGACGCTTCATCTTCTCGTCAGTCCAAGTCTAAGGACAACACCACGATTGAACGCTTCTTCCACGCCTTTGTGCGTATCAAGATGTGGGACTTCAAGGACTCGCTTACGGAGGTTCAGCGCAAGAACTTCGTCAAGACCGAGAATATCTTCATTACCTGTAAGGCCTTCGTCGAAGTCTTTGGCATGAGCAAACAGGAGCTTGCCAAGGAGATTCTCGAATATGCCCAGCTGTTCAAGACTCATCTGAACGATGACATCCTTGACACACGCATCCCTCAGCACGCTGGTATCAAGCGCATCGCCTGTCTCATCAACTCCACCGGCAGCTATGCTGTTATCCCTTACATCCTTTATGTCCTGCATGAAGTAGACTCGGAAGCAGAGCGTAACCAGATTTTTGGACTTCTCGAGACCTATCTGGTACGTCGTATCCTCGTGAAGAGCACCAATAACAACTACAGTGACCTCTTCTCAGAGAACTTGATAGGCCAGCGTATCAACACTTGTCAGACCCTGAAAGCCTACATAGAGAGTAAGGGTAGCGAGAAGTCTTTAGCCATGCCTACCGACAGTGCCGTTGAGTTCCGTCTGAAGTTCAGCCGCATGGACGAGACAGCAGCCCGTATCGTGCTTTATCTCTACGAGACCAAGCTTACAAGAACGTCTGATGGAGTGTTCAACGGAGGTTTCAATACCTACTACGCCGAGCAGTTTATGCCGCGTCCGTGTGCTGCTGCCAACGACAACTGGCCCGCTGCTGCAGACCCTGATGAAGAGAAATTCCGCCAGCAGGCTATTGGCACGCTTGGTAACTACTTCCTCCTGCACATCTGCAACGAGAAGGGACTGAAGAAGTACCACAACGAGGGCTTTGAGAGAAAACTTGAACTCTTCAAGAAGTGGTGTCGTGACATCCGCAGCGGTAATATTCTCGATTCTCTTCGTGCTTGGGACGAGAGTGCTATCACCACTAGAAACAACGTTCTGGCAAGAGGTTTCTGCGACAGAATCTGGCCTCTGGAATGAGGTCAGATTCACGACTTGACCTTCACATGCTCCTGACTGATGACCCCATCTCGAACGAGGTCAATGATATCTTTCTCAGTCAGGCAGCCGTGGTAGAACAGATGAATGGCAGCGATACCCCAGTCAATAAATGGCGGGGCATCGCTGTCATCTGTTTTTAAGGGAGCCCCCAATGCAGCATCGTCTATATAGATGTTCCCATAGACTTTAGGGGAGGAAGTCCATGTCTTCTGACTCGGATTCTCATTGATACCATATAAAGGTATTGACCGTTCAGCAAACCAGTCGATGGCTGGTTGGAGCGTATCTACCCCTTCTGAATTATGGCTCCTCATTGTGCTTAACAGCAGATGATGGCCATTCTCTACCAGTTTCAGAAGTACAGGAACAGCTCCAATATCTTCTCCAACGGCTGGGTAGCGATGTTTCACTACCGTACCGTCGAAGTCGAGTACAATATAATAACCGTATTGTATCATTTAACCGAGTTTAATGTTTTCACATCCTGGGAAGAGATTGAGGAAGAGCTGAGCATTAGCAGGTCTGTCATTGGCAAATAATGACATTCCTTCGACTATAGCTTGTTTCATTCCATCTGAACAATTCATAAAGTCGAAAGCGATCTCTCGATCTTGTATGTTCTCTATCGGATGTGGACTTTTCTTTGAAACCAGTGTGAATAGGGTGGCAGCTGCGCCAAAGATATCCGCTTGTGGCCCGAAGTATCTCATGTTGCCATCACGGTTTTCTGGAGCAGAGAAAGGACTGCATGAGTGGGTATCGCGGATGCTTATCAGCTTTCCAACCTCGTCATATTGCTGAGCTACGCCAAAGTCTATCAATATGGCTTCACCCTTTTCATCAATGACGATATTCTCTGGTTTGATGTCAAGATGGAGGATATGACGGCTGTGCATGGCGTTAAGAGCCTTGCATAATGGTATGACGATTTTTTCAATGATGAGCTGTTCGGAAGCAGGAACCTGATCTGATATAATCATATCGTCGAGTGATTCTCCTGCATAGAACTTCATCACATAGTAAATAGTGCCTGTTTCTTCGCAGTCAAATATTGATTTTACTTCCGTTACATGATTGTCGGGAGTATCAGCCATACTGAGAATAAAGTCAGGTTCACTTCGGAACATTCTCTTATAGTTGTTGAATTGCTCCTCAAAATCTGGATCAAATACAACTCTGTTGTTCTCTCTGCCGCAATCAAGAACCCCTGTGGGATAGAACTCCTTGATGGCAACGATCTCTTTGGAGCCGTTTGTACAGTTGAGCATCTCTGCGCGATAGGTATAGCCGAATGCACCGTGTGAGATATAGTTCAGGATTGTATATCTCTTATTACCGTCCTTGAGTTCAAATCCTGCAGGAAGGGCATCTGATCCTTCCTCAGGTATTTGTTCTGTTGTATTAGTCTCATCTAAGTCCAAATCATCTAAATCTGGCATATCAAGGTCAAAGTCATCACTTGTTTCCTTATATAAAATGAGGTTGAGATAATCTTCTTCCGATACGGGTTCAGGTACCATCAGGTTCATTCCCATAGGGATGCAGTTGCCTACGAACATAGGTCTCATTCAGTTCATTAATAAGCCATCCATAGTCGTTAAACCCTTCCAATGAAAATGCAAAACCATCTTCAAAGAATGCTGACCCGAAGTCTGCATCAAAGATTCTTGGCTCTGCAGGACCAGACGCATTGACTATCAGACAATCTTCATCCAAAAGATATGCTGGGTTGAACAGGTTATTGATAGACCTTCTTTCAATATTCTCATTTGGACGAACCTGACCGTAATATGTCTCGTTACGATTTATATATGCCAATACATGCTGATCTTCATCTATTTTATCGAGATTAAGGACAACGCGAGGAATCTGGGATACAATATCGCCCAGACGAATTTTTTCAAATCCTTCTCGTTCTGGCAGTTCCGAGACGATGAGTGATTTAAGATATCCTTTCTTCTTAGCATCACTTACTTTGATATGCTCTGCATACATGTCATCCTCAATAAGCTCTGCCATAGAAGTATTAAATGCCAGCGGATTGGTGCTGTCAATAAACCTTATTAGTCCTTTCTGGGCGATAGCTTTATCTGTATTTATCAGTACGGCAACCTCTCCAAATGGTAGCAGAACAATGGTTTCAACCCAATCTCTTTTCAGTGCTTCATTGAAATTGGTGCTTTCCTTCTCAAAGATCTCTTTTGGCAGCACAGTACCGGCATAGCGACCTTTAAACTCAGGATCGTTCAGGCATTTGCCCAAACAGAAATCAAAAGCAGAAACTCCGTTGATGTAGCCTGTATAGGTTGAGATGACATAATCAATCTTCTTGCCCGTTAACCATTGGGTAGAGTCTCGCTGGACAAAATGCTCATTCGAGACACCCATACCATAATTTAGCAATAATCCTGCAGCATACAGTTTCTCGTTAGTGTCACCATCTCCATAGAAATTTTCTTTCGATTGCAGCATGGCACCTGCAATAGAGCATCCGGCAAATGGGTTATACACAAGTCCTTTTCCGTCATATTGCAGTAGCGCATTCAACGCCTTGGCGACTTCAAGACGGGGACGTTTTGGCTGGAGCCCAGATCTTTCTAAGATATGATTGAAAATATTGAGATAGCGTTCTTTCAAGAAGGAAACAGGTGTGTTCAAAAGTGCTTCAGCTAAAACGAGGGTTGCATATTGCCGCTGTGCCTTTTCACAGGCCTCGTTACTGGAATGATGTACAAGTCTGCCAATCCTGTGATGGTATTCCTGTACTACATCCTTCTCGTCGTTGCGTTTAAATATGCTGAATATCTGAAGCAAACTTCTGCCAATCTCCATTTCTACGGCAACAGTCGTTACTCCATCCTTAATCCATTTGTTGACTCTGCGTTTGAGAGCCATATCATAAGCGACCCAATCGAAATCTATGATTTCCTTGGGAGATAGCACACATGCTGTGGTTTCTGGAATACTGGTTCCAACAGCTATTTTAAGTTTCCCTTTTGCTGCCAACGCCACCATCATCAGAGGCATCAGCGTGTCTGGATTGTAGTGATAATAGTTCTCCACCGCATCGTGGAGCACATTCGGATAGTTCTTTGCCATAGCTTGTCAGTTTTTAATTTGTTTCAATTGATGCAAAGATACGAATTTTTGAGCAAAAAATGATGCGTTTCGTAAAAAAACTGCATTTCTATGTTAGATAATTCCTTTTTTATGTACTAATAGATTAGAATGTTTCATTAAAACAATAGAATTATGGCTTTATACAGTATTGAAAGTGAGCAGTGTCTCGGAATGGCCCATTTTGGGGGAGCAGTAACAGTGAACGGTGAGAGTGCAGTAGAACTCTCCGACGAGGAAGTGAATATTCTCGTACAGTTGATCAAGGAAAAGGATACTACTGATGTCGATGAACTCGATATCGCTACCTCTCATCCAAACCTCTATGAGAAACTCGACGATGCTTATCGCCAAATGGCATACGATGCAGAGGAACTTCATTGGTTATGGGAAGGGTATCATAACGGTTACTTCGAGTATGATTCCGACGAATTGATGAGCTATTGTGAGAGAGAACTGGGCTTCAAGTTTGAGTATGACGAGAAGGACTACTATCTCGACGATCCTGAAGATCTGGAGGAGGGTGAGGAACCTGATATCGATGAAGACCAGATTGAAGACGACAAGAACGATGCTTTCTCCGAGTGGCTTAGCGATTATGTGAACGGTCTGTCAGACAAAGAGGCTAAGTCCTTCTTCTATAACCACATGAATGCCGACCTGGATTTGGACTATGTGGACTATTCCGTTGAAATCCCCGCTGCTATTATCAAAAAGGCTTTAGGGTAATAAGTAACAATAATCATATTATAGTAATTATGGCAAGACAAACATTAAGAGACCGTAACCAGCATGTCATTGGTTACATCGACGTAGAGTTCAGTGGACGTCAAGTCCTGAGAGACAGTAACAACCATGTACTTGGCTATTATGAGCCAGGTCGCAACCAGACGCTTGACTCCAACTACCATGTCATTGGAAATGGCAACATCCTCACCACTCTCTTGTAAGTGGAGTAAGTCACTAGTCATGAAAAATGGGTGAATCGTCCTGGTTCACTCATTTTTTATGACTACAGTTGTTAGATTTTCCCTTTTTCATGTACTAATAAGGTAGAAATTGATTGTTTAACTCATTAAAACCAGAGGAATATGATATTACCAACTTTCAGTGAAGAGCAGATTCTCAACGAGCTATTAACCGATTACGCAGAAGTAAAGCGTGATGTACGTAAATCCGTGAAAAAGCGTCAGCGTGCTGCACAGAAAAAGGGGCACACCATT
>RHMF01001268.1_pt1 | contig 11515 bp, 16 predicted proteins | sample 5365151 | NCBI WGS metagenome assembly RHMF01 (sample SAMN10266501, study PRJNA497801) | feces metagenome | isolation source: feces | host: Bos taurus | place: China: Prairie of Fairy Mountain | collected 2017-08-14 | reverse complement strand
CTTACGTTAGATGTAGGTTTTACTTCGTATAAAGAAATACTTGAGACTAACAAAGCGGAGTGTATTCTAGTTAGAGAACCTTTAAAACTTGAAGATATATTGCTATCAGTTTATGATTATGAATATATATCAGATTTAAAAAGAAAATATAAACACAAAACAAAACAGGCAAATGAATAACACGATATTAAGTTCAAAAAATACCTTTTCTGAAGGTTTAATTATGGATTTTGCCCCAGATAATACACAGTCGAATTGCATGACTTCTGCATTAAATGCTACTTTATTAACATTTAATGGTAATGAAATGTCTTTGCAGAATGATATGGGAAACGGTAGAGTAGAAACAGCGAGATTACCGGATGGTTATGTTCCTGTAGGAACGTGTGAATTTGGAGATATAATTTATATAGTATCATATAACCCTATATTAAATAAATCACAGATTGGATGCTTTCCTAGTCCTGAACGTAATATTTCTTCTGAAGAAATAGGAGATCTCGGACAAGTTATATCTAGTTCAGATTTTCAAGAATTAAATAATTCTGGAAAACCTACTGGTAAACTTAAGGCTAATTCTGTAAAGAAAGTTTTATATGGAAGTAAACACATGAACTCTGGAGATAAATATATTATTTATTCAGATGATCTTACTGATGATAATACCAAACATTTATCTGATTATGGAAACTTGTCACATCGACATGGAATGTTTCCTAAATTAGTTAAAGTACATGTTGTGAGTATAGAAGAATCTGGAAAAATAGTTTATTTAGATTCTAATACAAAATGGTACGATAACAATTATTATATAAGTAATGATGGACACAAAAATAGTGAAGGTAAACTAGATATAGATAGTTATCGTACACTAGTAAGCTCAGCATATTCTATATTCTCTTCAAAAGTTTCTGGAAAATTAGCTTTATTAATTGAATTAGAAAAGATTACAGGATTTAGTTGTAGTTGGGAACCATATATTGAATCGACCACTGTTAAAAATGGAATTAATTATACTAATTATTTAATACACTGGAATTTTAATTGGACTACATCTGACAATAATATAAATCCTAATGGTGCATTATTATTAACTTCAGAATGGAAGGGGAGTTCAACAAATATAGGATATTGGAAAAAAGATAATAATAAATTAATACAAGAATTTAAAGAACTTAAAGAATTTAAGGAACTAACTTTACCATCAGTATATACAGAGGGAGGTCCTTCTATATTATTTACAAGAAGTTATTTACCTGAAACTTGTTCAGATTATAAGAGTTTTATTGAAAATAATTATGAATCTAACAAAAATGATAAATTATCAGGAATCGTTAATCCTTATAAAATAAATATCGATATTGATTTTGAAACAGGATTGCCTAACATAGGTAACTATTACATAAATAGTGTAAAGTCAAAACACGATACTGATATGTTTACGGTTTAGAATCCCACTTTAACTTTAAATAAGAATACAGAACCAACTATACAAAAAATATTTATATCTAATAGTAAATTATATCCTATAACTTATAATGAAATATATATTAATGAAGAAAATAGATTCAATTTAAGTGATATAGTTTATCGAAGTATTACCGATGTTTGTTCAGCAGATAGATATTTGTATGTGTTAATGAATGACTCTATATATAAGTTTGATGAGTTTAATATCAGCAGTGTTAATAAATTTTATCAATCCGAAAAAATATTTCAAGGAATAGATTATTACAATGAGTATTTTTATATAAGTTATAATGGAAATATTTTAAAAGTAAAATCATTAGACAATTTAAATGATTATACTTCTATAAAAGTTAATTTTTCAGGAATGCTTAAATGTTATAAAGATACTATATTAATAGTAAACGGTAGTACTTTAAAATAGTTTTCATTAGAAGGAAGATTACTTAGACAAAAAGATTTTAAAACCGAAATCAAATCTATTGTTACATATAAGAATGAAATATATGTATTAACCCCTGATTCAAATGTAGAGGCGTATAAAATAACATATTATGCAAAAATGTATAATAATGATGATGAATTACTTGAAACCGTTGCATTAAATGATGATATTGTAAATAATTATTTTAATTATCCTGTTATTAAACCATTTACAGTAATTAATAATTCTAATATTGAAAGTCATATCTTTAAAATACCTGTTTCTTAGACATTTGATGATTAGACACTTTCTACAGATATTAGTAATTTAGTATATCATTATAAATTTGCGCCTACAATGCCATATGGGTATTTAGAAGAATATTCACAAGATGGTTATATTGATTTTAGTAAAATAGGTAAAAAGGATATAACTTTAACTACTTGGAAATATTATAACTATGGAAATACTTCTACGTTAACTTGGGGTTTAGACGCGTATGTAGAACCGGGAAAAGGCATATCCGAAGTAGTTTTCGAATTTTACGATAACCAAGGTTTAGCCGCTGCCTTTCATAGTAAAAATAAATTATCATACAATGGTAAATTTACTGAATATTTAATTTTAAATGATTCAATTAATAAACATTTAACTAATGTCGATCACACAGGAAGAATTTTTAGACATAAAGGTAAAAAAGTATCTTCCAAAGATCAGATGTTAGATGATAGAGCGTATCATTATGAAGGAAAGTGGTATTCTAAAAATAGTACAGGAGATGGATATGTATATGATGAGGATGATTCGGGAATAATATATTCAGATTGTTTATATTTAGTTAAAATTATAGTAAAATATTGTAACAAGGGTATATTAGGAGAATACATCGAATCTGGATTAGAATATGTTTATGATTATAGATGGTTTTGGTCTAATGGATTATTTAATGAATATTATCATAATACTTCTGATTTTAATATCTTACCATTTAAACTAAATTTAGACTGTTTTACTCATTTGTATACTGCTAAAAATTACAAAATAAAAAATTATCAATATTAGTCACCGCATATTAGTGATGAGATTAATTCAGATAATATTCATGAATCATTATCGGCAAATATCCAAGCTATCAATATTGATGGACTATCAAATGATAATATTAAATTAGCGTTGACTCCAGGATTAGCTAATACATATAATACATTTAATTTAAATGAAACTGCTATGGATTAGTTTAAAGTCAATGTATATTTAGGCGATGAATATATAAAAAATATAGAACCACAGCCCAACGTATTATATTCTGAAGATAATATATCTTTAAATACATCATATTTACAACCTTTATATGACAGTATTTTAAATAAACCAGAAGCAAACCCAGTCGTTTAGTTAACAGAAACTTAGGATTATGGAGTATCTACAGTTTTAATAGAAGAAGGAAGTAGCAATCATACACTTAGAGAAAATTGGATACGTCCAGAAGATGAAATTATAATTGAAGGTGGTGGAGGAAATGTCGTTAGTCCTATATAGAAACAATCCGTAGATATATCGATAAGTAAAACTACTTCTAGTGACAAGGTATAGTGTACAATTACAACTAATACCCCAAGTACTGTTTATTATACACTTACTGGTGCAGAGCCTACTGCTAGTCCAGATAACATAGGAACTAATTTTAGTTTAGATAAGGATACAACAGTTAGAGTATTAGCTGTACCTAATGATCAAAATAACTTTAAATCAACATATTATACAACAATAATTAAAGTTAATATTTCTAGTCAGGATCAAGGTCAAAGTACTGGACAAGGAAAAATTTTAGGAGATGAAGTATCTAAAACATTACACACTTTATTAAATACCGGATACAAAACTGAAACCAATAATAATAATTTGTGGGATGGTAAGGATTATTATAATAATTATACTAATAAATTCATATTAGATTCTACTTTGGACTGTGAAATATCTGATGATAATTTCCATTATCAAGCATCAAATGGAGAATATAAATCAATTAACAGGTGCGCTAAATACGAGATTGAAATGAAAGATATTTTATTTGATCCTGATAATCCATATGAAAAGAAATATTTTCCATTAACTTTATCTGGAATTCATTATAGTAAATATCTTTATTTAACTAAACAAGAACCTATAACTAAAACATTACGTTCATTTGTATTAAGACCTGGTGATTTAGATAATTATAATTTATCTTTATATGAATACAATAATCAAAAAGTTCCATATGCTAATAAATCACTAGCTATAGCAGAAGCAGATACTAAGGGTGATAATTCTTGGTATTGTTGGTCTGTAAATAAACTAACTGCTTACGAAACTTCGAATAGTTATGGAGGATTTGATTATAATAAATATGCATTAGCCAGAAATGCTGAGGATGCAAAAAAAGAAAAGCAAGTTCCTTTAGAAGATGTGCTATAGTCCGGAAATTTACCTTATGAGCATTTAAAATTTATATTTCCAGTACATTATTTATGGGATCAAGATCATTCGGGTTAGTTTTGGACAGATAATAATCCTGCAGTCGGAAAAAATGATTCAGATGAGATAATAGGCTTCAGTAAATCAACAGACTCAACATATAAACTTGATTATGGTTTTAGAATGGGAACATTAGGTATGATTAAAGATGAAACCATTGAACCTTCCGATAACCATAGTACAGATAGGGATCGAGATATTTTTAGAGAGTGTGGAAAAGTTTCACTTGGATATCTATCTCAATTATTTTATTTAACTGATGATATTCAAACAGGACCTTGGTCTCCTAAAATTTATGCATATTTGGATAAAAATGTATATTCTTATAAACGAGATATTATTATAACAATCAACCCTAATCCTGTTGACAAAAATTTTAATAATTTAATATTAATGAAAGGTATACAGTTTGGAGATACTAAAGAAGGAGAAGGATATGTAACTCGTATATTAAAAAATGTATTTAATGATGATTGGGAGAATCAAAAAATATCCAAATCACCTAATGTTAACTTAACGATAGATAAATATACTTAGACAGCTCCTTTAGAGTATCAATCTGAATATAAGTCTCCAGAAACATATTAGACTAATGAAAAAATATACATAGATTCTATTATTGAAGGTGTTCCTACATATTCTGACTAGTATTTCAGTCCTGGAACAATATACGGATGGAATAATGACCTTAAAACATTTAATGTATTAGGAAGTATACAAAAGTTACATTTTATAACAAATGTAGAATATGATAATGACAGATTAAAGATAAATCTTACTGCTGAAGGAAATGACGAATGTTTTAGTTTAGCGTCTGTAAATTCAAGCCGTTGTTTGGGTATTGAAAATAACAAATTAGTTTTTACATCCGTTCCTATGTCTACTGGTATTTATTATCTAAAATTCTGGAAAGATGAAGAAACTAAGACCGACGATATACATGATAGTATTTCAGGATTTAAAAAGTTCAAATTGTATGAATCTATACCAAAAACTAATTCATAAGAAATACAATGATATTTATAAAAAATTAAAATCATATGGGATAGTGGATTAAATTATTCGAAAATCAGATTAATTTAAATGTACAAACAAAAGTAACTCCCACTAAAGGTAATTTAGTATATGAATATAATCCTTTTAGAAATTACAGAATTGAACACAATATGTATGAGTATAAAGAAGGATTATATTCATTGGGAGATTTATGGAAACATTTTAAAGTAGGATTAAATATATATAAAGCTATAAGATATGGAAACATAACTTATACTTATTATATTTTTCCAAATAAAAAAAGTATTCCTGAAAGAGATAAAGATGATAAATGGAAGATAGACGGAAAAGAACTTGATCTTAAAGAATTAACAGATTGGATAAAAAATAATACTCCATTTTATTAGGAAAAATTTGATGGAGAATCTGATGACGAACATTATAAAAATAATGTTGCACGATTAGGAGGTTGGTTATCCGATGGAAAAGTTCCAGAACCATATAAAACAGAAACAGTTACTAATGGTAAAGATTTTGGAACTTGGGTACAAGAAGCATATGAAAAAGGAAATAATGTAAATAGAAAAAATTTAGAATAGGCTTTAGTTAAATGTAAATTTAACGAAGGTTGGATTAATGTACCAAGTACTACAACAGATCCATATTTAAGAGAATCAGGAGAATTGACTGATTTTATTTCAGATGAACTTAATCTTTCAATAAATCATCCTGTTCATATTATACCTTAGTATAGTTATGATGGTTCTGTAAATCTTATAATCAACGATGGTATCAATGTGCCCAGACTTATCAATAGTAGGTTTAGTGCCACAGGAAAAAATACTTACGAAATAGTAGATAGAAAAGGTAATAATGATACTAACATATATGATCAAGGAGAACAATTTGATATTGATACTTCTTTATATAAACGTGTAATTAAGATTCCGAAAATAGATTTTAAAGGAGTTAGTTCTGGAGGAAATTTAAAAATTGGAAACTATCATTTTTACTTTAAATTATCAGACGCGGATGGAAATGAAACTGATTTTGTAGGAGAATCAGGATTAGTGAGTGTATTTATAGGATTTAATGATCCACAGTCTGTAACAACTGGAGAAAAAAATCAGAACAGTTTTAAATAGGTTAATTTTCAATTAACTAATATTGATAGTTCTTATGACTATGTTACCGTATATTATTCAAGAAATACTTCTGAAGGTTTAGAAAATTCTGTAACAGAATATATGAAAATTGATAAAAAGTTTTCAGTAAATAATGCAGAAGTTGCAAATATAGTAATTACGGGATATGAAAATATGGTAAATATTTCCCCTTCAGATATTAATTTAAATTATAATATTATTGATAGTGCATATACTTCGGCATCTTGTTAGAATATGTTATTTATGGGTAATATTCATAAACCGGATATTCCTTATATAGAATTACAAGATTTATCTTTAAGATTCTTACCATATTTAAAAGAAGAAGATTATGCTGTTGATATAGATCATAATTATCATATATCTTCATTTAATAAAGGATATATCGATCCTAAATTTATTTATAATAAAACTGGATATTGGGGAAATGAAATTTATCGTTTCGGAATAGTATATATCTTAAAAAATGGAGAACTATCTCCAGTGTTTAATGTTAGAGGTAACTATAATATTGGAAAATATAATAATGATACACCTCAATATTCTAATATTCCTGTATGGGAAATAAATGAAAATAAAAATCCAGAAAGAAGATATATAAATTATCATGAAGAAAAATATAATTTATTAGAAGAAGGATCAGGATAGTTTGAAAATATAAAAGGTGTAGTTTCATTCAATCCTGTTCATGATACTAATACTATATATTCTGTCGACTTTAGAGTAGATGATGACACTATTCAAGAACTAAAGAAACACGTTAGAGGATATTTCTTTGTTAGACAGACTCGTATTCCTACAATTTTAGCACAAGGTATTACTATTGGTATAGATAAAGAATCCCATACTCCTACAATACCAACAGCTGCTGGTTTTTTAGATGAGTTTACTGAAGAATAGTGGAAAATGACTCATGTAACTACTGAAGATATAAATGGTGTAAATTATATATCTGAAGGATTTTTAAGTAGATATACTTTTGAATTTGTAAAAGTAGGCGGATTCTGGGGCTTATTAGGTTCTATTATCGGTGCAGTTGTATTAATTGCTGCAACTGTACTTACATTCGGTGCAGCCGCTCCTGCTTCTGCTGTAGGTCTTACTGGAATATTTGCTAGCTTAGCGTCTGCCGCTAGTGCAGTAGCAGGTGCTACTACAGCAATAGCAATCGGAACAGCTGTAGCAGTAGGAGCAACTGTAGCAGTAGGAGCTGTATATGAAGCTGTTACTGCTATATAGTATGCAGTTAATAATGATCGTGCTAAAAAATCATTAAACGGAAGAGAAACTAAACCACCATCAAGTCATAAAATAGCAGAAGTTAAGGATTCTAGAAAACTTGATTAGAGTTTTGATAAACGCTTTATTCCTAAAGACCCAACTAAAAATATTGTTGCTGGAATATTGTGTCCTGATTATGAACTTAATCAACCTTACTATAATCAGATATTTACTGGTAATAATCATTTAATATAGCTAACTAATTCTCAAAATATAAATTGTTTAACTGGATTTTCATCTAATTATTTTACTAACGACGGTAGACATTTCTATGTACCGAGTTACTTTGATAGAAATATTAAAAGTTAGAAAACATTTAAAATAATAGGAGTTTCTGATGGAGTAAAATGTATTGGTATAGATAATATGATATTCAGAGCAAGAGCAGGAGAAGCTGAAGAAGCATGGCGTTACGAATGTATTGGTGATAATCATGAATCTAAACTTGAGCTAGACGATTTTAAAGATGGTGAGAATATTGATCCAAAAGAAATAAATTCTGATATTATCAGAGGTAATTTTGGAGCATATCTTGCATTTAACGATGAAGGTAATAGTTTCCAACCTGCTGAAACTGTAAATATCTATATTCCCGGATATTCAATATCAAATATGGAGGAATATTTTTATTTAAGAATGACTGATAATTCTACATTTTTTGCAATTACAGATAGATTTGATATTACGGATATTGATGACAAATTGGTTGCAGAACACACAGGTATAGTAGGAACTATAGATCGATCTCAGGGTTATCACATAAATGCTTATAGGGGAGATTGTTACTTATGTCAATTCACACATAGAATAAATCGTAATTTTAACGATCCTTCTGCTCCATACAACGATGAAATAGTTGATGAGAATACATGGAGAGATAATTATTAGACTGATAATTAGGAAAAATATCAAAAAATAAATTTAGGTGATGTCAACGCAATTTAGTTAGGAATGTGGGTAACTTTCAAAGTTAGATCCTCTAATAATTTAAATATTAGAACTTTGGACAACTCACATGTTGACGAAGAAGCTATGTCAGGACACCCAAGAGGTTATTATCCTTATTTTCCAATGTCTACAGAAGGAAGTTATAAAACTCCAGATTCATAGATATACAATAAAGGATTCAGTAAATCTGTAGGAGATAGATGGAATTTTGAAATTCCAGATGTACCACATATTAAAAATTGGTTTGGAACAAGAATCGTTTATTCAGATATTCACGTTAACGATGCGTTCAAAAACGGATTTAGAGTGTTCAGAGGATCTAATTATCGTGACTATACTAGAGAATATGGAGAAATCGTTAAACTTGTTTCTTTAGAATCTAGTCTTTTATGTGTATTTGAACACGGTGTAGCTTTAATTCCTGTTAATGAGAGAGCAGTTGCTGGACAAGGATCAGGTGGAAATGTGTATATAAACACCTCTAACGTGCTCCCAGAGAATCCTAAAATTATTTCTGATATGTTTGGTAGCCAGTGGCCAGAAAGTATTATTAAGGTTCCCGGAAAAACTGGTAGTTCTGCACAATATGTTTATGGTGTAGATACAGTGGCTAAAAAGATTTGGCGTACTGATGGAAATATATTAGAATGTATTTCAGACTTCAAAGTACAAGAATTTTTAAATAATAATATTACATTAGGTGAAAGAGAACTTACACCAATAATAGGTATTCGTAATGTTAAAACTCATTATAATGCGTTTAAACGAGATGTAATGTTTACTTTCTATGATAACACCTATGGATTTGAAGAAAAAGTTTGGAATTTATGCTGGAATGAAATACTTCAAAAATTTGTAACATTCTATAGTTGGGTTCCAAGTTATTCTGAAAACATTAATAATATTCCATTCTCATTTGATAGAACTACTTCTAAATGGATTGCTAAGTTAGGTACAAGTCACGCAGAAAGTTCATTTGCCGACGGAATTACTTTGACTAATGTTATTATTGAGGATAGCTTTAGGGACAATAAATCGGCAGTTCAAAATAATATAATACCTGTTACATATACTACAAAATCTGGTGAACAGAAAACTGTAAATTATGAAGTAACAAAAGAAGGCTTAACTAAGTTTATCGCAGGTTTATCTATAAATAATAGAATATTACCAGAGTCTCAAATGCATTATCGAGTAGATTTCACTTTAGAACACGATAATTATGGTAATTATAAATTATTTAAAATATTACCATTAGATGTATCTAACGGAGAAACTATTTAGAATGAAGACGGTACTGAATTAAAAGGTATAAGATTGCCAAGTGATGCAATGTTCCCAAATGCTTTTGTACCCTTGTACGGATTATATTTTAATGACGGAGATGACGAATGGCAAGAAGTTTATTATTCTTATGATCCTGATAACATTAGTAATAAAGTATTTGAAAAAGTAGAACTTGACCCTCAAACATCTGTTGAAAAAGATAAGTTAAGAGTATACACTTATAAATCTTTGTATAGTCCAGAAGCTATTTATTCAGAATTATATTATAGAAACTCGGCAGGCAATGCTTATGCTGACTACGATTATCATAAAATTGGACCAGAAGAAATTACATTTTCAACTAAAGGTGATTTAATTTGGTGTAGAGATTTAGAAGTTGTTAATAAGTTAAAAAGATGTGCAGAAGCAGGAGAATTAGGATTATCATTAGATACAAAAATAGGTAACTGTGGTTGTTTACAAGAAGGTAAATTTTACATGAGATAGGGAGATGACTCTACGTATGCTATTACTGATATTTATGGTAGAGGTTACGATACTACTACTCTTGATAGTTCTAATATTATAACAACTGACTCATATAAAACATTTGATAGTGAGTTAGCTTGTAAAAGATATATTGCATTAATTGGAGAAGATATTGATACTGCCGAAATAGAAAATATCGATGGTACTTACTACTATTGGCATGACAAATGGGCACAACCTGAACTACAGGCAAGTCCACAAGGTACACCTTATCCTTGTACTACTATTGGTAAAATATTAGATCTTGTAAAAATGGTGAAAGTAGATGGACAGGAAGTTCCTTATGTACACGGAATACCTTTAGCTTGGCACTGGGTAATTCCAGAAGAAGGTCAAGAATCTACTAGAAAAGTACATTATAATTTACCTATCTTTAAAGATATTACTGGAAAAAGACCAATGCTTCCACGTGAGCAACAACTTAATCCTGATAAGATAGTAACATTATTAAATATCAAAGCTCATATTTCTATAATAGACGAAGATAATTCTAATATAACAGCCTCTGATACATACTACAACATGAAAGCTTCTTATAAAGGATCTCTCATCGATATTGGTTAGTATGAATCTACAGTAGCAATTATTCCTAGATGGAATTTACAATTCTTATCTACAGATTTCTGGAAACATGGACAAGCTGGAATAATTGACATAGCAGACGAAATAAAACCGACTTATTGGTATGGTAAAAGACATCCTTTTGAGTTTGAATGTATTGTAGTTAACGATCCTTCAATTCATAAAATATTTTAGAATATCGAACTTGTTGCTAATAAAGCAAAACCCGAATCTTTCCATTACGAAATAATTGGAGAGTCTTATGATTTTGCAAAAGACAAAGTAAATATGTATTTTAGATAGGAAGCATTAAAAGCTCTTTGGTAGCATAATGGTGCAG
>RHMF01001267.1_pt1 | contig 11515 bp, 12 predicted proteins | sample 5365151 | NCBI WGS metagenome assembly RHMF01 (sample SAMN10266501, study PRJNA497801) | feces metagenome | isolation source: feces | host: Bos taurus | place: China: Prairie of Fairy Mountain | collected 2017-08-14 | reverse complement strand
GCCGCAGAACCTGCCGCTGTTACCGTGGAGATCACTCCGGCACCCCAGGCTGCTGCCCCCGGCACCGCCGGCAAGCTGAAGCTCCACGATGTGGATCCCAAGACCGCCGCCATGGTCATGGCCATCGTGGCCGACAAGACCGGCAAACCCCTGAACGAACTGCGCTTTATTTCGATTAAGGAGATCAAGTAATATGAAGTATCAGATTACCCTCAACGACCGTACTTACGAAGTGGAAGTGGAGCTGGCCGAAGCCATGCTGATGCAGGACTTCCAGACCTACGTTCCCGCCGCAGCACCTGCCGCACCCGTGGCCGCACCCGCTGCCGCTCCTGCCCCTGCTGCTCCCGCCGCACCCGCTGTTACCGGCGCCGGCGAAGCCGTCACCGCACCCATGCCCGGCAACATCCTGAAGGTCAATGTGACCCAGGGCCAGGCTGTCAAGGCCGGCACCGTTCTGGTGGTTCTGGAGGCAATGAAGATGGAAAACGAGATCATGGCCCCCAAGGACGGCACCGTCACCCAGGTTGCTGTACAGAGAGGCGCTTCTGTGGATACTGGTGCTCCCCTGGTCGTGATCGGCTAAGGAGGCGCTATGGAAAAATTATTAGGCCTGCTGGAAAACTTCCAGTACCTGCAATGGCAGCACGTGGCAATGTGGGCCATCGGCGCTGTACTGATCTACATGGCCATCGTCAAGGAAATGGAGCCCACTCTGCTGCTGCCCATGGGCTTCGGCGCGATCCTCATGAACCTGCCCATGCCCATCGTGGCTGAAACCGTGGACGGCCTGCGTTTTTATGGCGCGGAGGCTTTGGAAATGGTGGCCAACGGTGACGCTGAGCGCGTCTACGAAGGCGTCCAGGGTGTTCTGAAGGGACTGTTTGACATCGGCATTGAGTTCCACGAGCTGTTCCCCCTGCTGCTGTTCGTGGGCATCGGCGCCATGATCGACTTCGGCCCCCTGCTCAGTAATCCCAAGATGATGATCTTCGGCGCTGCCGCCCAGTTTGGCATCTTCTTCACCCTGTTCCTGGCATCCATGTTCTTCCCCGAACTGAAGGACTCCGCCTCCATCGCCATCATCGGCGCGGCGGACGGTCCCACCGCCATTTTCGTGGCCAAGGTCCTGGATTCCAACTATCTTGCCCCCATCATGGTGGCAGCCTACTCCTATATGGCCCTGGTGCCCCTGGTCCAGCCCCCTGTGATCAAGCTGTGCACCACCCAGAAGGAGCGCCGCATCAAGATGGCCTACGAGGGCAAGACCGTTTCCAAGCGCACCAAGATCATCTTCCCCATCGCTGTTACCATGATCGTGGCGCTGGTTGCTCCCGACGCTGTGGCCCTGATCGGCTTCCTGATGTTCGGCAATCTGCTGCGTGAGTGCGGCGTGACCAACTCCCTGTCCGACACAGCACAGAACGTGCTGGCCAACCTGATCACCATCTTCCTGGGCATCACCATCGCCTACAAGATGGAGTGGACCTGCTTCCTGCAGTGGCAGACCCTGCTGATTATGGGCCTGGGCCTGGTGGCCTTCGTGGTGGATACCATGGGCGGCGTGTTCATCGCCAAGCTGATGAACCTCTTCCTGCCCGAGGGTAAGAAGCTCAACCCCATGATCGGCGCTGCCGGCATCTCCGCCTTCCCCATGTCCGCCCGTGTGGTCCACAAAATGGGCCTGGCCGAGGACAACTCCAACTTCCTGCTGATGCACTCCATCAGCGTCAATGTTTCCGGTCAGATCGCATCGGTGATTGCCGGTGGCCTGATCCTGGCCCTGATGAAGTAATTGGGAGGTCGCTATGCATAATTGGATCATGAATATCGGCTATGCCATTTTGAACTTCTTCTCCGACAAGTCGGAGAACATCGGCACCGCCCTGCAGATCGCAGGTGTGGGCATGCTGGGCATCTTCATTGTGATGGGCGCCATCATTCTGGTGGTATCGCTGCTGAACAAGCTCGGCTCCAAATAATTCGACAAAATTGACCGGAAGGACGAATTGACTATGAAATACAAAGTAACGCTGAACGGTCGCACCTATGAAGTAGAGGTGGAGCTGGACAAGCCCATGCTGATGCAGGACTTTGCCACCGCTGCGCCTGCTGCCGTTCCCGCAGAAGCGCCTGCCGCCGCCCCCAGTGAGGCCGCCGCAGCTGCTCCCGCTGCCGCACCGGCCGTTTCCGGCTCCGGCGAGGCTGTCACCGCTCCCATGCCCGGCACCATTCTGAAGGTGAACGTGGCCGTGGGCGACAAGGTCCAGGCCGGCACCGTTCTGGTGGTGCTGGAGGCCATGAAGATGGAAAACGAGATCATGGCTCCCCGCGCAGGCACCATCACTCAGGTCCTGGTATCCAGAGGCGCTTCCGTGGATACCGGCGCTCCCCTCGTGGTGATCGGCTAAGGAGGCAATTGCATGATCAATATTGGTGAAATTCTCTCAAATCTTTGGAATAAATCCGGTTTTGCCTCCATTTTCTCCGGTTTCGGCGACATGGGTTGGCAGAATGTGGTCATGTTGGCCATCGGCTGCGTGCTGCTGTATCTGGCCATCGTGAAAAAGTTTGAGCCCCTGCTGCTGACGGGTATCGCCTTTGGCTGTATCCTGACCAACCTGCCTGGCGCAGGTCTGTATCACCAGGCGCTGTGGGACAACTTTATGAATGCCGACCATGAGGCTTATCATTCCTATGGCACCATCCTCAGCAACGGCGGCCTGCTGGACTACTTCTACATCGGCGTCAAGACCAGCATCTACCCCTGCCTGATCTTCCTGGGCGTGGGTGCCATGACCGACTTCGGCCCCCTGCTGTCCAATCCCAAGAGCCTGCTGCTGGGCGCCGCTGCTCAGCTGGGCGTGTTTGCAGCATTCCTGGGCGCTGTTGCTCTGAACCTCATCAGCCCCGAGCTGGGCTTCACCGGCCCCGAGGCTGCCTCCATCGGTATCATCGGCGGCGCCGACGGCCCCACCGCCATCTTCCTGACTTCCAAGCTGGCGCCCCACCTGCTGGGTGCCATCGCCGTGGCTGCCTACTCCTACATGGCCCTGATCCCCTTTATCCAGCCGCCCTTCATGAAGCTGCTGACCAAGGCTGAGGACCGCAAGATCAAGATGGTCCAGACCCGTACCGTTTCCAAGACCGAAAAGATCATCTTCCCCATTGTGGTCACCCTGTTTGTGGCCCTGCTGCTGCCGGACACCGCAGCCCTGATCGGCTGCCTGATGCTGGGCAACCTGCTGAAGGAAACCGGCGTGACCGACCGCCTCAGCGACACCGTGCAGAATGCGCTGATGAATATCGTCACCATCCTGCTGTCCGTCTCCGTTGGCGCCACCATGGTTGGCTCCAACTTCCTGACCGTGCAGACCCTGTCCATTGTGGCGCTGGGCGTTGTGGCCTTCATTCTGTCCACCGTCGGCGGCCTGCTGGGCGGCGTGGTCATGTGCAAGCTGACCCGTGGCAAGGTCAATCCCCTCATCGGCTCCGCCGGTGTGTCCGCTGTGCCTATGGCCGCCCGTGTTTCCAACACCGTGGGCCAGAAGTCCAACCCCTCCAACTTCCTGCTGATGCATGCCATGGGCCCCAACGTGGCCGGTGTCATCGGCTCCGCCATCGCCGCAGGCTTCCTGCTGAGCGTGTTCCTGGGTTAAGGAAAAAATTGCACCCTGCCGGGCTTCGGCAGGGTGTTTTTTTGCCATACGGGCTGTTTTTCTACTGTAAGAAGATGTTTTTTTGACGACTCTACCGCCAGGAGAGTCCGCTTCCCAACGGTAGGTAGACCTTTTGACCATCCTGTGTTATGGTAGGCAGGAACTGAACGCGAACATAAAAAGGATGGTTATCTTATGAGAACAGTGAAAATCGTAGCCGACTCTTCCGCCGATCTGATCACCCTGGCCGACGTGGATTTTTCCTGCACACCCCTGAAGGTCATCTGCGCCCAGCAGGAATTTGTGGACGATGAAAATCTGAACGTGGACGAGATGGTTGATTTCTTCCAAAACTACAAGGAGCGCTCCCAGACCTCCTGCCCCAATCCCACTGATTATCTGGATTGCTTTGGCGATGCCGATGATGTATTCTGCATCACCATCACCAGCGGTCTTTCCGGCAGCTACAATGCCGCCTGCATTGCCAAGCAGCTGTATGAAAACGACCATCCCGACCGCCGGGTGTTTGTCATCGACTCTCTGTCCGCCGGCCCCGAGCTGCGTCTGACGGTGGAAAAGCTGCGCCAGTGGATCCTGGAAGGCAAGGACTATGAGACCATCTGTCAGGATATTATGGAATACCGGGAGCACACCGGCCTGATCTTCATGCTGGAGTCCCTGAAGAACTTTGCCGCCAACGGCCGTATTTCTCCCGCCGTTGCCAAGATCACCGGCTTTTTGGGCATCCGCATCATGGGCCAGGCCAGCACCGTGGGTACCCTGGAGCCTCTGCACAAGTGCCGCGGCGAAGCCAAGACCCTGAGCACCATGTTGCAGCACATTGAAAAGCACGGCTCCCCCAACGGCAAGGTGCGCATCTCCCACTGCCGCAACCTGGCCGCTGCCGAAAAATTCCGGGATCTGCTGCTGGCCAAGTTCCCCGCCATGGAAATTGAGATCAACCCCCTCCGGGGCCTGTGCAGCTACTACGCTGAGCTGGGCGGCATGCTGGTTGGTTTCGAAAAGCCGTAAGCGAACCTGCATCGATCACAAAAAAGCACCCCTTTCGGGGTGCTTTTCTTATTTATCCTCTTCGGGGATCAGGTCCAGCACAATGCTGTCATGCTCCGGACGCAGCTTGGTGTACTTGACGCCGGCGGCATCCAGCATCCGCTTGGAGGCCAGATTGCCCATGGAGTCCTTGTACTTGTCGCTGAGGTACAGCACTTCCTTCACACCGCTTTGAATGATGGCCTTGGCGCATTCGTTGCAGGGGAACAGCGCCACATAGATGCGGCTGCCCCGCAGATCGCGGCCGTTGGCGTTGAGGATGGCGTTCAGCTCCGCGTGGACGACGTAAGGATACTTGGTGTCGTTTTCCATCTCGGCCTTCCGCTCCCAGGGGAACTCATCGTCCGAGCAGCCCTTGGGCATACCGTTATAGCCGGTGGAAATGATGATGTTGTCCGGGGAAACAATGCAGGCGCCCACCTGGGTGTTGGGGTCCTTGCTGCGGCGGGCTGCCAGCATGGCAATGCCCATAAAATATTCGTCCCAGGAAATATAATCGGTGCGTTTCATAGAAGAACCTCCTAAAATTCCTGTCATTGCGAGGAGCGCAGCGACGTGGCAATCTCCTCTAAAATAAGCGTACTATCCCAAAATCATTGGGTACTGGTCTGCCCATGTAGGATTCTGACTTACCACCAGTGCGTCTTTTCTCGCTCTGTTCCAGGACTTAATTTGTTTTTCTCGCGCTATTGCGGAACGAACATCCTCTGTTATTTCAAAATACACCAATTTCGTTACATGATATTTGGCAGTAAAACTGTCTTTCCGCAAGTGGTTACGGTGTTCATATACCCGGCGGATCAGATCATTGGTGACACCGGTGTATAAAACATTTCTATACTGATTGGTCATCATATAGACATAATATGCCATAGCTTCACCATGATTTCTCTATTTCAGAGGAGATTGCCACGGGCCTGAAGGCCCTCGCAATGACACGCTTTTTGAATTTGGGGATTTTATTTTTCCAGAATGATGGGGCCGGTGGAGGACAGGCCGGCACGGATGTGCTGTGCGGCCTCCTGAGCGGTGACGGTGATCTGCTGGCCGGAGCGCATATCCTTAACGGAGCACTTGCCCTCGCTGAGCTCGTTTTCACCCAGCAGCACGGCATAGGGCACGCCGATCTTGTCGGCATAGGCCATCTTCTGCTTGAACTTCTTGTCCTCGCCGTACAACTGCACCCGCAGACCCTGCTCCCGCAGCGTCTCCGCCAGAGCAGCGGCAGGGGCAGCCGCCACACCCATGGGCAGCACCAGGCAATCGCAGGGGGCGGTGGGAAGCTCCGGATTCAAAAGACCCTGCTCATCCAGCACATAGAACAGACGGGTCAGGCCGATGGAAATGCCCACACCGGGCAGGGCCTTGTCGATATAGTAGCCTGCCAGGTTGTCGTAACGACCGCCGGAGCAGACAGAGCCGATCTCGGGATGATCCAGCAGCGTGGTCTCATACACCGTGCCGGTGTAGTAGTCCAGGCCGCGGGCAATGGTCAGATCCACGGCGAAATTCTCTTCCGGAACACCAAAGGCGCCCAAATTGTCGCAGACAGCCTTCAGCTCTTCCAGGCCCTGGTCGAAGATCTCGTTTCTGCCAATATAGGCTTCCAGGGCAGTCAGCACCTGGGCATTGGTGCCGGTGATGGCGATGAACTTCAGGATCTCATCGGCCTGCGCCTCCGTCAGACCGCATTCGCTCAGCAGCAGGGCGCGGACCTTCTCGGGTCCGATCTTATCCAGCTTGTCCACGGTGCGCATAATGTCGCCGGCCTTTTCGGAAAGACCCTGCAGGGCATAGAAGCCGGTGAGGATCTTGCGGTTGTTCACCCGGATCTGGAACCGGTTCAGGCCGAAGCCGCGGAATACCTTATAAATGATGGCAGGGATCTCTGCTTCGTTGAGGATATCCAGCTTGCCGTCACCGATGATGTCGATGTCCGCCTGGTAAAATTCACGGAAGCGGCCACGCTGAGCCCGCTCACCGCGGTAGACCTTGCTGATCTGATAGCGGCGGAAGGGGAAGGCCAGCTCGTTGTAGTGCAGCGCCACATACTTGGCCAGCGGCACGGTCAGATCAAAGCGCAGAGCCAGATCGTGATCGCCCTTCTGGAAGCGGTAGATCTGCTTTTCCGTCTCACCGCCGCCCTTGGCCAGCAGGATCTGGGCATCCTCGATGGCAGGGGTGTCCAGCGCGGCAAAGCCGTAGGAAGCATAGGTGCGGCGCAGAATTTCCATCATACGCTCCAGCTGGGCCTGCTTGCCCGGCAGAAGCTCCATAAAACCGGACAAAGTCCGGGGCTTGATAATAGACATAGTTTTATTCCTCATTTCCAAAGAAGTCGGGAACGCTTTCCTCAGCATTCCCTGCGGGCGCTCAGAACCGGGGTTTTGCCCGCAGCATTTCACGCCAATCCAAATCGCCCCGCTGCAGACCCATCACCAGCATCTCCGCGCTGGCCAGGTTGGTGGCAACGGGCACGTTGTGCTTGTCGCAATGGCGGATGGTCTCCACCATCTGGGTGTCATCCCAGGCATCGGTGGTATTGGGATCGGTGAACATCAGCACCAGATCGATCTCATTGTAAGCGATGCGGGCGTTGATCTGCTGATGACCGCCCTGCTTGTGGCTCAGCAGCAGGGTGATAGGAAGGCCGGTGTTGTCTGCGATCAGACGGCCGGTGGTGGCGGTGGCAAAGAGGCTGTGTTTGCTCAGCACGCTCTTGTAGGCCGTGCAGAACTGCACCATCAATTCTTTTTTCTTATCGTGGGCCAGAAATGCGATATTCATACCATATACTCCTTCTGTATTAACGAATAGAAACGGGAACTGATGTCCCTGAAATTCTCATGGCGATCCGTTGGCAGGCAGCGCCTGCAGGTTTTTTCTCCCAAAAATCGGCTTTTCCGGAGGCAGCCAGGGAGATTTGGGGTTCTTCCGGCACGATGCCCAGCAGGGGCAGGCCCGCCGCATCCATCACATCGTCCACCGTAATCTCCAGCTGGCGCATGAATTTTGGCTGGATGCGGTTGACGATCAGCCGCACATCGGTGATGCCCAACAGCTCCAGCGCCTGACCGGCACGGAAGGCGGTGCGCAGAGCCGGGCCGTCATAGCCGGTGACCACCACGCAGCGGTGGGCAAAAGAAGCCGCCAGGGCAAAGGCAGGCGCCCCCAGGCTTCCGCCGTCCAGCAGCACATAATCAAAGCCGCGGGCAGCTTCCTGCAGCATGGAAGCGAAGGCTTCTTTGTCCACTGTGGCGTCGCTGACCGGCGCGGAAAGCAGCTGCAGCTGCGCCAGTGCGGGGTGGTGGCAGGCACGGCTCAGGGGATAATCCCCCCGGCAGATGTCCATAAAGGACAGCGCCATTTCCTGGCCCATGCCCAGATACAGATCCAGGCAGCCCTTGCCGGTATCGCAGTCGATGCACAGCACCCGGTTTCCCTGCCGGGCCAGCGCCAAAGCAATGCCGGCGCAAAGCGCGGACTTTCCGGTGCCGCCGCTGCCGGAAACAAAACCTATGATCCGGCCCAAAGCCGCCACCTCCCATTTTATACTGTTTTCATTATAATGAAATATCGCACAAAAATCAATATGGTTTTTTTGTTTTTTGGAAGGTAATTTATCATATTTCACAAAAATCACGGAAATTATACCCATTTCTGCCTGCCGCCGGCAGCCAGGCAGACGGAAAAGTCGCCCACAGCCCGGCCTTACGGCCGCCAAGCATCCTGCATTTTGCTGTTTTTTCAGAAAATCAAAAGAAATCCCGGTTTTTTCTCCCCATAAAGGTTTGACAAATGCAGATCTTTCCTTTATAATGAAAATGTTTGGGATTACCCATAGAATTGGATCTAAAACCGAAAAAAGGAAGGATCATTTTATGTTCAAGATTGTTCGTAAGAAGGAGCTCAATGCCAACGTCACCCTGATGGAGATCGAGGCACCCTTCATCGCAAAGAAGGCCCGTGCAGGCCAGTTCATCATTTTCCGCATCGATGAGCAGGGCGAGCGCGTTCCCCTGACCATCGCCGGCTACGACCGTGAAAACGGCACCGTATCCATCATTTTCCAGAAGGTCGGCTTTGCCACCAAGGCTCTGGGTGCGCTGAACGAAGGCGACTACATCCGTGACTTTGTTGGCCCTCTGGGCAAGCCCACCCCCGTGGAAGGCAAGAAGAGAGTTTGTGTCGTCGGCGGCGGCGTTGGCTGCGCCATCGCACTGCCCTCCGCTCAGGCTTTCAAGGCTGCCGGCGCTGAGGTGGATGTCATCGTCGGCTTCCGCAACAAGGACATCGTCATCCTGGAGGACGAGTTCAAGGCCTGCGCCGACCGTCTGTTCCTGATGACCGACGACGGCTCCTACGGTGAGCAGGGCTTCGTCACCGCCAAGCTGCAGCAGCTGCTGGAAGCCGGCAACCAGTACGACGAAGTGCTGGCCATCGGCCCCGTGCCCATGATGAAGTTCGTCTGCAAGACCACTGAGCCCTTCGGTGTTCATACCTCCGTCTCCCTGAACCCCATCATGGTCGACGGCACCGGCATGTGCGGCGGCTGCCGCGTCACCGTTGGCGGCGAAACCAAGTTCGCCTGCGTGGACGGCCCCGAGTTCGACGGCCACAAGGTGGACTTTGCTGAGCTGATGAGCCGCAACTCTACTTATCGCACCCGCGAGGCTGAAGTCTCCGAAACCCACGCCTGCCGCATGGAGACCATGGGCAAGGCCCTGATTAAGTAAAGGAGGAAAGAGAAATGGCAAACATGTCTCTGACCAAGATCCCTATGCCTGAGCAGGATCCTCAGGTCCGTGCCCGCAACTTCAAGGAAGTAACCCTGGGTTACACCGCTGAGATGGCCATTGAGGAAGCAAACCGCTGCCTGGGCTGCAAGAACCCCAAGTGTGTGGAAGGCTGCCCCGTCAATGTGCGCATCCCCGAGTTCATCAAGAAGGTCCAGGAAGGCGATTTCAAGGCCGCCTACGAGATCATCACCTCCACCAACGCACTGCCCGCTCTGTCCGGCCGCGTCTGCCCCCAGGAGACCCAGTGCGAAGCACAGTGTGTCCGCGGCATCAAGGGTGAGCCCGTTGCCATCGGCCGTCTGGAGCGTTTCTGCGCTGACTGGTACCGTGAGAATGTGAACGCTATGCCTGAGAAGGCAGAGTCCAACGGCATCAAGGTGGCTGTGGTCGGTTCCGGCCCTGCCGGCATGACCGCCGCTTCTGACCTGGCCAAGCGTGGCTATGAAGTGACCATGTTCGAGGCTCTGCACACCGCCGGCGGCGTGCTGGTTTACGGCATTCCCGAATTCCGTCTCCCCAAGGCCATCGTTGCCAACGAAGTGACCAAGCTGGAGGCTCAGGGCGTCACCGTTATGACCAACATGGTCATCGGCCGTGTTCTGACCATCGACGAGCTGTTCGAGATGGGCTTCAAGGCTGTCTTCGTCGGCTCCGGCGCCGGTCTGCCCATGTTCATGAACATCCCCGGCGAGAGCCTGAAGGGCGTTATGTCCGCCAATGAGTACCTGACCCGTACCAACCTGATGAAGGCCTACGACGAGAACTACGACACCCCCATCATCAAGTCCAAGGCTGTGGCTGTCGTCGGTGGCGGTAACGTGGCTATGGACGCTGCCCGCTGCGCCATGCGTCTGGGCGCTGAGCATGTTTACGTTGTCTACCGCCGCGGTGAGGCTGAGATGCCCGCCCGTCTGGAAGAGAAGCACCACGCCAAGGAAGAGGGCATCGAGTTCAAGACTCTGTGCAACCCCATCGAGATCGTGGGCGACGAGGATGGCCGTGTCTGCGGCATGAAGTGCATCCGTATGGAGCTGGGCGAGCCTGATGCTTCCGGCCGCCGCCGTCCCATCGAGGTTCCCGATTCCGAATTCATTCTGGAAGTGGACACCGTCATCATGTCCCTGGGCACCAGCCCCAACCCCCTGATCCGCTCCACCACCCCCGGCCTGGAAACCAACCGCAAGGGCTGCCTGATCGTCAATGAGAGCGAAATGACCACCCGTGAGGGCGTGTTCGCCGGCGGCGATGCCGTTACCGGCGCTGCCACCGTCATCCTGGCCATGGGCGCCGGCAAGAAGGGCGCTGCTGCCATCGACGAGTACCTGAAGAAGTAAGCTTCCATAATGATCGCCCTCTGGCTCAAACCGGAGGGCGATTTTATTTTAGCGGCAAAGCCACTATACCTTGCCCCGGAGAAAGGTGTGTGCCTTCGGCACAGTAAATCCCAATTTATGTTACAAAGGGACTTGCTTTTCACATTTTACTGATATATAATTATTCTGTAAAAATACGGGCAAATGCCCGAAATATGGAGGAATGATACCCATGTTCAACGCTATGATCGAAGTTCTGAAGGCAAACCCCAGAAAGATCGTGTTCACTGAGGGCCACGATGCCCGTATCCTGGAAGCTACCGCCCGTCTGGTGGAAGGCGGCTTCCTGACCCCCATCCTGATCGGCAATGTTGAGGAAGTCAAGGCCAACGCTGCCAAGGGCGGCTTCAACATCGAAGGCGTGGAGATCATCGATCCTCTGACCTACGAAGGCATGGACGAAATGGTCGAGACCATGGTCGCTCTGCGTAAGGGCAAGATGTCCGCCGACGAGTGCCGCGCTCTGCTCTCCAAGGGCAACTACTTCGGCACCATGCTGGTCAAGATGGGCAAGGCCGACTCCCTGCTGGGCGGCGCTACCTACTCCACCGCTGACACCGTCCGTCCCGCTCTGCAGCTGGTCAAGACCAAGCCCGGCGCAAACCTGGTTTCT